>Ga0315906_10004573_pt1 | contig 17751 bp, 22 predicted proteins | sample LakEriMetagenome_4_FD_203526 | JGI IMG/M metagenome (GOLD analysis project Ga0315906, IMG submission 203526) | Freshwater fungal communities from buoy surface, Lake Erie, Ohio, United States - Buoy 2 MA122 | ecosystem: Environmental > Aquatic > Freshwater > Lake > Lake biofilm | place: USA... | reverse complement strand
CCGTCATACACTTTAAAGATCTGTGTACTTGCTGTATCTAACCAGCTTTCCCCTTTTGAAAGAGAAGTGTAACCAGTAGGTACAGCATTAGGAGCAGTGTTGCCAACATGGATAGGACCTACCTTGATGAGGTCAGGTGTTCCTGCGTTGTCACGGAAGTAGAGACCAGGCTCAGTGGCATTGAAATTAATTGCAAGTTCCGCATCTCCTAAACGACTGGGAAACACACGGTCATAAAGAAGACTAGAACGTAAACGTAAAATCTGAACCGACATGTTTAGTTATTCACATAGATACCGCAGTCTACTACGGTAAAAGGAGCTGCAGTTGGTGAGCCATTAAGGTAAGTACCACAATCCAAGTTCTCAGGAGATGAATCAGTAGGTACGCCATTTAAATAGGTTCCACAATCAATCTCACCAAACCTAAATCCAGGACTGTAATCCGTTAATGGTTGGCTTAATAAGCCAAATTTAGCAGCTTGAATAAGCTGTGTATTTAAGTTAAACATCTTTTGCAACACCGTTAACAACGTTGTTGTGGTGTTTACAGGAACGCCATCAAAGTTAAGTTGATTATTTTCATCCCTTTTTACGCTATCGGTAGCCACCATCGTAACCAAGTTGGTATCATAGTTACCAATCTCAGTCGGTTGATTGCGATCTCCCTCAATTGTTTTAAGACCAATCCACGGTAATCCGTAGTCGGTCATTTTCATTCTTTCAAAAGCTTTACGCGTATCTCCGTTTTCTTTGTTAAGCCGTTTATAAAAAAACTGAGCACTCTCACCAGCTGGCGCATCATTAGGTTCTAGTAACCAGGTGCCAACGTACTCATGAATTTTTAAGTTTTCAACAATGCAATATCCACTTGTTGTTTGACTGAATGGATAAACAACTGTAAAACTATTTGGAGTAAGAACCTGACTTACTAAATAATCACCATCTAGTGCATTGCCACTGCTGAAATTTAAATGAACACGTTTATTAGCTTCTAGGTTATGCGGATCATCTGTAAATACAGTTAATGTTGGACCGTTTTGTTCATACCGAGAAGAAATAGAAAACTTATCATTTCCTTCATCATGGAGAATAGACCACATAGCTGCATAGATATGTTTGCACCAGCGAAGCTGATAATACGCCAGAAGCGGACTAGAGTTTTCAGGAGTATCTTCGTAAGTAGGAAGTTGATAAAAATTGTTAACAACCAGGTAACCAAAAGAGTTATAAACACCAACATCGTCTCGCGTTGGAATCAGGTTATTCTCACGGTCTAATCGAAAACCTGGGCGAACATGATCAACATTGGTATTAGGAAATTTACGTCGTTGCTCTTCTTCGTAGAAGTTAAATGTTTCGCGTTTTAAATAGTCTTGGCAACTGCATTGATAGCGAATCTCAGTAGTTAAGTACCTTCCAACTTGGAAACCGCGATGAGCAGGAACAACTGTTTTAGGTATGCCTTGAGAATCAGGTTGATTTGTTTGCGGGTTAAAAATCCTGGTGCCATAACTATCTGTGCGTTGAAACTTAATTTCGTTTGTTGATAAATCAATTCCTGTGACGGTATAACCTACGTAATCATTGTAATCATAGCCACGTATTCTACGTGTAACTAAAAGGTTTCCAGATGTTATTCCACTTTCAATTGTTGTAACTGTAAACTCTGTACTATTTACAACCGTAATTGTGTACAAACCAGGGTCAGCATTTCCACTTGTAACTTCAAGATAAACTTCGTTGCCAGTAGCAAGCCCATGGTTACTGCTGCAATTAACAGTTACAGTTGATCCTGTTCTTGTATAGGTAGCAGATACTCCTAGATCACGTTCAACAACACGATCAACCAAACGTTCTCCTTCAAAAAAGGTAACAGGTGGCGGGATTAGACGCAACCCTACACGTTGTTCTACCCAATTAAGATCTGCAAATGTAGTAACTTTCTGTGCAGAAACATTTCCTGAAGTTGTTAAAGATGTTGTAGCCGTACACGTGAAAGAATTTGTTAAAGCTGTAACAACAGTGAGTGTTTCATCAAGTCCTGCTCCACTAGAAACATTGAGATAAATAGAATCACCTGGAGCATAGCCATGACTTGCAATGTTAACTGTTAGCGTTGTTCCTGCTTGTATATAAGTTCCTGTTTTTACTGTTTGTAAATAACGAACACTTTCAATAGGTAATCCAAAGTTGTAAAAGTTAAATGAGTTAGCATCTCTTATTGCAACTATCTGTTGGCCAATTTCTGTACTTGCACTTGGAAAACCAAACAAACGTGCAGGAATAAAAATTCCTGGATACTGTTGGAACGTGCAATAGATTCGATAGTCCCCACGCGTTTCACGTCCAGTAGCCTTGCCACCGAACATTGTTTGAGTTAACGTGTACAGTTCGTAACCACGCCTCCAGCGGTTCCACATGGAGTCGTGGTTATAAAAACGAATTCGGCTAATTTGTTTTCTATCTGCGGGTTCAAAATCAAAAGGATTAACCTCTGAGTCGAATCCGTATTTCTTTTTATTTTCCTTATCTATCTTGTCAGCAAACGATTTAAATCCACCATCAAATCTTCCGCCAAAACTATCTTTACGTCTAGGCATCTGACGATCAATAGAAGCCGCCTTGCACGCAAACGTAGAAGCCGCTGGTCAATGCGGTTGTGCCACTCACTGCTGCATACAGGGCTTGGCCCCGCTCCATCACCAGACCACGGGTCTTGGGTGACACTTCGTTGTTAGCTGAACCAAAGTTGTCACCAGCATGGGGCACAGGGTGGTTAATCAACGGCAGGATTTCATTCAGCGTTAAGCTGTAGGTTTGGTTAGCAGCAATAGCAGGAACGCTAACAGTAAAGAGAGGGAAAAACTGGTTGGTGTTAGTAATAGAAGAAGTACCCACCACATAAAAACAAATGTCGATGGGTTGATAAACATTGACGTTACCGGAAGTTGTTAACGTACCTGCACTGGTAACAGTAAAGGTACTAGAGGTAATTGCAGTAACAGTTGCAGTCTCATCAACAGCAGTGCCACTGGTGTAATCCAGATAAACAGATTGACCAACTTTTAAGTTGTGGTTAGCAAGGGTAACAACAACAGCGGTGGTGCCGCTTTGTGAATAGGTTCCAGCTCCAGCAGTTGTTGCATCTAAAAAGATATTACGTTCTTTGGAATAACGTAACCAGATCTCATCAATATAAGCACCACTGATAGAAGTATCTGTCAGTGAACTGTCAACATCAAGAACATTTGTTGCGTTGCCCACAGCTGTTGGAATCAAGCTTGTGGAAAACAACTGGCCAGAAGCAACAGTAACTAACGTACTGTTAAGAAATGGCCGGTCAATCATTGCCGGCTGTTTGTTGGTAGAAGAACTAGCCATTCCTTCTGGTTAACGTTACTTGCTAAAGCTATTGTAGCGCAGGTTTAAGCAAACAGCTTCTTAAAGATCATGGGATCATATTGTTGCATCCCTTTGATCTTGCTCCCTGCCATTCGGTAGTCGCCAGGGAGAGGTCGATTGCCTGGTGCATTATCACCTGGAAGGGGACGCAGACCTGGTTCGTAGTCTCCTGTACGCGTGCCAAGACCTCGACCTTGAACAGGTACCTCACGCCCCTGGAGTGGATCAATCATTGTCCTTTGTGTTTGGTTGCAAGTTCAACAGCACGCCGTGCTTTCTTGGCAGCAGGTGTGTTCTTCACAAACTGTTTGCCGCTACGGGATTCCCGTTGTTTCTTTTGGTCAGTTTGTTTGCGCTCTTCTGGAGAGAGCTTTGCCCAAGCAGCTTGAGGTAAGTAACGCTCTGTACTTTTCTTACCAGGTTCAATAGCGCGATCAGCCATCTTGAATAGAACCTCCATAGAGCCAAGCATCGCAAGTACGTGCTGCTGCACACTTGAACTTAAACAACTGACAGTAACCTAAGTTGGCACGATCTAAAACTTCATAAGGATCTGCAGCACCGTTTTCATTGATGCCTTCAATAATGCAGTCCAACACCAATCCAGATTGATCAAAAGCAGCACAGTTGCCACAGCGTGAGGACATTACAGTATCAACATCACTGTTCCACATGTCTGCTTTCTTTTCCCAGAACCCAGGATCAGGTTCATCAGGATTCAGCGGACCATAACCAAAGTTGTCAATGGTCCAGTTTCTATTTTTGATATTTTCTTTAATATCAGTTGTTGCACGAGGACATGACTGCCCTACAGCAGTTGCAGTTTTACCAAGCAGTGCTTTTGCTTTGTACTCTTCCATCATCCTTTTTTCTTTTCATACTCATCTTTGGTCATCCACTTCTGCTCACCCCAACGCTTTAAGGATTTTTGTCCTTCTGTTTTCTCGCCAGAGTAACCACCACCTTTCTTCTTGTATTCCTGTGCTAACAGCTGCGCCTTCCTAGCACTCCATTGACCCGGCTTACCTCCTTTAGATCCGGCCATAATCCGATCTTTAATGCGCTCACGCATTTCTGGTTTGGTATACGCCATCAGAATTGATTTTGAATGGGTCTTTTATTAAGAATAACAGGAGGCACTGCATCACTTGCAGAGCGATCTACCTCACGCATGTAAGCAGGATTGTTTAGTTGATAGCGTGGATCATTGCTTCCGTTATAACCAACAACATAGGAGCAAGGACTGTGCTGCTCTTTCATCTGGGGTTGAAAAGGATCAGCAAAACCAGCCGTGGTCATGCTGTAATCCTGGTACATGTTGCTGTAATTAACAGGATAAGCAGAGCTATAACCAGGAACGTTTGCGAATCTCATGCAAAGTAATTGGTAGTTGGCTGGCTCTGCATCATCTTAACCAGACTGTTAACAGGAAGTACAGAGCTTGAAGACTGGCTCATCTTGGCAATGTAATTTTTTAAATACTGTTCAGGTGTTTGTTCTTCTTCTTCTTTCTTGCCAGTCTGAATAACAATGTTAATGGATTGTGGAGAATCAACTCCAGGAGGCTGTTGCGTTGGCTGCACCTGTGGAGATTGTTGATTACCTAAAGATGCTTGTTGTCCACCCTTGGTATGAAGAAGTTCAATCTCATAACCCTCGGGTGTTTGAATAGTTCCTAAACCTTTGCCAGGTTTAAAAGCACCTGCACCTTTCCAGTACAATGGTGTGCCGCCAGGGATGCCAAAATCAATCCCTCGATGAAATGTTGAAGCTCCAGCAGTTGGCGCGGAACGTGGGCCAAAACCAGAAGTAATGGGAAAGGATGGTTTGAACCCATCTTGAGTTTGCTGATAAAGGGGAGTTTTTCCCTCCCCAATAACCAGGTTTTGCAAGCCACTACGCCATGTACTGGGATCAATATATTGCCCACCTTTTTTAACACGAACATCAAGGTGAGGTCCAGTTGTTGGAAAGATGTCCTCTCCAGGTTTTGCAATATAACCAGTATGGATAAGGCCTGCCATGATTAGCCGAAGTAATTAACAGGCTCAGTTGTTGTCATTGCTTTTGCCATTTCCATTGGAGATGGAATGGAAGAACGCCTGTTCTTTTGATATTCTAATAGGAAACTTAAAGGATCACTTGCTGCACTGCTGGAAGTCTTAGCTCCATCGGTAACAATGATGTTAATGTTTGGCATCCCTGCTTGTTGCAGTTGTTGCTGAGGTTGTTGAGGCTGCTGGCTAGCAATACTTCTTGTCCCGGTTTTTTGTTTCTGCTGTTCATAGTATTGATACAAGTCACCGAGTTTTTTAGAAGGCTGCCCGTAGTAGCTTCCTCCACTAGATGTTGGCAATGCAGCCCACTCTGGAGCAAGCTTGTTAATAACAGTTCCAAATTTTTCTCCTTTTAGGAAGGGTTCTAATGCGCCTCGCTTTTTATCAATCAAATAAAGAGCAGCAAGGTCTTGGGATTTCGGATCAAACTGAGTTAAACCAAGTGCTTTTGCTGTGCCCTGCCATGTAGGCTGTAGAAATTGATAGGCTCCAGCAGCAGTACTAGTGTAACCACCACTTGAAATAGCTTTGTTGGGATGTTGCCATCCTTTGGTTGTGTCAAATTTGCTGCCACCAAACATAGTTTGATAGCCAGCATCACCGGGAGTACCCTCTGCATACCGAATAGTATTAAGAAGAGAGCGTACTTCAGGACGTTGAAGCAATGCTTCGTAGCGCTGGCGCAGATCCGACATGGGTTTACCGGTGGTTGTACTCGAAGTAGAAGCGGGTACCGATTGCCACGTCTGCGGGGCCGGGTAAAGCTTGGATAAATTCGGCGCCTTCACGCTCGAAGCGATAACGGGCTTGCATAGGATTCCTATAGTTAGCCACGTATAAATGCAGAGCTAATCGATCAGTTTCATAAAGATAAATCTCTGTCCAGGTTTTAAGTGTTTCTTTGAAATCAGTCGTTGTGATAGTACGGTCAACATCACCAGCGATGTTTTCTAACCGGTTACGAGGAACTGAATTATTATTCACACTACCTGTCATGTCAGTGCGCTTCTCCGCCTCATCGCACCGACCGACTTGTTCGACTAATTTCGTGTACCAGAAAGAATCCGGTACATTGTTCAAAGCTTCCTCAAGTCGTGAAAGATCACCAGCAGGAATTGATGTTGTGTTGTATCCCAGGTGCCAACGAATCTTTGACTTGAGGAAGTTATCAAGTTGCATTATTCAACTCGAATAAGATTTTCTTTGATAATTTCATCCCAATCAACACGCTTAATAGCTTTAAGTTGATCTAAACGGACGAACTTTTCGCCGGGCATTGAGGTTTGTAAATCCTTAATATCCCGTGCTGTTTTCAATCCTACTCCAGGTAAATGGTCGGCAATCTGCCGGGCACTCGCAGTATTGAGATTAATGCGAGTATCCAGTGGGAAAGTTTCTTTTTTGGTAGGAATAGGAGGATTAACGCCTTCTTCTTTAAGCTGCTCAGTCAGGCGTTCTTCCGTCCGATCCTTCTCATTGGTAGCACCAATGTGCGGAACCAGATCATCGCGTTCGATGTACAGAACTTCATCCTGTGCATCAATACACATCATGATCCCATCACCGTGGTGAGAAATCATTTCAACGAGTTGACCAGTTGGTTTGTATTGGTAGAGCATTCAAGAGAAATGACAACTACCAATACAATACCAACCTCAACTCAGCTAATCAATATAGATCAGCTATCGGTGCCACCAACCTGAGAAGCAAAATCAATGAACTCATTGATATCTTCCCAAGCCACGGCAGCAGCGGGACGCAGGTAGTTCACGCGGCAGATAATGTAGCCAGCTTTGCCAGCATCCTTATCGGTCGAGCTGATGAACACACCGTCACCATCCACGGTGGTGGAGGTCACGCCGTTCACGTTGAACACCTTGAAGGTGGTGTCAGCGGTGACGCGGTAGAACATCGAGTTGGCAAAGTCAGCCGCCACGATGCCAGCAGTGGTCACGCTGGTGGTGAAGGGCAGGTCAGCAACAGTGGTGTCGCTCAGACCCTGAGCAAACAGCGAGCTGGTAGCGCTCACGATAGAGCTAGCAGCAGCAAGACCGTTGGCTTGAGTCGAAGGCACACCAAAGGGAGCGCCAGCATTGTTAGGGCCGAGCAGCAGACCTTCAGTGGAGGTGCCACCAATGTCAGCAGTGACAGGAGCAGCAGGGAAACCAGCCAGACCGCCAGCGGGGATGTCCTGAGCAATGGCGATAGAAGCGCCATAGATGTAAGCAGGACGGGCAGAGCTAGCACTCACCACCAGGGAAGTACGGTTGTCACGCACCCGGTCATCAGGACGACGATCAGGGGAGGGAACAGTAATGTCAAAGCTCTTGAAGTTAGCTTTGTCAGCAGCGAGGTTATCGATTTTGACGTAGCCAATCAGCTCGAAAGCTTCAACACCAGGCCAGCCATACACACCTTCGGTGTTGTAGGAGGAAAGGCGGTTGATTTGGTTACCGGGCTGGAGAATAGCGCCAGCGTTAGACTTGTAAGTAGCCATTGTTAATTACCTCCTTCCTCAAACGATGGTGAACGCAGTGGTCACAAAGTCCTTGTTCAGGTTAGCAAAACCGGCGTACAGCTGCCAAATTAAAATAATAAAGCGGCTGAAATCGTCGTTATTGTTGATAAGAACCTGAGCGTTAGGACCGCCAATGCCCACACCCACGGCCTGAGGACCGAAGAACAGTGCAGGAGGAGTGTCGTGAGAAACAGCACCAGCGCCGTCGCCAATGTCAACGGTGATGGTCTTGGAGGGGAAGTTGGTGGATTCGAAGAAACGCACACCTTCAAACACGAAGCCAGAAGGCATGGTGGGTTCGCCGCCCACAAACTGAGCTTGGCCGTACTGACCACCGCCATAGATAGCAGCGTTGGGGTTCATGCCGCTCATCAGCGGGTTACCAGCAGCAAAGCCGGGGTAACGAGCCACTTCACGGAAGCCCTGATCAGCACGCAGATCCTTCATGAAGGAGGGATCAGCAATACAGCGGTAGTAGCCATCAGCAAAGACGGGGACGTTACGCTTGCGGAGGCTCTTCACCACTTCAAGCAGGTCGGTCTTCACGTTGAACTTATAACGCTCAGAGGCATACTCAGTAGCAGTATAAGCAGTCAGCGTGGTGGCGCCGGTCTTCGCTTTGTTGTTAGGATAGTAGTAACCACCCTGGGTGTCAGAGGACTGACCACGGGACTCGGACTTGAACAGTTCGTCGAGAAACACGCGGTCGCGCCAGCGGCGATAGTCATCCAGCAGGGTCAGCGAACCGATGGACTGGTGGAACATGTTGAGGTTCCCGGTGTCCAGCAGCAGACGCTGAGCGGTCATCAGAGTCTCACGAGCAATCTTGAAGGTGCTCGGAAGGTTGGCGTTGTTCGGGTCAGCAGGACCGGTGTACTCACGAAGAGACACCAGGACCTTATCCTTCACAATCGACCGGCTGTTAGCAGTACCAATGGTTTGATCCTGGGTACGCTCACGGTTGGTCTTCGTGCCGGGGTTGCCCCAGAAACGATAGCGGTCGAGCTGAACGGTTTGACCCGGCTGTTTGGTGAAGTCGTGGACAACTACAGGCTCGCAAGCCATTTCCACGATATAAGCTGGGTGGGGACGGTACAGCTCCGCGCCCAACAGCTTGGGAAAGTCGTTATCAATAAACATGTTGGTTATTCAGCGTAGTTTTAGCTGACACCGGAGATCAAGAAGATCCCTGACTTGTGACAAAGAGCCACGGTAAATCTGGGAACTTCCGCCCCATTAATAAAATTATAGCAATACTTACTTATTGGGTTTATTAATTTTGCCTCATTTGCTGGACAAAAGAACGTAAAAACCTACCTGCACCAAGGCCACCAAGTGCTGCAGCTGCTGGAGCTATTACATAACCTGCAGCTTGGAATGCGCCAGGGGCAGCAGAAACAGGATAACCAGCTTGGTTAACAAGGTTAGTTCCACGGCGAGTGGCTTCAATTTCAGAGATGATGCGTCCGCTGTTATTCAGATAATTCATCCCCAAAGCAAGAGAAGCAGCACGACGAGCAGAGGGAACTGCAGCACTAACACCAATAGTTGCTAGTCCCATCACGTTAGGATTAACTCCACCATAGGTATGACGTTGAATCCACTGAGGAATTCCACCGCCTGCTTCAATGGACTGGTGACCTAACTCATGGCCAAGTGTAAACTTGCTTGCTTTATCTACATTTAAAGAGATGGAGTTTTGTCCAATCCGAGAATAACTAACGCCAGATGGTTGGAAGTTTGCAGTAACTTCTGGATCTAATCCTGTTTGCTTTGTGTATTGTTCAACAATTTGATTAAGAGCTGGCTGCTCAAAAGCAGTACCAGTTTCTTGCATCCCACGCTGTTGATATTGTTTAACGGCACCACGTTGCAAAGCACGTGCACCAGCCATACCAGCTAGTGCAATACCACCTTGCAATGCAGTTTTAGCAGATTGGTTCACTCGGGATCAAAGTACGGTTCAACATCTTGGTACCCAGCAGAGCGGTTCCAATAGTTGTAACTGTTAGGAGGCAATGGACCAATCCGTTCATATGGGTTGTAGTCCATAGGCTGTAGCGTTGCCATCTCAGAGCGGATTTCTGGAATCAACTGCTCTGTATATGCTTTTAGTTGTTGTTTTGCTTTATCAGCTTTAGACATCAGGACTCACCTTCAGTGCCGTTGTAATACATTGCTTCTGGTCCCATAGCAGCACGCAGTAAACGTTGACGCTCTTGTGCAGTTTTAACATCAAACGACATCCGCATTTGTTGCATACCAAGTGGAGAACCTGGTTGATTTAATGCAATGTAACTTGTTTGCAAATCAGAGGGCATTACGTTGCCACCCATAACACCAGGTTCTGCTGGTGGGCGAGCACGTAAGTTAGTTGATTGATATCCCATCAATGCATTAATACCTGCATTAGCACCCATGCCACCAACAAACGCGCCGGTCATAGCAGCACCAGCAGCAGCAAGACCTACATCACGTTTTTTAATTGCACCTTTTGTTCCCACAGAAGCACCAAACTGTTGGGCTTGGCTGCCCATATTCTGAAGAAAATTCCCTACCTTCTGTCCAATACCGCTACCAGCTGATTCAGCAGCTTGCATTCCTGCTTTTGCAACTTGAGCACCTTTTTGTTCAATACCACGTGCAATACCACCACCTAAATAGGCAGCTGCAGTACGTGCAGATTCTGGAAGCATTCCCATATCTTTACAATAAAAAAGGGGCAGTAATCACTACCCCTTATTCTAAACTCAATTGTTTTTAAAGATCATTCCATCACCAGGAGTTTCTGGCGGAACACACCGGGGTTGCGTTGTGCTTGCGACAGATAACGCCAGGCATTGGCAGGATCACGTTCAGCAACGTTGCCAAAATTATCCCAGAAGTTCTGCGAATCCATGTCGAGCTGAGGGCTCGGAGGAACTGGCATACTGGCCCGCTCCAGGGAAGGACTGTAGTATTCCTGTTCCGGATAAGCTTGCTGTTCTGGATAACCATAGGCAGGCTGCTCATCCTGTACTGGATAAGGACCATTCTCACCGAAGAACTCACAGGTGTAATCAGCTAATACGTCAGGATCGGTAAGGATCTTTTCGTAAGCCTGGTGTTCCTGAGCCAGTTCTTCCAGCAGTTGAACAGCTTCTGTCAGTTGCTCATAGCGAGCAATCAGCGCATCTTCAACAGTGCAGGCATATTCATTGAGGACAGCAGGGGCATCAGCACCAAAGTGATCAATAACCTCAAGACTTTGAGGACTTACTCCGTTTGCCAGGAGTTGTTGCGTTGTTATTTCCTGCGATGTTTGGGAATAGTTGGGCGAGTAACCCTGGCTGGACGGATAGATCGGGGCTGCCGAATTGCTGCTGAATGTTCCGGTCTGTTGGGAACTGAAGCTGGCCGGGTCGATTCCTGGTGTCGGTCCGGACTGTTGACCCTGGAACGGGAATTGAACTGGTGAACTCAGGAGTGACACCACCCGATTGAACGCTTCCTTGTACGGGTTCTCCGCTGAAGGTTGGGACGGCTGGTACGACTGGATAGGGGCGTAAGGTGCCGCCGAGATCTGCGCCTGCATCTGGGGCGCTGGTGCCTGGGCCGGCTGGTAAGGCGCCACCCACTGGCTGGTTGTTGCCACCGGTGCCTGCGCTGCCGTCTGTTGTGCCACCGGCGCCGCGTAGCTGCTCGGCGGGGTCGAATACTGTTGGGGTACCGATTGGATCGGCGCTGCGGTATCGGCCTGCATAAGTTACCTCTTTCTGGAGACTTTCGAGTGTTCTGTAAAGGAATGGCGTCAAATCAAGACGCGGATCAGCTGCCAGGGGGAGATCTGGGCGCTGGGGGTGAGGTGTACGCATCTCTTGATTAATGAGATCAAGGAACGACGCATACGCTCGTTGCACTTGGCCAACCATCCGGAAGGGATAACCAGAGAGCATTTCTGCAACCTCGTCATCCGTCTTGGAGGGGAACAAGTACTTAAGTGCCTCAATACTATCAACACCCAATTCTTGTAGGTTACGAGTAAAGATAGATTGATTAACTTTGTCCTGAGGTGTGTCTTCATAGACAGGACCCATCCAGCGCCAAAGCACTGTACGGTCTCCATCTGGAGCAAGACCAATAACACCATCAGGAATCTCTTTGGTTTCAAAAGCTTTATCTAAAGCTTTGTCCAAACCTTTCTCATACTTTTCTTTTGCTTTGCGGTGCTTTTCTAATGCTTCTTCATCGGCATTCTCAGGCAATATCGGATATGTTAACCCAGATGCAACTGCTAATGATTTACGGAAGAGTTGTTCTTCCTGGTAGATCATTAGTTCAAAGCACCGGCAAATACCATAGGTATAAAGCTGCAGGCACTTCTTCTTGGCTGTGGCACTAACACGGCCATAGGCAGATTTGATTTCAGTCGCTGTTACGTTGGTAATTGAAAGGTCATCAATACCGCCAAGCGCCAGGCGAATCTCGGAACGCAGCTGATCCACATAGCGGGACTGGTCTGTGCTGATGGCGTTCGGTGTAATAAAACCAACGCGATCTGTCGGCTCCAGGTTGGCAATCACCCGTGGCACACGCAGCCCGCCGCCAGGTAATCCGATATAGCCAGCTTGTTGGCGCTCTGTCGGATCTTGCTTAAAGGTGGAACTGGATAGTGAAAACTCAGATTGGAAACCAGATTGGCTTGCAATGCTAGGACGTTGAACTGCACCATCACGTGCTGTTTCAACAATGTCGTGTTTTGGACGAGAGGAGAGCAGGGTGGGGTTGCCAAAGAACGATAGGTTTGCCCTGATGTTCTTTACCATCTCATCGTGGGCAATGATCTGATTAGCTAACCATTCAAATTCACCGCTACCATCAGTACCAAAAGCATCAGGGTTGTTGAGAACTTCTACGCAAGGAATAAAACCTAGTGTGTTCTCAAGTACCTTGTTATCATTGAAATTAAGTGTTGCCTCCAGGGAATCAAACGACAGTTCTTGTTCACTGTGGAGTTCGTGAATTTCACTTGGCGTGATACGGAGCCGCACATAACGCTTATCAGTAACAAGGCCAACACCGCCAAAACCACGACTGGATTTAACCTTGTAAGCATAAATAATGATGACTTCTTCTAGATCACCATCTGGAGAGTAGTAAGTGCGATAAGCATCTTTATCAAACCAATACAAACGATATGTTTTCTTTGTTGGCCTGATATAAAACAGCCCTTTACCGTAAGATAAGAACCGATCCCAAATAGAGTCTAATCGTGCATCTAAACGATTGAACTTGATAACTTGTTGGATAAAATCAAAACGTTGCGTTCCAAAGTTATCTTGATTGGGATAAAACTCGACGCCCTGTCGAATCCCAAACATCTTCATTTGGGAAAGGTGGGCATTGATGAGCATCGTATCTGCTGTGCCCGTGGACTCACGGTTCACAACAGCTTTGAGCATTCCTTCTAAAACGGATTGGCTCTGGGTGCTCATAGTGGGAAAAAATTAATTAGTTGTCTTCGATCTCGTAACCAGTTTGTAGGCGCCGTAAGGTAATTACGTCATCCTCTACCTCAATGTCAAACTCAGTCCCTGGTTGAAGCGCCATGTCGTGACATAGCTCATCAGGTAAAGGAATGATAGCTGAACCGTAAGCATCTTGCTCAAGTTCAACAACAAAGTAACCGGTGCTCATTTGGACGTAGTATCAGTCTAATTCCGACAATACTCTAACCTTAATATTCCAACTCCAACTTACCGCGTGTCATCAGGCCATTGCACAGCCAAACCATGGCGTCAACACAATCGTCATGGGAACTGACGCCAAAGTTAACGATCTCATCATGGAGTGCTTGGAACTTGCGGAACTTGTTGAAGAAAATCTTGCGTTGCTCAAATAGACCCATAATGCCCCTAAACCGTGCAAGTTTGTCGCCACGGAATCCTTTGACTGGATGCCAGATCAAGTTGTAAAGACCATGTTCTGCTTGGCAAATGCGTTTGAAATCAGCCTCTAGGGATGCTTGGTATGCCACAGCTTCTGACCAGATATCTACATTGGATCCAGTGGGGAAATATTTGTCACCATCTTTATAAACAATTCCCCATTCATACATCATTTCCATCATGGCCTCTAGCTTCTCCAGGTTGCCCATCAACCGAAGCCGCTTGGTATCAATGATGTAGATCTTGTCCCCAACCCTGCCTCCTAGTACAAACACACTATAGTCATTACGTTCGCGCACACCTGCAGAAAGATCAACGCCAACACCTAGAGTGTCAAACTCAGTTGGGATCTTACTTTTAACAAGCAAATCAGGTGAGATGGAAAGCTCGCTGGTTTGAACAATCTGGTTCTGATACTGGAAACTAAAGCTGATTGGTGCCTGGCGCTTTCGGTCCTGCAGGTATTCCAGTGACCACATCTCAGGCCAGTAGGACTTTTCATCACCATTCTCATCAACTGTGATTGCTGATTGAACAATTTGTACCCAGTCATTAGCTGGAGTAAAGGTACTGTTATGAATATCGTCATGGCGGAATCGTGTACCTAAGCAGATTGCACGCGCACCTTCAAACATGGTAGGAACGATAACTGAGTTCCAGTTATCCTCCATAGCAGCACGAATATCCCTGTTCTTAATATCGTCTGCCGATTTGATAGCGTCATCAATAATACAAAGGTGCGAACGTTTAGAGGTCACAGCACCTTTCAAACCTGCACAACAAACAGTAAATTCTTCTTCACCGGTAGACCTGATCCCTGCAAACTTCCAATCAATACTCCAGTATTCGTTAGAGTTAATCCCTTTGGCAATCTTAACCATTGGGAAGATTTCTTTGTAGTGTTTATTCTCTTCAATGATGCGTTTGATGGCTGCACTTTTAGGACGTGCAACATCAACCGTATAAGAGATATAAAGAATCTTGAGTGGTTTCTTATGAAGAGCATGGACCCCAATGGACCAAGCAGTAAACAAACCAAGCACCGTGCTCTTTGCTGAACCGCGTGGTGCCAGGATGTCTACGTTAGGACCAGCAATGCCCATCAGGCATTCAGAGTTGTTGCCAGTGCACAGGTGTTCATGCCACAAACGCATGTGCGTTGCAGGTGGTTTCTCACCAACTACATCACAGAAGTACGAGAAATCAACACGTGCCCGCTCAATGTCAATATTGCTGGTTTTCTTGACGACCTGTTGCTTTGCACCGGCACGGGCAGTCCGCCTGTAAACAGCGTAAAGAGATGTGTTTGCCATCCCCTTACCCTAACTCCCTACACTCAAGATTCTTCCGACAGAATTTTTGTCCACACTGCCATCACAGCATCTTGGAGTGGGCCTTCAATTGGATCGTCCCTAAAGATTAAGACGATTTCACGCAAAGCTCGATCAGCACCAGCAAGAATTAAACCCTGTTTATCTCCTACATAGCGTTCATCTTGAATCTGTTTGATGGCACCACGTAGTTCTTTCTGGAGCATAGCAATACGAGCGGTGCCATTGTCCTGCTTGACCATACCAAGATCAATGGCTTGACGTAGTTTTTCTACGTCTTCTCTCATATTGTCAATCTCAATCTCCAGAATTTGTTGGAGATTTCTTTTCTTAAATGTAGATTGCTGCCACTCATCACATTCCACAATGCTACCTGCATACCCAAGGAAGCGGGCATACAGGTACATCTGAATAGGAGAGCTATGCTTTTTACAGAATGTAAGGAACGCTTCTTTCTCGTTAGGACTTAAGGTTTCTAACCAATCAATCATGCACGGAATGCAGCACGAGATTGAGCATAGTCCTTCTCCTCTCTAAAGCGACGATAGAGTTCCTGTTGCAATTCAGTTTCCCGTTGTTCACGAGCTTGGCGACCAATGGTTTCACGTTCCTCTGTTCCACGGGTCTGTTCTAATCCAGTTTCACCAATAAAACGTTCGCGCTGTGTCGAACGTTCTTGCTCACCAGTAGCGGCAATCCCTAGACGTTCTTGTTCTCCACGAGTAGCAGTGGTTAAACGTTCCTGTTCACCAGTGGTAGCAATCCCTAAACGTTCCTGTTCACCGCGAGTAACGGTGGTTAAACGTTCTTGCGCACCAGTCAAACCAATCTGACGCTCTGCGCTTTCAGATGCAACTCGTTGGGTTTCAATCTGACCACGAGCAGACTCAGTTGCTGCAAACCTGGTAGCGCCAGCAGACTGTTCAGCTGCATACTTTGTTGCTTCTGCTTGTGCTTGAACACCTTGGAGATTGAATTGACCAAGACGCTCATTGGATTGATTTTCAAGGAACTGTTCATCTAAGTTGTACTGACCTTCTAGTTCATTGAACGTTTCAGCTTGACCAGCACCAAGAACATCCATGATGCTGCCAAATACACTTTCAATATCACCAAGATCAACAAATGTTCCGGCTGGTGTTTTTGTTACACCAGGACCGGGTTGCTTTTTATCTTTTGGAGTTTTATCTTTATTTTTACCAGAACCAGGACCAGAGCCAGATTCAGATTTTGTTTTAACAGTAACAGCGCCAGCTTTAACTGCATCTTGAAGAATACCCCTACCCTTGCTACCAAATTTATCAATTAAAGTTTCTTTTTCTTTTTGGTTGATATTTGAACCAAAAGAAGCTAAAAGATCTTTAGCTTTTTGTTGTGGAGTTTTACCGCCACTAGAAGATGTAGTGGTTTTAGTAGTAGCAGTTGTTTGAGCTTTAGGTGCAGCACCTGAAGTTTGACGTGTTGGTTGCTGTTGTTGAGCTGCTTTTGCTGCCTGTTGTTGATTTGATTTTTTTTGTTGTGCCGGAGCTTCTGCTTTACGCTGCTGTTGTTGTGCAGGCGCAGAAGGTCTTGCAGCAGGAGCTGGTGCCGACCGTGCAGCAGGAGCTGGTGCCGACCGTGCAGCAGGAGCTGGTGAAGGGGCCGGAGCAGGACGGGGCGCTGGTGCAGGCGCTGGGCGTGGGGCAGGAGCTGGTGCTGATCGTGCAGCAGGTGCTGGTGCACTGCTTCCGCCTTTTTTTGCCATGATAAATCTTTTTAAACTGCTTTACTTATTATAGAGTTAGTACCCAACAGCTCCAGGTATTAACCACGGCTGCGGAAAGGTTCAACAGTGGCTCGCTTTAAATCACCAAAAGCACGACGCTTCTCAGCCTGAGCAGAAGCAGCTAGTTGTAGTTGTTGTTGACCAACAAGGTTACGTGCTGCTTGTGCAGTAGGAGATTGCTCACGTGCTTGGAATGCTGCAAGCTGACGGTTGTAGTCTTGGTTGCGCATGTACTCCGTGAACGGAAGAGATGCTGCACCAAAAGCCGTGGCCGCACCAAGGCTTAAAACATTTTGCTTGAGTTCTGATTTTAAGAGATTTTCTTGCAGAGCTTTAACTGTATTGGCGTACTGTTCTGCACCAGTCAGATCAGTTGGTGATAAATCAGCAGCTCCAGCAATAGGAGGAACCTGAGCAAAGTAATCAAAGGGTTGATTAGAAGTACCAGCTGCTTTTTTATATTCTTCTAAAGCAAGGTCAACTGTTTTACCAGTATTAAAATCAATACCTTTGTACTTGCCAATAGCAGCTTTTAACTTTTCTAGATCAAGCTCCTTACCAGTGGAAACACCAAAGTAGTTAGGTGTTCCTGGCTTGTAGTAGCTACTAAAATCTTGAGGCACGATTAGCCCCTCCTATCAGAAGTAACGATACTGGGTAGCACCAGCTTGACCAACGTTGGTTAAGAAACCTTCTGCCATCCGTTGAGCACCAAGTTGACCCTGTTGACGCATTGCAGCATCAGTAGC
>Ga0315906_10004571_pt1 | contig 17754 bp, 16 predicted proteins | sample LakEriMetagenome_4_FD_203526 | JGI IMG/M metagenome (GOLD analysis project Ga0315906, IMG submission 203526) | Freshwater fungal communities from buoy surface, Lake Erie, Ohio, United States - Buoy 2 MA122 | ecosystem: Environmental > Aquatic > Freshwater > Lake > Lake biofilm | place: USA... | reverse complement strand
GCAAGGACGCGGTGACCCAAGAACAACTGAAGAAGGTGCTCGATCAGTTGCGGGACTTGGATCGCCGCCGTCAGGACGACAACGAGAAGGTGGTGCAACAAATCAAGCGGCTGGCAGACCTGCCCACGGCGCCTCCCCCCAGCTTCGACGAGCCCAAGCCCAAAGGGCGCAAGCCCTCCGCAGATTCGGGTATGGGCGCAGGTGGGACCGGGGTGGCTGCCAAGGCAGATCCGAAAGGGGAGCCCAAGGCTGACGCACCCAAGCCGACGTTGCCGACCGACTACGAGTTCTATGAGCACGTCGTCCGCGATAACCAATCGCTGAGTCAGATCATCAATGAGTATAACAAGGGCTACGGCCTGAAGGTTCGATTGAAGCACGTGCTCGAGGCCAACCCCAAGTTGCGCCCGGAGCGTTTGGTTTCGGGGCAAAAGGTGCGCATCCCGGTGGTCAAATGAGCCCAGAGAGGCAGTCACACCCCAACTCGCAGAAATTCACCCATGAAGCTGATCCGCCGACTGCACTTGTTTCTCGGGGTTTTCTTTACCCCGCTGCTGGTCTTCTTCGTGGCGACCGGGTGGTATCAGACGATCAATCCGGAACGCCTCAAGACCGCCGGTGACGCCGAGACGCTGTTGCAGAAACTCCGGGTGGTCCACACCGATCAGGTTTACCCGGGCGACCGCGAATTCAGCCGTCCGTCGTCACCGAAGCTCTTCCAGGGGCTCATCGGTGCGATGTCCGCGGCCGTCTTGATCTCGACGGCACTTGGGGTCTTCTTGGCATTCAAGTCGGTCCGTGGCAAAGGGTGGGTGCTCTTCTGGTTGGTGGCCGGTCTGGCGGTTCCGGTGGCCTTGCTCTGGGCGGGCCGAAGGGGATGAGCATGTCGTTGACGCCGCTTCAATCGGTTCTGGCGGGTGTCGCGGTGGCGGCCTTTTGGGCCGGTGTTTGGTATTGGTTTCGCACGCGCTTGCGCTACGTGATCGGCCAGAGCTCCCTGCGGGTGGTTTTTGGCAAGACCACCGTCAGGCGGATTCCCTATGAAGACATCATCCGCATCCGCAAGCCTCGGCACACCCCACCGTGGCGGTTGACGGAAAACTGGCGGAACGGTTTCTTCGACAACCATCGAGTGTTGGTGGTTGAAAGGCGTTGCGGTTGGTTGCCGTGGTTGGTGATCACGCCTTCGCGCCGTTATGAGTTCCGGACGCGCTTGCGAGAGGCCATGGCCCGACATGGAGTCCTGACTGAGGAAGACGTCCCCATCGACGATGAGGACGACGGCGGAGACTCGGATGGATAGTATTCCGCGATTGGCCCCGGCATCGTTGCCGAATGGCCAGGGTCTGATTAGCCTCGGGCCCGAAATGCGATCATTGCTGATTTCAGGCGGGCGGGTGGTGGATCCGGCCAATGGACTCGACGGTGCGGTCGATGTCTTGGTGACCGATGGGCGGATCGCCCGTGTTGGCCCGTCCCTGCAGGCTCCGGCGGATGCCGAAAGGATCGACGCCACGGGGCAGGTCGTCTGTCCCGGCCTCATCGATCTCCACGTGCACTTCCGTGAGCCCGGACAAACCGCCAAGGAGACCATTGCCACAGGCGCGCAGGCTGCAGCCCGTGGTGGTTTCACCACGGTGGTTTGCATGCCGAACACGCAGCCGTCCATCGATTCGGCCAGTACCGTCGCCCTGATCCAGGAAAAGGCCCGCTCGGCGGCGATCCGGATCGAAGTTTCCGGTGCGATGAGCAAGGGGATTCAGGGCGAAGAACTGGCATCGATCGGTTCGTTGGCCAAGGCCGGCGTGGTGGCGTTGACCGACGATGGTCATTGCATCCAGAACAACGACCTGATGCGCCGGGCACTGGAATATGCCCGTCAGTTCGGGCTGCCCGTGATGGACCATTGCCAAGACTACGGAATGGTCATGAATGGCGTGATGCACGAGGGGCTTCAAAGCCTGCGTTTGGGTCTTCGCGGATGGCCTGCCGCGGGTGAGGAGTTGATCGTCGCCCGCAACATCCTCTTGGCCGAACAAACCGGAACGCCGGTGCATTGTCAGCACATGAGTGCGGCGGGCAGTGTCCGGCTGATCCGCGAGGCCAAGAAGCGTGGGGTGCCTATTTCCGGCGAAGCCTGCCCGCATCATTTCACGCTCACTGATTCGACGATCGCTGGCAGTGCCGAATTTTGGGCTGGAGATGGCGCGGAATTGGCCCGTCGGGTCTTCCAGAACCATCCGTTGCCCACCTGGCCGGCCTACCACACCCACTTCAAGATGAATCCCCCTCTGCGTACCGCTGCTGATCGCGAGGCGATTTTGGAAGGGTTGGTCGATGGAACTCTGGAGATCATCGCCAGCGACCATGCCCCTCACACCGAGTCGGAGAAGGAAGTCGAATTCGACGATGCGCCCTTCGGGATCGTGGGCTTGGAACTCGAGCTGCCCCTGTCTTTGATGCAGTTGTACCAGACCGGGCGACTTTCGCTCTCCAGAGTGATCGAGAAGCTCACCATCAATCCGGCCCGTTTCCTCAAACTTTCCGAAGGCCGAGGTACGCTTTCGGTGGGGGCGTGGGGTGATATCACGGTGTTCGATCCGGAGGCCTCCTGGGTGTGTGACCGCCGCGACACGGCCAGTCTCAGCCAGAACAATCCCTTCCACGGATGGCCCATGAAGGGGCGCGTGACGGGAACCTTTGTTGGTGGGCAACGGGTGTTTTCGCGTTAGTCGGTCGCGGGGCGGAGTCTTCGCGGCACCGTTCCGGCGCTCGTCGGGAAACTCTGGGGAGCAGGGCGTTGATTTCTCACCCTCGCTCCGGCTCGGTACCGCCAGCGGCTCGGTTGGGAGCGATGTCATGTCGGGGTTTGCACTGGCTCGAGATGCGGGTGGGGCGCTAGTTTTCAGTCATGAAACTCGGTGCGATCTCGACGTTGTGGAGTGTCTTGATTTGCGTATTGCTGGTGGGGGTGGAAGCGGCCGATCCGCAGCCGGCACCTTCGGCAGTGAGGCTCTCTCCAGGGCTTGCAGAAGCGCCCCTTGCCAAACGTCTGGATCCCGTGACCTCGGGAGTGGGGGGGGGAACGATTTCGGGTTGGCGTGAGTATTTCATGGGAGATCCCTCCTCAGAGGAGCAGATGTATCTCGAATACATCAACCGAGCCCGGGCCCTGCCCTGGGAAGAGGGGTACCTGCTGGCGACCAGCACCGATCCTGAGATCCAATTCACCTACCAGTTTTTTGGAACGGATCTCCAGAGAGTCGTCGATGAGATCGCCCAGTATCCGCCTCAGCCGCCGCTGGCTTTCGAGCCGCGCCTGATCGAAATCGCGCGCAGCCACAGTGAGTACATGCTGCGGAACGCCGTCCAAGAACATGAGGAACGAGATCCGGCGACCGGTGCTGTCATCAACACGACTTCTTCTCGACTGCTGGGAACTGGTTATCCGCTGAGCGCCGGGGGTGAGAGTGTTTATGCCTACGCCAAATCGCCACTGGAGGGCCACGCCAGCTTCGAGGTCGACTGGGGCTATGGAGATGGGGGGGTTCAGCGTCCGCCCGGCCACCGCAACAGCAACCACGATGGAGCGTTTCGTGAGCTGGGAGTCGGTGTGGTGCGTGGGACGCGATCCCGCGTGATCCCGGCAGTCACCCATATCGACGGGACCAACGTGGTCATCACTCCGGCGGTGACCAACACTGTGGGACCGAGCTTGGTGACCTTGGATTTCGGATCCCGTGCCGACTTGCAACCGATGGTGACGGGAGTGGTGTATTACGACTTCAACACCAACGGGTTTTACGATGTGGACGAGGGCGTGCCTGGGGTTCGCGTGGAAGGGCCAACCTCCGGTTGGTTCGCCCAGACCCGGAGTTCCGGGGGGTATGCCATTCCTGGAGTGGAGGGAACCCAGACGATCCGTTTTTTGAGTGGCGACCGTGAACTCGGAGCCCGTTCGGTGACGGTCATTGTCGGGAAGAATGTGAAGCAGGACTGGGTGCTGCCCTACGGCGGGACTCGCGTGTTGGGCCCGACCTCTGCGTCATCCGTCGGTCTGAACGTGTTCCGGGTCGAGCCCGTGTTGGGAGCCTCCGGTTACCAGTGGGCCTCCATGCGTTGGGAAGCCTTCAGCGGTGTCGAGGGTGCCGAAGAGGGGGGCTTGCGCTTTCAATTCAGCGGTTTGGATGGCTGGGATCCGGTGAAACTGGGAACTCCGGCGTCCGGAACTCGGTCCTTCCAATTGGTTCACACCAATGGCTTGGACCAGATTCTGGAGTTCAAGCCCATCGTTCGCCCGAGCGCTGGATCCGAGATCCGCTTCAAGTCCTTCTTGGGCTACACGACCACCAACCAGATTGCTTCGGTGGAAGTTTCCACCAATGGCATCCAGTGGACCGCGCTCTTGCAGGAACGGGGGCGCGGAATTTCAGTGACTCCCACAGGCAGTTATTTGGCCAGGTCTGTCTCGTTGGCAGCCTGGGTTGGGGTGGATCTGCGGGTCCGATTCCGTTTCTTCGTGGAGCCCGTTGAGGGTGCTCGGTTTTACAGCCAGACCCAGCCGTCCTTCGGGTGGTCTCTCGACGATATTCAATTCACCAACTCGCAGTTGGGCACCGAGCCCGCCACCCACGCGCTGGCGGTGGGTGAGCCCTTTGTCTTCAAGGGCAGCACCGGGGGGCGCTACGAGTTGAAGGCTCGTCCCCGCTTTGGGGACTTGGTGTTGCCGTTCTCGTTGCCATTGGTCGTGGAGTTTTCTCCGACCACCGTGGCCTCCGGAACCGTGGTGGTGGAGGGGATTCGCCGGAACGACTCTGGGCAAATGGTCATTGATTTTGCGCTCACCTCGGGAGTCTCCCGAGAATGGCTTCTCCAAGGACGCGCCTCTCTGTCGGAAGCTTGGCAAACGGTCTCTGGAGCCCAATTGGTAGACCGTGGCACTGGGAGGTTGAGTTGGGTGCATACCCCCCCGGTTGGAAACTTTTTCTATCGGGTGATGGCGCGGTGATGAGACCTCTGAAAACCGCCCCCGACGTGTCTCACGAGCGCTTGGTTAGGCTCTTAAGATGGCTGCAAGCGCACCTTATACCGTCCCGGAACGTTTGACCTGTTGGAGGTAAGGGAATTATCTGGCGGTGTGGAATTACTGAAACCCCGAGTTTCTGCGGTGACTTTGCTCCAATGAACCTGCTTCAACGCGTTTGGCGATCCTCCCTGGGGAAGAAGTACCTGATGGCCCTGACCGGCCTGGCGCTCTTCGGTTTTGTCGTCGGGCATCTGGTGGGCAACCTCCAGGTGTTCGGTAACCCGGAGTTGATCAACTCCTACGCCCACTTTCTGAAGTCCAAACCAGGACTCCTGTGGGGAGCCCGGCTCGGGTTGTTGGCCACGGTGGCTGTTCATGTGGGCGCGGCGCTCACCCTCAGTGCCGCTAACAAGGCCGCGCGACCAGTCGCCTATGCGGGCGGATCCGCCTATGGTTCCAGTTGGCGTTCGCGCTACATGCTGGTCAGCGGTTTGGTGATCATGGCCTTCGTTGTTTACCATCTCTTGCACTACACCGTGCAATTGCCCGCCGTGAACGGCGGATTAGATTTTCATTCCCTCACCACCCGATTGGCCGATGGAACTCAAGTCCAGGACGTGTATGCGATGATGATCCACGGATTCCAGGTGGGTTGGGTGTCGCTCTTCTACCTGATCGCCCAGGCCTTGCTCTTCATCCATCTCGGTCACGGGCTCTCCTCCATGTTCCAGTCCTTGGGCTTGCGCAACCACGTCTGGGGTCCTCGGATTGCCGCGTTTGCCCAGGTGGCGAGTTTTGCAGTCTTCCTGGGATATGCTTCGATTCCGGTCGCGGTGCTGACCGGTATGGGGGGCGACTACGTCAAGAACCTCAAGAAGGCGCCGACGACCACAATCGAGACTCTTCGCTGATATGGCCACGCTCAATTCTCAGATCCCCGCCGGCCCCCTGTCCGACAAGTGGGAGAAACACAAGTTCAGCTCCAAGCTGATCAATCCGGCCAACAAGCGGAAATACAAGGTCATCGTGGTCGGAGCCGGTTTGGCCGGTGCCAGCGCCTCAGCGACCTTGGCCGAGCTGGGCTACGAGGTGCACAACTTCGTGTTCCACGACTCTCCTCGCCGCGCCCATTCGGTGGCCGCCCAGGGCGGCATCAATGCCGCGAAGAACTACCAGAACGACGGTGACTCGGTGCATCGACTCTTCTACGACACCATCAAGGGTGGCGATTACCGCGCCCGCGAGGCCAATGTGCATCGCTTGGCCGAGGTCTCGGTGAACATCATCGACCAGTGCGCGGCTCAGGGTGTGCCCTTCGCCCGCGAGTACGGTGGTCTTCTCGACAACCGTTCTTTCGGTGGTGCCCAAGTCTCCCGCACCTTCTACGCGCGGGGCCAGACCGGACAGCAGCTCCTGCTCGGGGCCTACTCGGCGCTCAACAAGATGATCGGAGCCGGCGGGGTGAAGTCCTACACCCACTCCGAGATGTTGGACTTGGTGGTGGTCGACGGCCACGCCAAGGGCATCATCGTCCGCAATTTGCAGACCGGTGAAATCACCCGGCACAGCGCCGATGCGGTCGTTTTGGCGACCGGCGGGTACGGTAACGTCTATAACCTGTCCACCTACGCACGCGGTTCCAACGTCACGGCCAGTTGGCGCGCCTACAAGCGCGGGGCCTGTTTTGGCAATCCCTGCTACACGCAAATCCATCCGACGTGCATTCCGGTGTCGGGCGATTATCAATCCAAGCTCACCCTGATGTCGGAGTCGCTGCGCAACGACGGCCGCATCTGGGTTCCGAAGCGCAAGGAGGACTGCAAAAAGAACCCTGCTGACATCGCCGAGGGCGACCGCGACTACTACTTGGAGCGGATGTACTCGGCCTTCGGCAACCTCGCTCCGCGTGACGTCGCCAGCCGCGCTGCCAAGTATGTCTGCGACGAAGGTCGCGGCATCGGTGACACCGGGCTGGGCGTCTATTTGGATTTCGGAGACTCCATCCGCCGTCTGGGTGAGGGGAAGGTGCGGGAGCGTTACGGCAACCTCTTCTCCATGTACCACGAGATCACCAACGAGGATGCCTACAAGACGCCGATGCGCATCTATCCGGCCGTCCATTACACGATGGGTGGACTTTGGGTGGATTACAACCTGATGAGCAACATCCCGGGATTGTTCGTCTTGGGTGAGGCCAACTTCTCCGATCACGGCGCCAACCGCCTCGGGGCCAGCGCCCTGATGCAGGGACTCTCCGACGGTTACTTCGTCCTCCCGAGCACCATCACGACCTATTTGGCCAATGTGAAGGCAGGGGGCCGTCCGGCGACCGATCGCGGGGAGTTTAAACAGGCTGAGGAAGAAGTTCGAAACTTCACCCGCCGAGTCACTTCGAACAACGGCAAGCGCACGCCGGACAGCTTCCACAAGCAGTTGGGCAAGATCATGTGGGACTACTGCGGCATGGCTCGCACTGAGACGGGGCTGCAAAAGGCCATCCAACTCATCGGCGACCTTCGCGAGGAGTTTCGCACCAACGTGAAGGTGCTGGGTGAGCCGGATGGATTGAATCAGCCTCTGGAAAAGGCCGGTCGTGTGGCCGACTTCATTGAGCTCGGCGAGCTCATGTGTCGCGACGCGCTCATGCGCGAAGAGAGCTGCGGCGGACACTTCCGCGAAGAGTACCAATACACGGCCAATGACCCTGAAGTGCAGCAGGGCGTGGTCAACATCGGCGACGTCAAGCGTCGGGACGATCAGTTCGCCTTCGTGGCGGCCTGGGAGTATGCCGGTGCCCCAGATAAAGCACCGATCCTTAACAAAGAGCCCCTCATCTACGAAGAAGTGAAGATGAGCACACGGAGCTACAAATAACCCGCCACCTGCAAAACACCTTCCCTACTGCCCATGAAAGTTAGCCTGAAAGTCTGGCGTCAGAAGAACGCGAATGCCGCGGGTGAGTTCAAGACCTATGCGTCTCCCGAGCTCAATCCCAACATGTCATTTCTGGAGATGCTCGACGTGGTGAACGAAGAGCTCTCCAACCGGGGTGAAGATCCCATCGCCTTCGATCACGATTGCCGCGAGGGCATCTGCGGCACCTGCTCCTTGGTCATCGATGGTAAGCCCCACGGTCCCCACAAGGGTGTGGCCACCTGCCAGACCTACATGCGCAGTTTCTCCAACGGCGATCAAATCGTCATTGAGCCCTGGCGCGCCAAGGCCTTCCCCATCGTCAAGGATCTGGTGTGTGACCGGAAGTCCTTCGACCGCATCCAGCAGGCGGGTGGTTTCATCAGCGTGCGCACCGGCAGCGCGCCTGATGCGAACAGTATTCCCGTGCCCAAGGAGAACGCCGATCTGGCGATGGATGCGGCCCAGTGCATCGGCTGCGGCGCCTGCGTGGCGGCGTGCAAGAATGCCAGCGCCATGCTCTTCGTATCCGCCAAGGTTTCGCACCTCGGCCTCATGCCCCAGGGGCAGCCGGAGCGTTACAAGCGCGTCAAGGCCATGGTTGATCAAATGGACACCGAAGGCTTCGGCGCCTGCACCGTGACGGGCAGCTGCGAGGCGGTCTGCCCCAAGGAGATCTCCCTCGACTTCATCGCTCGCATGAACCGCGACTATGCCGTGGCTCTCATTCAGGGAGATCCGAAGCAGGTGGTGGGTGGCGGCGCGGGTTGATCCGGCAATTCCCTCGACGCCCCCTCATCGCGACAATGACCACTGAAGAATTTTCTTCAGATCTTGTAATGTCGCGCACTTGTCACGATTCTCGGTCTACCCCTTTCAGAAAACACATGAAGATTTCTCAACAAACGTCCGTACCCCAGCGGCGCGGTGGATTTACCCTCATCGAGCTGTTGGTCGTCATCGCCATCATCGCCATCCTCGCCGGTATGCTCTTGCCGGCACTCGGCAAGGCCAAGTCCAAGGCACAAGGCATCATGTGCATGAACAATGGCAAGCAGCTGATGCTGGGTTGGGCGTTGTACTCCGGAGACAATTCCGACGGTGTCTGCCGGACCGCTGGCTTGGATTCCTTGGTTTCCAATACCAACGCGACGCGCAACTACCCCCTGAATCAGTGGTGCATGGGTACCATGGATGTCGCCAATGTGGCCACCAACAGTGCCCTGATCATGCATTCGTTGTTGTACCCGTTCGTGAACGCTCTCGGGCCTTACAAGTGCCCGTCAGATCGCCACGCTTGGCAAGGTGGCACCCGCCGTCCTCTCGGTGGTGGTGGCGTACTCACTGTTCGTTCGATGTCGATGAACGCCTGGATGAACCCCATCAATGCGTGGGCCGCTGATAGCAGCACCGGTGGTTTTCAGGGCACCGGCATCACCAACTTCCGTCGTCAGTCCCAGATCCAACGTCCGTCCGACACGTGGGTGACCATCGATGAAAATCCGGCCTCCATCAACGACGGTTGGTTCGTGGTGGATCCGAATTCCGGAAATTGGGTCGACATCCCCGCGACCTATCACAACGGAGCCGGTGGTCTGTCTTTTGCGGATGGTCATTCTGAGATCAAGCGTTGGCGCGATGGCAACATTACCCGGAAGAATGCCACCATCGGAGCAGCCCCTGCAGATCGAGGCGTCGACCTCAACTGGATGAAGCAGCGCAGCACCTACGCTCGCTGATCTTCAGATCGTCACATTCCTTCAACAAAGCCCGCCCATTGGCGGGCTTTTTTTATCGGGTGCGCCCAGCAGGGCTCTTGCTCCGACTGATCCGTGGTTTCCCCTGTGCTCGCTCCCACGCCGTGACGCTCTGCCGTTCGTCAGGCTGGGCATGATCCAGCAAGGCAGGTTTTGACGCGGTGGACGCTTGAGGGTGTGATGGGCCCATGCCGCGGCGCCGCGAAACCGATCGATTCTTGCACGAGCGCGCCGTGCTGGCCTCGGGGATCGGCATCTTGGCTGGTGTCGATGAGGCGGGAAGAGGCCCACTTGCGGGGCCTGTGGTTGCCGCCGCCGTGATCCTGCCGCGGGCTTGGGTGCAGGAGGGGATGCCTGAAGGGTGGGGTGACCTGAACGATTCCAAGCAATTGTCCGAGAGCCGGCGGGAAGAGTTCTTCATTGGGCTCACCGGCCATCCCGAGGTCCGATTCTCCATCGCCTCGGTGGAGCCGGGCGTGATCGACGTCATCAACATCCTGCAAGCCACCCATCGCGCCATGAACGCGGCCCTGGCCGGTTTGGGAGACGACGTGGAGCATGCCCTGGTCGACGGACGCCCGGTCCGGACGCTGCGCCTCCCTCAGACGGCGTTGGTGAAGGGGGACTCCCTCAGCTACTCCATCGCTGCTGCTTCTGTTCTCGCCAAAGTCACCCGTGACCGGGTCCTACGAGAGGCAGACGCCCAGTGGCCAGGTTATGGGTTTGCCGCTCACAAAGGCTATCCCACCCCTGAACACCTGGAGGCGGTCTCCCGCCTGGGGCCTTGTCCTATCCATCGGCTCAGTTTTGCGCCGTTGCGCCGATCGGAACCTGAATTGTTCGTGTCATGAGCCCTTGGCCGAAGTGGTTGCAGCCTGAGGATCCACAGGCTCATTTGCGTCTGGGAAGGCGAGGGGAGGAGGCCGCCCGCAGCGAGTTGGAGCGACTGGGGATGCGGACTCTGTGCGCCAACTACCGACATGGACGCGGTGAGATTGATTTGATCGTTCGCGACCAGGAGGTCCTTGCCTTCGTGGAGGTGAAGTCCCGTTCGTCGGAAAGCTGGGTGCGACCCGCCCAGGCCGTGGGTCGCCAGAAGCAGAAAATCCTGTCCGACACGGCGTTGGCCTACCTCAACGAGTTGGGTCGACCAGCGGTCGCCTTCCGCTTCGACATCGTCGAGGTGCTCTTCGCCGGCTCGGAAGTCCGCGAGGTGCGGCACATTCCCGATGCGTTTCCATTGGCCACCGGTCGCATGTACCGCTGAGCCCCCAATTAATTTAGGCGGACGGGGTTGCAGACGCCTGATCACGGCGCAGCGCCGCTTCCCGTTCCACGAGGGTTGGGTGTGAGTAGTAGAAGCGGCTGAACCAAGGGTGGGGCGTGAGGTTGGAGAGGTTCTTTTCGTGCAGCTTGCGCAGGGCTCCGATGAGCGAATCAATTTCGCCCATCGCATTCCGGGCGTAGGCGTCGGCCTCGAATTCGTGACGGCGAGAACGGCGTGTCCCCAAGGGCGTCAGCCAGAACGTGATCGCGCCGCCCAGCAAACCGGCCAGGAGCAGCACCGGAGCAATGCCTGAGGATGCTTTGAAACCGAAGGCCACCAAGAACTCGGGTTGCTTGGCCAGCCAACCCAGCAGACCAAAGCTGATGAGTGAGGAAATCCCGGCCCAGATCAGCATCTTGGGAATGTGACCTCGCCGGTAGTGGCCGATTTCATGGGCCAGAACCGCTTCAAGCTCCACCTCGGTCAACTGAGCGATCAGCGTGTCGTAGAGCACGATCTTTCGGAAGCGACCAAAGCCGGTGAAGTAGGCGTTGGAATGAGCGGACCGGCGGCTTCCGTCGGCGACCTGGATGGTTTTGGCAGAGAATCCGGTGCGTTCGCCCAACTTCAGAAGTCGGTCGCGCAGCGAGCCCGCCGGTAGCGGGGTGAATTTGTTGAACAAGGGCAGAATGAAGATCGGGGCCAGAACCATCATCACGGCCTGAAACGCCATCAGGAGAACCCAGGCCCAGAGCCACCATCGATCTCCGATCCAGTCGGTGAGCTTGAGAATGCCACCCATCAGAGGCAGCCCGAGGATCGCGCTCAGCGCCAGCATCTTGAGGTGGTCGGTGACCCAGATCTTCAGAGTGCTCTTATTGAATCCAAAGCGTTCCTCGAGTCGGAACTGAGACCACCACTCCAACGGAAGGTCTGGTAAGCCCATAACAATCGAAACTGCGAGCAACCATCCGGCGGTGGCCCAAACACCCGAGCCGGCCCAAGCAGCCCAAAAGCTTAGGCTCCAGGGTAGGAATCCGCTGCAAAGGAAACCGAATTTCATGGCCAGGCTCCACAGTTCTTCAGCCTGGCCGAATCGGGATTTGGCCAAGGTGTATTCCACTGATCGGCGGTAGGTCGCGTCATCCATGATGTTCCGGACCGCTTCGGGCGGTTGAGATGCGTGTGCCTGGACGTGATTGCGGTTCAAGCGGTCCAGATACCACTGGCCCAACCAACGCAAAACCAGCAACGACAGGGCCAAAAGGAGGATGAATGAGGGAGTCATCGAGAACGTCTTAAGAAAAGCCAAACACCGTGCAAGTTTCCCGACAACGCGGGAAAACTTCGATGGTGGATTGTACGTGTTCGTACAATCGTGGTAAGAATAGCCAATCGTCGATGAAGATTCTGATAGTGATTTTGTTGGTCGGAACCCTCGGTGCCGGGGGCTGGTACTACTCCCAGCGCCAGCAATCGGGCGCAGCGCCACTGGCTACCGCCAAGGTGGACACCGCGGTGATCGAGACCCGCAATATCAAGTTTGCCATCAATGCTGCGGGCGATATCACCCCGGCTGAGCAGGTGAGTGTCCGGCCCGAGGTCAACGGCAAGATCGAAGTGCTGCCGGTCGATGTGGGCGATCGGGTGAAGTCGGGCCAGTTGCTCTTCAAGTTGGATGACCGCGAATTGCAGACGCAGCGGCAGCAGGAGGAGAAGAACGTCGAGCGCTCTCGTCTGCAATTGGGACAGGCCGAGCGAGACTACAAGCGGGCTCAACAGCTGTTCGAGGGCAAGCTGATCTCCCAAGAGCTCTTCGAAGACAGTCGCACCAAGTTTGATCTCGCCAAGAACGAGCTGGCCTTGAGGGAGAAATCCTTTGAATTGATCATCGAGCGATTGCGCAAGACCGAGGTGATGGCCCCCTTTGATTCGACGATTCTCACTCGCCCCATCTCGGTAGGGCAGGCAGTTTCGGGATCGGGCGGCTTCAATGCGGGCACCGAGGTCCTCACCATCGCCAATCTCAACGACCTGATCGTCAACGCGCACATCAATCAGGCGGATGTGACTCGGTTGCACGTGGACCAGCAGGTGGAAGTTAGCGTGGAGGCGGTTTCTGGCCTTAAGGTGGTTGGCAGGGTTGAGCGCATCGCGCCCCAATCGACCTTGAAGAACAACATCCGTGGCTTTGCTGCGCGCATCCTCTTGAAGGATGTGGATAGCCAAATTCGGCCTGGGATGAGCGCCAACATTTCCATCCCTGTGGCCAGCGCCGACAATGTGGTGGCGGCACCTTTGGCAGCGGTTTTCACGGAGACCAACCCGGCGACCCGTGAAATCGAGCGCCACATCTGGGTTCGCAAGGATGAGACGTGGGAACGGCGCACCATCAAGATCGGCGTGAGCGATTACTTCTTCGCCGAGGTCACTTCGGGTCTTCAGGCGGGCGAGGTGGTTTCTTTGGAGGATCGAACCAAGGAGATGGGAACGGGCGGCGCCACCAACAGTGTAAAAGTGGCCACCAAAGCATCCACGGCCCAACGCTGAGATCGACCCTGAACATGGCGCTGCTTGAACTTCGCAACGTCTCCAAGATCTACCATCTGGGTGGAGAGGAGATCCGGGCTTTGGACGATGTATCCCTCGATCTGGATCAGGGAGAGTTTGTGTCCATCATCGGCCCTTCCGGCAGCGGCAAGTCCACCTTGATGCACATCTTGGGCTGTCTGGATTCACCGACGCGGGGCAACGTGGTATTGGACGGTACGGATATCGCTCAGGCCTCGGCCCGAGAGTTGGCCCGGGTGCGCAATCGCACCATCGGCTTCGTATTCCAGTTCTTCAACCTGCTGCCCAAGCTCAACGTGCTGCAGAATGTTGAATTGCCCATGATCTATGCGGGCATCGGAAGTCGTGATCGGCGAGAGCGCGCCGAAAAGGCCTTGGAAATGGTCGAATTGAGCCATCGCCTCAAAAACAGGCCCAATCAGCTTTCTGGCGGTCAGCAACAGCGTGTGGCCATCGCTCGGGCGCTGGTCAACAATCCCAAGATCATCTTGGCCGATGAGCCCACCGGAAACCTCGACACACACACGGGGGAGCTGATCTTGGCGTTGTTTCGGCGTTTGGCGGCCGAGGGTCGGACCGTGATCTTGGTGACTCACAATCCGGAGATCGCTGCGGTGACTCCACGGCGGATCGAAATCCGCAACGGCAAGATCGCGCATCAAGTCGACGCCAAGTTGGCGGGTCTGGACCGGGTTTCCAAAGTGACGACCGGAGGGCAGGCTCAATGAGCCTAGAGTTGCCTCGCATTCCGTCAACAGACCTGTCCTTGCAGGATCTTCCGGTTGGCAAGACAAGCCTCGGCAATGCCGTGGTGGTGGGCCTCAAGGAGATTTGGGCGCACAAGTTCCGCAGTGCACTGACCATGTTAGGGATTGTGCTCGGGGTATCGTCCTTGGTGGCGATGAGTGCCATGGTGCAAGGCATGGAGAACGGTCAGCGGGAAGCGATGCTGGCCATCGGTGGCCTTCAGAAGGTGCGCATGGAGGCCCAGCGCGTCCCGGTCGAGCAGCGGCATCTCCGGGATTTGGCTCGTGGAATGACGATGGCCGATGTCGAGGCTCTCAAGGCGGGAGTTCCAGACATCGAAATCATCGCCCCGGAAATGCGTTTGGACATGGATCCGACGCTGCAGGCCAACGGCAAGTTCCATCGAACCTTCATGACCGGTGGCGTTGTGCCGGAAAAGGTGAAGATCATGGAGCACGAAGTGGAGCATGGTCGGATGTTCAATGACATCGACGCATCGGAGGCTCGACCGGTGTGCGTCATTGGTACCGGCATCCGGGATGAGCTTTTCGGCAGGCCCGAAGAAACGGGCTCCGAGGTGATTCCGTTAGGTCGCACCATGACCATCAACGGGCAGCCCTTCACCATCATCGGGATGTTCAAGCGCTACGAGGGGGAGCAAGACCGCAAGCAGCGGTTGGAGCGCGAGATCGAGCTTCAGCGGCTCAAATCGGAGGGTAAAGTTCCGCCCAAGGGGCCGGCGCGGGGGCAGGGGCGCAGTGGCAACTTCGCTTTCTGGATCAAGAACAATACCGTCTATATGCCTCTCAACACGATGTGGCATCGCTTCCAGTCTGGGTTGTCTAATGCTCCGGCTGAGCCCCGCCTGAGCAACATCGAATTAAAGGTCCGTGACTTCTCACAGATCGAGCAAACGCTGGCCAAGATCCGCAACATCATGATGGTGAACCACCGGGGCATCGAAGACTTCGCCTTCCGCACCTTCGAGGACTGGAGCGCGGACATCGACCGCTTTGTCAAAAACGCGCGCATGAGTGGTGGGCTCATTGCTGGCATCAGCCTGTTTGTCGGTGGCATAGGCATCATGAACATCATGCTGGCTAGCATTTCTGAGCGCATCCGGGAGATCGGCATCCGCAAGGCCGTGGGTGCCGGCGGGCTGGATATCTTCGTTCAGATCTTGGTAGAGAGTACGGTCATTGCTGTAGTCGGCGGAGTTCTGGGATTGGCGTTTTCCCGATTTGTGGTGCTGGGCATCACTTGGGTGGCACCCACCGGCAATGATCCGGTCATCACCACCGGCGCCATGGCCTTATCGTTTGGTTTTGCCGTGGTCGTGGGGCTTTTGGCTGGTATTTTCCCGGCGGTTAAAGCGGCCCGGATGGATGTCATCCAGTCCCTTCGTTACGACTGATGAACCTTTTCAATGCCATCCTGATCGGCCTCAAAGAAGTTTGGGCCCACAAGTTTCGGTCTTTGCTCACCTTGTTTGGAGTGGTGCTGGGAGTCGCCTCGTTGGTGGGCATGAGCGCCATCATCAAAGGCATGGAGAACGGTATGCGGGAATCCATGATTGCCATGGGTGGGGCTGACAAGGTGCTCCTCCAGAGGCAAGCGGTACCGGCCTACCAAGAGCATCTGGCCGACCAAGCACCGGGACGGACACTCGTGGATGTCGTGGCCTTGAAGCAGGGGGCGCCTCTCCTGCGGGTGATTTCACCGGAAATGGCCGTTCCGGATGTCATGGTTTCCCGCGGAGACAAGCGTGCCAGCCCGGAGGAGTGTGTGGGAGTCTGGCCGGAGGTGTTGGAGGTGAATCTCCATACTGTGGAGCATGGCCGGTTCTTCAATGCGTTGGATGAAGAGAAAGCGCATGCGGTTTGCGTTATCGGAACGGGGATACGGGACTCATTGTTTGGCGATCCGGACGAGGTGGGGCGAGAGATCATACCACTCGGTGAAACAATTCAGATCAACGGACAACCCTTCGTCATTGTTGGGATGTTCCAGCATTATGCCAGCGAGCAGGACCTCAAGGCTCGCGCCCTGCGCAGGCAGGCCAAGGCCTCCACGAATGGTGTTGAGACCAAGAAATCTCGAGGGTGGGGCAGAAAGGGCGGTTGGGCCTTCTGGCGCAAGAACAACACCCTGTATATCCCGCTCAATACGGCGTGGGTTCGCTTCCGTATGGCCGGGGATCTCGACGGTATTCCCGACCCGCGTCTCAGCGACATCGATCTCAAAGTGAAGTCCATGGAACAAATGGAGTTGGCCCTTCAGCAGGCCAAGAACGTCCTTTTGGTCACCCATCGCGGCATTGAAGACTTCACCTTCCAGACTCAGGAGAGTCAGGTGGACAATATCAACAAGCAGATCAAGAACGCCCGTCTCAGCGGAGGAATCATTGCTGGAATCAGTCTTTTGGTGGGAGGCATTGGCATCATGAACATCATGTTGGCGAGCATCAACGAGCGGGTCCGTGAGATCGGTACGTGCAAAGCGTTGGGTGCCACCGGGGTGGATGTTTTCGTTCAGATCATCGTCGAGAGCGTGGTGTTGTCGCTCTTGGGGGCGATTGCGGGGCTTGCAGCATCGCTGCTCATCGTAGACCTCCTGTCCTTCATCGCGCCGACCGGAAACACCCCCATAATTACCTGGGAAGCTCAAGCCATAGCGGTCGCCTTCAGCGGATCCGTCGGGGTTTTTGCCGGATTTTTGCCGGCCATCAAGGCTGCCCGCCTGGAGCCGATACAAGCCCTTCGATACGAATAGCCCCCTAATGGACCGGGTGAGCGTGACCCGCGCGCAGCGGATGCGTGGACTTCGCACGCCACCGGCATCTTGACTAAGCCCTGTGCCTCTCAATTGTGGCGATCGGCCCTCCTACGAGCACCTCGCGCCTAATTCTCAAGCATCCCCAATACTTGGCACTGAACCGGCTTTTCCGTCTCGTCCGCAACAGGTTGGGTAGCCTGATTTGTTGACTCATTTGGGGTGGGGCCTCCGCAGCGCAAGCTGCGGAGGCCTTTTTCTCCTATTTTATACATAGTGACAGGTTCAATGTAGTTGACTGGAAACGGTGAGGGGCACTACGTTTTTTCTATGCGAAGGGCTCGAATCAAGGAGTCGGGGGCGGTGTACCACTGTGTTTCTCGCACCGTCGGGGGGCAGTTCTTGCTCGATGACCTCGCCAAACAACGCTTGGTCGATCTGCTCTTCCCTCTGGCTCAGTTCTGTGGCGTGGAAATCATCACCTATTCCATGATGTCCAATCACTTCCACTTGCTCATCCGCGTTCCTTCCCAAACCCCTCTCTCCGATTCTCTCCTCCTCCAACGAGCCGAAACCTTCTACGGCAAACAAGCCCTCTTGCCTTCTCTGGCCAGGGCCGACCTCCAACGCTCAGGCTCCATCAGCCCTCACATCCGCCAATCCCTCTCCAGCCGCATGGGCGATGTCTCCGCCTTCATGAA
>Ga0315906_10004570_pt1 | contig 17756 bp, 15 predicted proteins | sample LakEriMetagenome_4_FD_203526 | JGI IMG/M metagenome (GOLD analysis project Ga0315906, IMG submission 203526) | Freshwater fungal communities from buoy surface, Lake Erie, Ohio, United States - Buoy 2 MA122 | ecosystem: Environmental > Aquatic > Freshwater > Lake > Lake biofilm | place: USA... | reverse complement strand
GTCGGAATCAGCGGTGGAAGGGCAAGACAACGACACGCGGCGTTGGCTGGCGGCGGTCGAACGCTTCATCTCGCTCGACCAGCCGCGGGACGAGGCCGCGAAGCCGCCGGCAGCCACCGAGGATGTAGACGCCTGGATTCTCAGAGCGGAGGCCGCCTGGCTCTGGCTGGTGAAGAAATGCGAAGAGAATGCGGCCATCGACAAGGCGGCCGTCGTCCGCTGGCTGGAATGCGTCGGCACGCGGCCCGAGGGCGCTGCGTTCAATCCCGGGCAGATTCATCTTCTGCGCATGCTGGTGCGGTGGGCCGATCCTGCCGACTGGCAGCGGCAGCCGGAGGCCTTCCGCGACTTTATTCGCATGGTTTCGAAGTCCCGCCAGGTCGTGTACTCCCAAGATGTGCGGGCCGATCGGTTCATCGAGGCCAACGAGTTGGCCAGCCGCGGAAATGCCCGGATGAGAGAGGCGATCGACCTGGCGTTCGTGGGCGGACCAGCCAACCTGGCCGAAGCCGTGCGGCTGTCGCGGGAGAGTATGGAGGCCTTCGACCAGCGCATGGCGTTCTCCCTGCAGCGGATCCAGGCGTTGGAACTGCTCGACATCGTGCGGGCGGAACTGCCCTACCTGGCGGCCTGGTGGGTCGAGGAATCGCGACACACCGTCCGCGAGCCGAGCGACATGGAGAGCGGGAGCCTGCGAATGAAGCCGGCCGACATCGTGTCGCTGCTGCTCGCGGTGGAGCAACTCGAACTTGCCGTCGACGCGGCCTCGACGGCCACGGGCGCCGCGGAGACCGTGGCCGACCCCTCGACCAGCAACATCGACGAAGTCCGGGGCCGCTGCGAGGCGTTGTTCACCGCGATGAAATCCGTCTACATGGAGACGTGTGCCGACCTGGCCACCCAAGCCCCCGAAAGCCCGCGGACGCACGGTGCCATCCGCCGTGCGTTGGAGTTGCCGCTGGCGCACGGCGATCTGCGGATGCGGCTGCTGCGGCGTGCGGACGCCCTCGCTCGTCACCACGCCGCCCTCATGGCCCGCTCACCCTCGCAGGGCGACGATCCGCTTCCTCCGGTCGACCCGGCAGCCGCCGTGGCCGGATGGGTGCCGTGGCGGAACATGCTGATGAATCCGGTGCTCCCCATCATCGCGGCGAACCCGGTCGGCGCGGTCACGTTGCCCACATCGGCAGCGGACATCGCCGCGAACATCGGCCGTCAGGTGACGGCCGTCCGGTCTTCCGCGCGATCCCTTCCCTCGATCATCGCGGGCTTCGACCGCCAGCGTGCCGAGTTGGAGATCGGCAGCCGCGACAGCGATGCCCGGGTGCTCGAACTGCTCGCCCGCGGGAGCAGCGTGAGCCGTCGCCTGGCTGCCGTGGCCGGCCAGCGTCCGCGGATCACCGCCGGCACGACGTCCACGCAACGCTATTTCGCCGCGGCGTGGCACAAACGGCTGATGCAGCACGCCGAGACGACACTGGAGGAGTTTTGGGGGGGCGTCGAGCCGGACGAGCCGGTCTATTGCTTCCACAAGGCCCGCGTGTTGATCGAGTCGGCCGCAGAGATCGTGCGGAGCAATGCGGTCGTCTTCGGCGACCGGGACCGCACCCGCCTGACGGCGAAGGTCGACGCTCTCGCCTCGCAGTGGAGCGGGTTCGCCGACCTCGACATGACCCCCAACAGGCTCATCCTGCCATCGGCCAGCGGCATCGAACCCCCGCGAAACACGGTCAGCCTCGCCGCCCATCCGGGCGTGCCGTTCGGTCTTGCCGCGCTGTGGCTTTCCGAGTCGGTCGATGGCCGGCCGCTGGACCTTCTGCACGCCGATGCCGCCGGAGGCGCGCGCGAGACCGCCCACCGGAGCTTTGCCAGCCGCGTGGGCGTGCGCGTGGCGTCGCCGCCCCGAGAGACATCCTGGCAGCTCGATCCCACGGCTGCCCGCAGCATCGAATTGAACCGCGCGGCCGTCCTCGACCTGACGGCCTGGTATCGAGGCCACCGCATGGTGGTCGGCCTGCCGGTCGCGGCGGCGGCGGCCTCACGGACGACCGAATGGGAGGCGCCGCCCCAACTCGCGACGCGGGTCACGGTCCGCGGCGACCTGCCGCAGGCGCAGTCGGTGGCGATCGTCTTCGACTGCTCCGGCAGCATGGGGCAGCGACTGGCCGACGGCCGAACCCGGCTCGACGCGGGGAGGGCCGCGGTCGCCGAACTCCTCGCGGGCATGGCCAAGTCCGGCCGCTGGGACGTGTCGCTCTGGCTGTACGGCCACCGCACCAGGTGGTCACGTGACAAGGACGGGAAGTACGTCGCCGGCCTCACACCCGCCGGCATCGCCGCCAAGGCCGGCGCCGGTCGTACCGGCGAGCCCTTCAACGTGGTGCCGGGCGATGACGTGGAGCAGGTGCTGTCGATGCAGGCGCTCACGCCCGCCCTGGTGGAACGGATGGGCATGATCCTGTCTCCGCTCGAGCCCGGTGGCGAGACTCCACTCTATCTGGCGATCTCGGAGGCCTTGGCCACCGACTTCGACGGCGGCCGCACCGACCTGCCCGGCCACGTGCTCGTGGTGACCGATGGTGCGAACGACCAGACGGGCGGACGCTACGTGACCGCGTCGGCCGTGGAAGACCAACTCGCCCGGAAGAACGGCCGGCGCCGCGTGCCCCTGAGAATCGACGTGGTGGGCTTCGGGTATGCGGCCAATGCGACGGACCGTGCGTCGCGTATGGACGACGTGCGAAATCTTGCCACCAGCTCTGGTGGGCGTTTCTACGAGGCCGCCAACGCCGAAGCGCTGGCCAGGTCGCTCCGCGAATCGATGCGGGTCATCGAGTGGCGGGTGCGGGGGCCGGATGCGCCCCGGGAGAGCGTCGGCCTCGGCGCGTCGCTGACGCTGCCGCCGGCGCCCGCCGGTCGGCCGCAGCCCTACGAGGCAATGCTCGAGGCCGGGACGAATCCGCCGCGGCGCGGCTTTGAAACGGAGGGGGGAGAAGCGATCGAACTCTCCGTCGGCGGCGGCAGGAGGCTCGAGTTCCGCCGGTACGACGGCGGCACGGAGCAGGGGCTGCGGGACAGCCGCACGAACCTCTTCGCCCCCTCCGATCCGCAGCGGCTGTTCTTCGTGGGCGCCCATCTGGCCTCGCGATTCGGCGGCTCGGTCCGCTTTCCGCTGTCCATCCAGAATGCGAACGCCGCCGAGTTCTCGCCGCGGCCCGTCGAGAGCTGGGTCGAGGTGGCCCCCCGCTCCAACGACGGTGCGATCGGCGCCCCGTTCGTGTTCTATGACCTGTCGTTCCAACCCAACCGGCCGGTGCCGGTGCTCGATCTCGTGGCGGCCCACTGGCCGCCCTCGGCCGACCGGGCCGAGATCCGCGGCTGGTTTCGCTTCACGAAGACACCACCGGACGTCGCCATCACGCTCGCCGACCTGACACCCGGCGTGGAACGCCGACTGGAACTGACGGGCCTGCCGGGATCCGAGGTCCGGGTCAGCCTGGCCCCCACGGCGGGTGCACAGCATCTGGAGCTCTCGGTGCTGGAGAGCCATCCGGCGACGTTGGCGGACAAGCTGCCCTGTTTGCGAGTGTGTGTGACTCCCGCCTGCCTGCGGGCGGTGCACGTCGTCGAGCCGGAGACGGGCCGGGTGCGGCATGAGTTCACGGTGCATGCGGAGGGTGGCCGCATGCCGCAGGACGTGCAACTGCTGATCACCGACAAACAGCGGGTGCTGAACGGGGCGGTCAGCGTGACGGCGTCGGGCGCCCCGCCGCTGGCCGTGCCGGTGCCGGCCGACTGAAAAGGATAGCCCGGTCAATGGCACTTCCTCAACGGTCTTCCGGCTGATGATCGACTCGTGAGCCTCGGGAGGAGCGGCCCGGGCGTCCGGAGTGGGTTTCTCGAAACGCCCCGCACCCCCTTCGGTGGCGTTTATCTCGCGTCTGCGCAGACCGCGTCCCAGTTCGCAGTTTCCCGACATGCGTGGGTCGCGTCCGGCACCGCTCAGAGGCTGTGAATATCGATCGCGGGCAGTTCGTCGGGCGAGGCTTGAAAGACGTCGCGATCGTCATGGATCTGCACGAGCTCGCCCCAGTCGGTGGGCGGGCCACGAGCGGGCGACACCGGTGGTGGCTCGAGCGGTTCGCCAAGATGCGTGAGGATTTTCCGGATCGGCCCCGGATCGCGGACAGGATGTCCGCAGCAACCGGAGGTTGCCAACACTGCGAAGGCCAGGGATGGTTTCGCACTGGCAAAACAGTTTGAACGCGATCAGCCGGATGTCGCCGCCGCAGTTCGGGCACTCAAGCGGAAACTCCTCCCCCACCCTCGCCATGAGCTTGGCCCAGGCAATCCGTGACGTGTCGTGCGAGCGGGGCTTTTGATTCGGATTCGCGTCACAGCAGCCCCCAGTGGCGCGACCGCCGGCCGCACGCTCGCGTAGATGGAAAACCCGCTGTTCTCCCAGGCGAGCATGTCGGCAGCCGCAGAAGCGTCGAGCTGGTGAGCGAGCCTGAACCAGCGGATCACGCGGCGCCGTACCCGCTCGGTGACCGTGGCCAGATCAGCCTGCGTGATCGGTCGCACGGGCAGGAACGCCGGCGGGGCGCAGCAGCCTGCTCCGCCAGCAGCCGGCATGAAGACGCCGTCGGTTGCACACACGTGCAGATGTACGTGGTGGTTCAGCGCCGAGCCGAAGCGGTGCAGGAAGGAGACAGCGCCAAGCCGTGGGTGAGCGGCTGCGGGGGCGGCGGCGTCACTCGTCACGTCTGCCGCAGCGCTCAGGACACAAGGCGGCCAACTGGGTCGGCCCGGGGCGCGGGCGGAAGTCGACGCGGCCGGGCGCTAACGGCGTCGTCGAATTCTCGCCGTGTGACTTCTTGGACCGGCTGGCCGATCTCGTGCCGCCGCCGCGGAAGCACCGGCACCGGTATCACGGGGTGTTCGCCCCGAATCACAAGCTCAGGTTCGCCGTCACGGCACTCGCCATCGGGAATGTCGGCAAGCGGCGTGATGCCGCGACCGGTGGGCATGCGGTCGGCGGACATGCGGCGGGCGGAGATGCCACCGGCGACTGCTGCGACTCATGCGACAAACCGCGATCTCACGACACCTCCCGGATCGCTTGGGCCAAACTCATGGCGCGGGTGGGCGAGGAGTTTCCGCTGGAGTGCCCGGGGTGTGATGGCGACATCCGACTCATCGCGTTCATCACCGAGCCGGGGCCGATCCGGAAGATCCTGACACATCTCGGCGAACCGCTCGAGCCGCCGCCCGTGTCTCCCGCCCGCGGGCCACCCGCCGACTGGGGCGAGCTCGTCCAAGTCCACGACGACCGCGGTGTCTTTCAAGCGTCGCCCGACGAGCTGCCCGTGATCGACATCCACAGCCTCTGACGGCATTCCATGCCACGGTGCGGACGGCCCGCGAGAAGAGCGGCTTCAAGGCCAGTCTGCGCCGACGAGCCAAATCCGGTCTTGAGCGTGGAGAGGAAGCTCTTCGGCATCTCCACGATCGGGTCGCATCCAGCCCGACCAGCTCCGGCGGCTGCTCCTCATGATCCGCCCCGCTCGGCCGACGCTTGCCGAAGTGCCATTGGCCGACCTATCCGTCGTGACAACTCAGGCATGAACAATGGCCACGGGAACGTGGCCTTTCGAACCAGTCGGGGCGACAGGACTTGAACCTGCGACCTCTTGACTGGGGGTCAAGGGGTCGAAGGCTCCCGGTGACCTTCAGGCGAACAATTGCTCGACGAGAGCGTCGCGAGTGAGCCCGACATGCTCGGCGACGTCTTTGAGAATGCTGTTGAGCGTTCCTGTGCGCAGGGCTTCATGGTTCGGCAGCGTGATGTGGTGCTCGCCGCCGTTCTGCGTCGTCAACCGGAGATGCGAACCCTTCTGCCGCGTCACCGCATACCCGAACGTTTCGAGAAGCTTGGCCAACTCCGGCCAAGAAACGTCCCGCGGCAGCCGCGGACTCATGGGGCCAGAATCTCGTCGCGCACGATGTGGAGGCGGATCACCTTGGGCACCTGCCCCTCGTCGAAGTGACACTCCACCGCGGCTCGAATGTTGGCACGCAGTTCGTCCAGCGTGTCGGCCTCGGTGAAGACTGACTCGCCAACCGCGCGAGCCGTAAAGCCCCCTTCGGGAGCCTCGTCAACCACAAAGACGATTTCGACCATGGCTCCAGCAGCCTCCTCAATCAAACCAAAATCGGGGCGACAGGACTTGAACCTGCGACCTCTTGACCCCCAGTCAAGCGCGCTAGCCAGACTGCGCCACGCCCCGAAACCGCCGCGGGACGACGATGCCTCAGGCACCGCCGCCCCACGACCACCACACTATGGCACAACGCCACGCGGGCTTCAACACGAGTTGCCCGCGGCCGTTCCACGCACCCACGGGCCGTCACACGCGGGCCGACACGCCCGCCCTGCCCCCGGCTCGGCCGGCAATCGCCGCCGCGCCCAGCCAGTTCCAGAGCGCGGCGGCCGCTGCGCCCCCTGCGTAACCCAGCACCGCCGTCGCCGCCAGCAGGAGCGCCGCCAGCGCCGGATCGAATGGCTCCACCACCACCTCCGACTTCATCGAGTGCATCCGCAACACGAAGTCGGCCACCAGCTTCGCCTGCCCCGTCGCCACGAGCGTTAGCCAGATGGCATGCCAGCCCGTGAGCATCACCCCCGACACGATGCCCAGCCTATTTGGATCCACATGTCCCAGTCCCATCACACACCTCCGCGTGTCTTGTCCGTAGGTCGGCGTCCCAGCCCCGCTTCGCCGCGCGACGGATCCCTGCGGCCTCGATGAACCCTACGGCGCGGCCACCCCGCCATGCCAGCCGACCACGAGAATGCGGTGATTCGCCTATTCCCCGCCGCCCCTCGCCAATCCCTGCCCGGATCGACACACTTGTGCGACGACGGCCCGTGCCGGCGTCTGCCTCGGCCTCCTCCGGAATCGCATCCGATGACTGCCTTCGCCACCCGGCTCGCCGCCGCCATCACCACCCGCCGCACCCCCGCCTGCATCGGCCTCGACCCGCGCCGCGAGTCGCTCCCGCCGGCGCTCGACGCCGGCTCCGCCACCGACCCGCGCACGCTCGCCTTCATCTTCGCCCGCTTCTGTTGCGACGTGATCGACGTGGTCGCCCCGCTCGTGCCGATCGTGAAGCCGCAGCTCGCCTGCTTCGAGGCCCTCGGCCCCCACGGCATGGCGGCACTCGCTGAGGTGATCGAGCACGCGCGGTCGAAGCAGCTCCTCGTGCTCGCCGACGGCAAGCGGGGCGACATCGGCTCCACCGCCGAGGCCTATGCCGACGGCTGGCTCTCCGGCCCCTGGGCCGCCGACGCCCTCACCGTGAACCCCTACCTCGGCCTCGACTCGGTCGAGCCCTTCGTGAAGACGGCCGAGTCACGCCACGCCGGGATCTTCGTGCTCGTGAAGACGTCGAACCCCGGCAGCAAGGATTTCCAAGACCTGCGGAGCGACGGCAAGACGATTTACGAGCACGTGGCCGCGGGCGTCGAGCAGCTCGCGACGCGCACCGCGGCCGGCGGCCGCTACGGCGCGGTGGGCGCGGTGGTGGGGGCCACGTGGCCCACGCAGCTCGACGAACTCCGCGCCGCCATGCCCCATACCTGGCTGCTCGTGCCGGGCTTCGGTCGCCAGGGAGGCCGGGCCTCCGACGTACAGACGGCGTTTCACGCCGACGGGCTCGGGGCGCTGATCGTGAGCGCCCGCGACGTGATCTTCGCCCACGCTCGGCCGGAGATGAACGCGGGGCTCGCCGACGGGCAGTGGCAGACTGCCGTCGATCGGGCCTGTCGCGACATGATCGAGCGGCTCGCCGCGGATACGCCCGCGGGGAAGTTGCGGTGAGGGGGTTAGGATCGCGCAACGCCAGACGCCATCCCCTCGCTCGCGCTCAGGGCTTGTATGCGGCAATAAAAGCCCCCAGGCGCAAGACGGGGGATCGCGCAACGCCAGACGCCATCCCCTCGCTCGCGCTCAGGGCTTGTATGGGGCGGGGTGATCGTCTCTATGCCGACGCTTGGATGATCTGTGTGATGAGCGGAAGCAACTGCTTCTTGCGGCTCACCACGTTTTTCAGCGAATACAGCCCGCGGTCGAGCCGGGGGTAGTTCACGTCTTCCCACGCCTCCGACTCCTGCGAGAGCAACAGCAGCGAGCCGTTGGTCACCACGTCGGTGACGAGCAGCGCCGAGAACTCGAGCTTGCTTCGCTTGGCGAAGTCCTCGAGCGCTCCCCGCAGGTCGTCCTTGCGTTCCCAGAAGAGGTCGAAGCCGTTCTCCTCGATCTGCGAGATCGAGAACTTCACCCCCTGCTCCGAGAACTCCTTGCAGTCTTCGCGAATCACCTCCGCCGGCGTGCTCGAACGCAGCGCCGAGCCGATGTCGAAAAACTCGCAGGCGTAGGCGTCGAGATCGACACCGCAGAGCCCCTTGAGCCAGCCGAGGATGTCGCGATCCACGTCGGTGGTCGTCGGCGACCGCAGGTTGAGCGTGTCGGAGATGATTCCCGAGGCCATGCAGAGGGCGATGCCCGGCTTCGGCAGGATGCCCGCCGCGCGGAACTGTCGGGCCACGAGCGTGCAGGTGGAGCCCACCGGCTCGTTGATGAACCGGATCGGTTGCGTACTCTTGAGACCGCCGCCGAGCCGATGGTGGTCGAGCACCTCCACGATCTCGGCCTCGTCGGCCCCGGCCACCGCCTGCCCCAGCTCGTTGTGATCGACGAGCACGAGCTGCGGCCTCGGCGGGCTGATGAGGTCTGTCTTGAACGCCAGTCCCACGAGCGTGCCGTCGTCGCCCACCACCGGAAACACCGGCTGCGTCGATCGCTCCACGAGCTCGCGAGCCTCGGTCACCGTGGCCCGGCCCTGCACCGTGATCACGTCGCGGGCCACCACCGGATCGATGAACTGCGACGACTTGAGCCGCAGCGTGGTATTGACCGTATCGAAAGGGCTCGTGATCAGCGACACGCCCCGCAGCTTCGCCAGCTCGACGAGGCCGCTCGAGACCTTGAAGCCGCCGGTAATCACCATCGCCCGCACGCCCCGCTCGATGGCCGGCAACTGGATCGTGGGCCGGTCGCCACAAACGACGATCAGCCGCTCGCTGGGATACCGCTGCATCCGCTCGGTGAATCCCTCGGCGCTCATCGCCCCCACCATCACGAGCAGTTCGTCGCGCCGGTCGGGCTCGACCGCGTGGAGCAGCGTTCCGCCGAGCACGTCGCACATCTTCTGCAGGCTCGACGCCACCGTCCGCGCGAGCGTCACGTCGGCCGCCTCGTGGAAAAACAGATCCATGAGGTCGAGCACCGAGAGCACGCCCACCACTTTCCGGTGGTCGTCCACCACGGGGATGGCCCGGAGGTCGCCCTCCTTCATCCGCTGGTAGGCCTCGTAGAAGACGTCGCCGAACGACGCCGTGACCACGCCGCGGCGGCAGACGTCCTCCACCTGCGGCCGTACGTCCATCACGATCCGCGGCGCGGAAAGGCCGGCCCGCTTCAGGACATATTCCGTCCGCTTGTTGGGCGGGCCGCAGCAGGCCGCCACGGCGTCGGGCCGCGTCGTCTGCTGGAGCAGATCGGCGTAGGCGATCGCTGAACAGATGGCATCGGTGTCTGGATTCCGATGCCCGAAGACCAAAACACCCATGGAGGAATTCAGACCTCACCGGGGGCTTGGAACCAGCAGGCCAGCGACGGATCCCACGACAGGACCTCGGCGGGCGTGAAGTAGATCTTGATTTCGCGGTCGGCCGACTCGGGCGAGTCGGAGGCGTGGACGAGGTTCATCTGCCGGCTCGCGCTATAGTCGCCACGGATCGTGCCGGCCGCCGCCTTGAGGCCGCTCGTCGCGCCGAGCATCTCGCGGACCACGCGAACCACCTCCGGCCCGCCGAACACGGCCGCCACCACGGGCGAGGCGGTGATGAAGTGCTCGAGCCCCGGATAGAACGGCTTCTCTACGTGTTCGGCGTAGTGTTGCTTGGCCATCGCGGGCGTGATTCGGAGCATCTTCATGGCCAACAGCCGCAGCCCCTTCTCCTCGAACCGGGTCAGGATCCGCCCCACGAGCCCGCGCTCGAGGCAGTCGGGCTTGCACATCACGAACGTCTTTTCCATGCCGCGTCTCTCCGCCAGGGTGTCTGTTAAGAATGCCGTCGTTTCGTCGCCCGAAGTGTAAATAGGGTTTGCGGAGGCTCACAACGGCATTCGCCGGCCCCGAACGATGCGATGGATCAGCCTTGAACCCACGGCACCATGGGCCTACCGTCCACCCCTCCCACCGGCCCCGATTCGACCATGCGACGCTCATTCATCACTCACACGCCGCGTCGACTGCCACGCCTATGGCTCGCGATCTGCCTCGCGGCAGCCCTGCCGGCGGGGGCGGCCGAGATGCCGCCCCACCTCGTGGCCAAGTTCACGCGACACGTGCAGCCGCTCCTGCTCAACAAGTGTGCCGCCGGTGCCTGCCATGGCGGGCCGGCGTCGCCCGCACTCCAGCTCCGCCGCGGCTACGGCAACGCCAACCTCGACCGCACGACGACGCTCGCGAATCTCGTGGCATTTCTCGAGGCGGTTGGCCCAGACCGTGATCCGCAACGGCTCGTGGCCACGCTCTCCGTCAAGCATCCGGCCTCGGCAGGCCGCAATGGACTCGTGGCCTCGCCGCTCTCGGCCCAGGAACGGACCACGCTCGAAGGCTGGCTCGCCGCGGTTCGCGCCGCTGACCGGCCGGGAATGTTCGACCCGGCCGTCACGCCCGCCGCGGCCACCGTTGCGGAACCGCCGACGCCGAAGCCCAATCGCCTTCGCGACCTCCTCGACGCCGCCGCCAACCCGCCGCAACTCCCGGCCCCGCAGGAGCCCCAGGGCATCATCTTCAAACCCGACCCCGGCGAGTGAGCCGCGCCACCGCGGTCACACCTGCAGGCGGCCCGCGATCACCGCCTCGAGGAACGAGCGGTTGCCCTGCAACAGGTCGGGGTGCTCGAGCATCTCCTGGGCTGAAAGCCAGAGGATCTCGCCCACCTCCACCGGATGGGGCACGAGCTCGTGCTCCGGGCCGACGAACTTCACCGTCCACCATGCCAGCGACGTGCCCCAGTCGGTGACGTTGCGCCACACGCACTCCAGCGCCTCAACCCGCGCGGCCACCTCCTCGAGGCACTCCCGCACGACGGCCTCGTCCTCCCGCTCACCAGGCTCGATGTGCCCTCCGGGAAAGCAGATCGTGCCCCCTGCGGCCACGGTCGCGCCGCGACGAATCGCAAGGAACCGCCCCTCGCGGTGCGTGATCGCGACCACGCCGAACTTTCGCGGACGGATGCTGCCGGAGTCGCTGGACACGGTGGAAACGCGTGGTGCGGGGAACGGCTGAAAGAAAGGACCGCGTCCTTGCGGCCCAGTCGCATACACTACACTGTTCGTTCGGTTTTTTCCCCGCCCCTGAAGCCCTGCCCAATGGATACCGCTCCCCGCCCGAAAGGCCCGTCCAACGTCCCGCCCGTGCTCGGCAAGCCGCTCGGCATGCCGATGGTCGTGCTGCTGATCCTGGCCGCCGTGGCCCTCGCCACGTTCCTCTCCGGGCAGACGACCACCGGCCGCACGCCGATCCGCTACGACGAGTTCGTGGCCCAGGTGAAGGGGGGCAACGTGGCCGCGATCGAGCTGGCCGGCGACCATGTCGAGGGCGAGTTCGTCGCCGAGATGCCGCCCGATCCGGCGCTGGGCCGGAAGGGGGGCCGCGGCTTCCAGCTCGATCTGAATCCGTATCTCCGCGAGGGCTTCGACAAGCTCATGCAGGAGCACGACGAGATCAAGAAAATCAGCCGCACGCCCACCGACGGAACCGGCTTTTTGATGGGCCTCTACCTGCTCGTGCCGCTCCTGCTCATGGCCGGCTTCTGGATGACGCTTCGCCGGGCCCGCGACCCGCTCGGCAACACCGGCTTCCTCGGCGGCTTCTCCAAGTCGCCCGCCAAGCGATACGGCGCCGGCGACAAGCAGGTGACGTTCGCCGACGTGGCGGGGCTCGAGCAGGTGAAGGCCGACCTCCAGGAGATCGTGGAGTTTCTGAAGGACCCGAAGAAGTTTCAGCGGCTCGGCGGCCGCGTGCCGAAGGGCGTGCTCCTGATGGGGCCGCCGGGCACGGGCAAGACGCTGCTCGCGCGGGCCGTGGCCGGCGAGGCGGGCGTGCCCTTCTTCTCGATCTCGGGCAGCGAGTTCATCCAGATGTTCGTGGGCGTGGGTGCCTCACGGGTCCGCGACCTCTTCAAGACTGCGAAGGACGCCTCGCCGGCGATCCTGTTCGTCGATGAGATCGACGCCGTGGGCCGCGTCCGCGGCGCCGGTCTCGGCGGCGGCCACGACGAACGTGAGCAGACGCTCAATCAGATTCTGTCGGAGATGGACGGCTTCAGTCCGTCGGAATCGGTGATCGTGCTCGCGGCGACCAACCGACCCGACGTGCTCGACCCCGCGCTCCTGCGGCCCGGCCGGTTCGACCGCCACGTGACGGTCGACCGCCCCAACCAGAAGGCCCGGATCGCCCTCTTCAAGGTGCACACGAAGAACGTGCCGCTGGCGGCCGACGTCGATCTCGACCGACTCGCCACCGCCACGGTGGGCCTCACCGGCGCCGACATCCGCAACCTCGTCAACGAGGCGGCGCTCTGGGCCACGCGGCACGACAAGGACGCGGTCGATTCCTCCGACTTCGACTACGCCCGCGACAAGGTGCTCATGGGGCCGAAGCGGGAGGAGATCCTCGTCGGCCGCGAGAAGAAAATGACGGCGTATCACGAGGCGGGCCACGCGCTGGGCGCCTGGCTCCTGCCGGGCGTGGACAAGCTCCACAAGGTGACGATCATCCCGCGGGGCCGGGCCCTGGGCGTGACGCAGCTCGTGCCCGAGGAAGACCGGATGAACATCGGTGAGTCGGACCTGCTCAACAGGCTCGTCTTCATCCTGGCCGGCCGGGCCGCGGAGAAGCTCGTGTTCGGCGAATACTCGGCCGGCGCGGAGAACGACCTCGTGCAGGCCACGCGAATCGCCCGCAAGATGGTGGCCCACTGGGGCATGAGCGAGCGGGTGGGGCCGGTGGCCTGCGCCAGCTCGAACGAGCATCCGTTCCTCGGCCGCGACGTCTACGAGCAGCGGGAGTTCAGCGAGCGGACCGCGCAGATCATCGACGAGGAGGTCTCGCGGCTCTTGAACGAGGCCGCCGAGCGGGCCACGAAGCTGCTGACGGACAACCGCGACAAGCTCGACCGGCTCTCCGATGAATTGGAGAAGCAGGAGATGCTCGACGACACGGAGGTCGTGGCCATCATCGGCCCGGCCACGCCGCGGCGGGGTGTCGATTCCGCCGAGACGGGCACCGTGCAGGCAGCACGCGGGCCGCAGAACGGCTGACCCCCTTGCCGGCACGCAACAACCAGCAAGGATTCGCCCCATGCCGATGCTCTCGCACGCCGTCTACTTCACGCTCAAGCACCGCACGCCCGAGGCGGCGGCCACGCTCGTGGCCGCCTGCCGGAAGTATCTCACGGGCCATCCGGGCACCGTCGCCTTCTCGGTCGGCACGCTCGCCGACTACGACCGCGCGGTGAACGACCGCGACCACGACGTGGCCCTCACGATCGTGTTCGAGTCTCGCGCCGCCCACGACGCCTATCAGGTGGCCGACCGCCACGAGCAGTTCATCGCCGAGGCCGCCCCGACGTGGGCGAAGGTCCGCGTGTTCGACGCCGACCTCGCCGAGTTCACTGCGTCGTAGCCTCGTCGCCCGATAGGCCCTTCACTCCGTGACGGGCAGCCCGTTGCGGAGCAACGGGCCTACGGTGGAGCAACGGGCCTACGAATCACTCACACCACGCGCAGCTTCGACGCCGCGATCGCGCCGCCGAAGCACACGTCCACGTCGCCGCCGGCCACCCGTGGGCGATCATGGTAGCTCGCCTGATACCGCCAGCCGTCCGGAGTGACGGCGTAGCCGAGCGCGAACGGCGACGCATCGGTCGGGCACTCCACCACCATGGGCATCGCGGCGTCGGCCGGCAGGTCGGGCAGGTTCACGTTCCAGAATTCGCCGGGCTGCGTCGCCTCCGGCAGCCGCCGCAGCACCTCCTCCAGCCACCGTGCCGCCCGTTCCCAGTCGATCATCGTGCCGCGACGGTGGTAGTGCGAGGCCGCCACGGCCAGACGCCCGTGCAGCGCCGCCTCGCGGGCCGCGGCCACGGTGCCCGAATGATGAATGTCGGCCCCCAGGTTGCCCCCCGCATTGATGCCCGACACCACGATCGCCGCATCCCGCACGAGTTCCGCCAGCGCGATCCGCACGCAGTCGGCCGGCGTGCCCTCCACCGCGAACCGCCCCCGTCCCCGCTCGTGCACGCGGAGCGGCCGGTCGGTGGTGACGCGATGCCCGCAGCCGGAATGCGGCTCGGCCGGCGCGACGACGACGGCCTCGCCTCCCAGCCAGGCCACCGCCGCCTCGAGCGCGACGAGCCCCGGTGCGTCGATGCCATCGTCGTTCGTGAGCAGGATCTTCATGCCGCCAGCCGCTCCTCTTCCACCACCGCGTCGAGAATCGCCCGCACGCCGCCGATCGCATCGGCCGCCAGCCGGCAGACCTCCTCCGCGTCGGTCTGCGTGGCGGCATCGGGCCGGGCCACGTTGGTCACGACCGAGCAGGCCGCGACCCGCAGGCCGAGCCGATGGGCCGCCACGACCTCCGGCACCGTGGACATGCCGACCACGTCGGCCCCGAGCCGCCGCAGCATCCGATATTCGGCCCGGGTCTCATAGCACGGCCCCGAGAGCAGGGCATACACGCCCTTGCGGGCCACCGCGCCCGCCCGCCGCGTGGCCCGAAACGCCAGGTCGGCGAGCGCCGGATGATAGAGCGGCGCCGCCCGCGGCCGCACCATGCCGGCCGCCGGTTCGTCGAAGCCCTCGTCCCAGCGGCGGCGGACGAGGTCGATGTGATCGGTGACCACCACGAGTTCGCCGCTCTGCATGTCGGGTCGCAGGCCACCCGACGCATTCGTGAGCAGGAGCACGCGACAGCCGAGCGCGGCGAGCAGCTCGACGCCGCGGGTGAGCATCTCCGGCGGGCAGCCCTCGTAGCCGTGCACCCGCCCTTGCAGCATCGCCACGGGCAGCCCGCCGAGCCGGCCACAGACGAGCCGGCCGGCATGTCCCGTGGCCCGCGACGCGGCCAGCCAGCCCGTGTCGGCGTTGGACATCGACCACGGGTGTTCGGCCGCCGCCGCGAGATCGCCGAGGCCCGTGCCGAGCACCACGCCGACCCGCGCCCGGGCCCCGCCCGCGGAGAGCACCCGCCTGGCAGCCTCCATCGCCGCCTGTCTCGGTCGCGCTGCCATCCGCACGTCGTGCCTCCATGCCGAACCCACGCGACCGCCCGCTTTTCGCGGCGGCCCGCGCCGCGTTTGCCGCTTTTCCCGGACCATCATATCCTCGCGAGTCTGCGAGCCGGCCCGGCCGGCCCCCGCCGCAGGCCCCACCCCGAGGAACCGTGCGTCCGATGTCCAGCCGCACCACCCGCGCCGAACAGTTCGCCGGCCTTTCTGTCGCCATCGTCACGCCGTTCAAGGACGGCACCATCGACTCGGCCCGGCTGAAGGATCAGATCGACTTCCAGGTGCAGGCGGGCACGACCTGCATCTGCCCGGTGGGCACGACGGGCGAATCGCCCACGCTCACCCATGATGAGCACGAGCGGGTGATCGCCGAGAGCATCGCCGCGGCCGCCGGCCGGATCCTCGTGATGCCGGGCACCGGCAGCAACTCCACCGCGGAGGCGGTGCGGCTCACCAAGTTCGCGGCGAAGGCGGGGGCCAATGCCGCGCTCGTCGTCGGACCCTACTACAACCGCCCCACGCAGCAGGGCATCTACGAGCACTTCAAGGCCCTCGCCGAGGCCGTGGACATTCCGATCTGCGTCTACAACATCCCGGCCCGGACCGGCCGCAACATCGAACCCGAGACGATCATTCGGCTGGCGGAGCTGCCGGGCGTCGCGATGCTGAAGGAAGCCACGGGCTCGATGGACCAGGCCTCGCAGGTTCTCGCATCCACCGATCTGACCGTGCTCTCCGGCGACGACAGCATGACGCTGCCGCTGCTCTCGATCGGCGGCCGCGGCGTGATCTCGGTGGTGGGCAACATCGTGCCGGCCGACGTCAAGGCGCTCTGCGACGCCTTCGACGCGGGGAACCTCGCGAACGCCCGTGACCTCCACTACAAGCTCTTCGCGCTCGGCCGTGACCTCTTGGGCCTCGCCAGCAACCCGATCCCGATCAAGGCGGCGATGGCGATGCTCGGCCGCGACACCGGCGACGTTCGGCTCCCGCTCGTGAACCTCGAGCGTCCGCTGGCCGACAAGCTGCGGCAGGTGCTCGCCGCCTACGGCCTCCATCCCCGCTGATAGTCACTCCAGCACGCGGAGCGTGGCGCCCTGGGGATCGAATCTCGCGATCGTGATCTCGTGGTGCTGAGCGATGTCGAGCCCTTCCATCCGGTCGATCAGCTCGCCCGCCGAGTCGAGTGATTCACAGCAGGCCATCACGGCCGGTCCCCAGCTGCTCTGCGCGGCCCCCGGAGCGCCGAGCTCGCCGAGCAGTTCGAGCAGGTTCTCCGTGGCCGACGCATACGGCAGCTGCTGCGACGCAGCCTCGAACGGTTTGCCGGCCATCCGTCCATATGCCCTCACCGCTGCCGAAAACTCCGCGAATTTCCCCTCGACCGCCGCCGGCAGGAGTTCCAGCAGTGCGATCCGCGCCAGCTCCGCCGACACCTCCTGTGGCACCGGCGGCAGCGCGCCGAACGCCGCCTTCTCAGCCTCGCCCGACAGCCCCACGGCTTCGCGACCGGTGATCACCACGCACCGCCACGCGGACGGGAGCCGCACACGAGCCACCATCGGCGAGAACTCGCGGGTGGCATCGTCTTCCACCGGCACCGTCGCGGGTACCGTGCGACCGGCCTCGACGATCAGCCCGCCCCGGCTGAACCCGTACACGCCCACGCATGACCGCCGCCCGCGGCCCACGGTGCGGGCGAGTTCGAGCGACTCGCGGATGTCGAACGCCAGTTCGTGGTCCGCCGCATCCGGCTCCGGCTGGAGCGGGTGCTGCGGCGGGGCGGGCAGTTCGTCGGACGGCGGCTGATGCACGAACAGATGCCGCATCGCAGCGGCCACGGCCAACCCCATCTGGGTGCCACTGCCGAGCCCCACGTGGCTGCGAGGGGCCGCGACGACGTCGATGGCACAGGCCGCATCGTGAAGCCCCCAGGCCTGGGCGCAGGCCCGGGCGAACGTCACGGCCCGCTCGGCATGCGATCCCCGGGCCTCGAACCGGGCGGCCCGCCGCACCCGCAGCACCGTGCCAGGCCGATCGACCATGACGCCCACGCCGCCGAACGACCGCACCTGCGGCGATCCGAAGGCCATCATCCCGAGGTGCAGCCGCGCGGGGGCTCGCACCTCAACGGCGAATGTCGGGACGCTCGAGTCGGGATCGGCTGGCGGCATGGTCGCCATCATAAACGACGCGGGACATCCGTCGCGGCCACCCGCTCGCGCAGCAGCCCGAAGGCCTCGTGCTCACGGCTGCCGCCGGTTTTTTCCACGAGGACGGAAAGTTCGTCGAGCCGGCGTCTCACCTCTTCGGCACCGACAAGATG
>Ga0315906_10004569_pt1 | contig 17757 bp, 20 predicted proteins | sample LakEriMetagenome_4_FD_203526 | JGI IMG/M metagenome (GOLD analysis project Ga0315906, IMG submission 203526) | Freshwater fungal communities from buoy surface, Lake Erie, Ohio, United States - Buoy 2 MA122 | ecosystem: Environmental > Aquatic > Freshwater > Lake > Lake biofilm | place: USA... | reverse complement strand
AACAAATACATTTGAACTACAAGATATAGATGGCAACAATGTTAATACATCTGGTTATACAACTTATGTATCAGGTGGAGTTGCAAATAGAGTTTATACATTAACAACAACTTATGAAACTGCAGATTTACCAGATTTAAAATTTGCTCAATCAGCTGACGTTATGTACATTTGTCATCCTGATTTTCCACCAAGAAAATTATCAAGAACTGGTCATACCTCTTGGACTATTACAGATGTTGATTTTTCTAATGGACCATTCTTAGATCACAATATTACAACAACAACAATGACACCATCACATAAAAACGTTGGTGATACTGTTACAGCAACATTCTCAGCAGTTACTGGTATTAATGATGGTAATGGTTTTACATCTGCTGATGTTGGAAGAATAGTTCATTTTAATACTGGTCATTTTGAAATTACATCTATTACATCTACAACAGTAGTTGTTGGAACTGTTATTAAAGATTTAGGTAAGACCACTGCAGATACTGACTGGGCTTTAGGTGCGTGGTCAGAATATACAGGCTATCCTTCTTGCGTAACTTTCTATGAACAAAGATTAGTATTTGCAGGAACTGAACATCAACCACAAACTTTATTCTTTTCTAAATCAGGTGATTATGAAAACATGGATGATGCTTATCATGCAACAGTAGCAGATGATGATGCAATCATTTATACAATCGCTTCTAACCAAGTTAATGCAATTAGATTTTTATCTGCAACACGAACACTAATCGTTGGCACAGTAGGTGGAGAGTTTTCAGTATCAGGTGGTGGTACAGATGATCCTGTAACTCCAACAAATATATTAATTAAAAAACAATCTAATCATGGTTGTGCAAATATAGACGCTATACCAGTAGGTAACGTAACTTTATTTTTACAACGTGCTAAAAGAAAGATTAGAGAACTAGCATATAACTTTGATGTTGATGGTTATGTTGCACCTGACATGACTATTCTTGCTGAGCATATTTCAGAAACTGGAATTAATTCTATGTCTTATCAACAAGAACCTAATCAAGTTATTTGGTGTGTTAGAGGAGATGGAAGATTAGTTGGTTTAACTTATCAAAGAGAACAACAAGTTGTTGCTTGGCATAAACATATATTTGGTGGTGCATTTGGAACAGGTATTGCAGTATGCGAATCCATAGCTACCATTCCAACAGATGATAAAGAATATCAAACATGGGTTATTATTAAACGTACTATTAATGGTGTAACAAGACGTTACGTTGAATACATTAATCAATTTGATTTTGATGAAACAGATAATACAAACTTTAATTTCTTAGATTCACAACTTGCTTATTCTGGATCTGCAACTACTACAATTACAGGATTAGATCATCTTGAGGGACAAACTGTATCTGTTCTTGCAAATGGTGCAACACATCCAGACAGAACTGTATCTGGTGGATCTATTACTTTAGCAAGATCATCTACTAAAGTTAAAGTTGGATTAAAATATACATCACTATTACAAACAATGAGATTAGATGCTGGAGCTCAAAATGGTACATCTCAAGCTAAAACAAAAAGAATATTTAATATCTCTATTAGATTATATGAATCTATTGGTGTTGAAGTTGGTCCAGATTTAAACAATATGGAATCCATTCCATTTAGATCTTCTGCTAATCCTATGGATCAAGCTATACCAGTATTCACAGGTGATAAAGAAGTAGAGTTTAGAGGTAACTATGAAACTGATGGTTTTATATATGTACGTCAAACTCAACCTTTACCTTTAACAGTTTTATCGTTATACCCAGAATTAATTACAAATGACTAATTCAGAAATTCACTATATACCAGAAGAAGATAAAGATAGATTGGTTATTATACCTTACATATCTGATCATGGTAAAATAATTATGCAATCTCAAATGAATCATAAACTTATGCAATTAGATGCAAACTTTTTAGCAAACGATAATATGAATGAGTGTATGAATTTAGAAGAAAATGGATTAGCATTTACAGGTGCAGTCAATAGACAGATTGTTGCATCAGCTGGTATTAAAAGAATATGGGGTAATGTTGGAGAAGGTTGGGTTCTTGCAACTTATGATATTTGGAATCACCCTATTACTATTGCTCGTGCAATTAAAAAGAATTTTGAAAAGTTAGCAAAAGCTCATAATTTTAAAAGAATACAAACTGCTGTAAGAGCAGACTTTGGTATTGGTATTAGATTTGCTAAATGGATGGGATTAAGTAATGAAGGATTAATGAGGAACTATGGTTTTGATGGTTCTGATCATTATAGATTTGCGAGGATTTTCTAATGGCACCAGCTGTACCATATTTAATTGTCGGTGGTTTAGGTGCTTTACAATACCAACAGCAAGGTGCTGCAGGTAAATATAATCAAGCAGTTCAAAATCGTAATGCTGAAATAGCAAGACAAGAGGCTGCTCAAATAGACAAACAATTAGAAACTGATCTTGGAAGATTTGATAATCAATACACACAGTTAGTTGGTAAGACACAAGTATCAATAGCTAAATCTGGAGTATCAGATGAGGGTACAGCAAGAAGAATTGCTAGAGCTAATGCTGAACAAGCTGAGCTTGATAGAGAAACAATGAGATACAATGCAGCTGTAAATAAAATTTCTAAATTAGAAACTGCAAATTATTATTCAATACAGGGACAGGTTGCTAGAAATACAGCAAGAGCAGCTCAATTACAAACAATAACATCAACTGGAACAAGTTTACTTGGTATGTCTGGTATGACTAAACAGACATAATTATATGCCAAGAAATTATAAAAAAGAATATGAAAATTATCATTCTAGCGAAGAACAAAAGAAAGATAGAGCTGGAAGAAATGGTGCTAGAAGAATGTTAAAAAAGAAATATGGAAATAGTTTACTTGGTAAAGATGTAGATCATAAAGATAGAAATCCAAGAAACAACAATATGAGTAATTTAAGAATACAATCTAAATCAGTAAACAGATCAAGGAATCAATAATGCCAAAAATTCCATCATATACAGCACAACTTAGACCAACAACAGATATTAATATTCCAAAGTCTGGTGTGCAGATGCCAATTACAGCTCCATTTACTGGATTACAAAGCACTATTGCTGATTATTATGTAAAAGAAAAAACAGCAGAAGCAAACACAAATGCTACAAAAACTATTAGTGATTTATACAACGATCAAGAAGATGGAACTCAAGGATTGTTTACAATCAAAAGTGAATTATCTGCAAATCCAAATCCATCACAAGTTACAAAAGATTATGACAACAAAGTAAATACTTTATGGAGTAGCGTTCAACAAAGTTCAAAATATTCTGAAATGGATAATTTTACAAAAAGTGCTGTTAAAGAAAAATTCTTTGCCACTGCTGGAGTATTAAAAACAGATGTTCTTAAAGGATCAAGAGATTCTTTGTTTAAAGAAGAAAGTAAAGTTGTTGATGGTTATTATCAAAATGAAACTATTATGCTTAAAGAACTTGGTGCAAAATATCTACCATTTTATGAAAAGAATATATCTAATACAATTAATAATTTAACTGCTTTAGATGCTGGTCAAAAAAAAATATTGTTAGATGAAAAATTAAACTTTGGAAAATTAGAACTTGCTCAATCAATGCTTAATAGAAAAGAATCTGAATCTTTAACTGAAATGTTAAAAAATGGAACTATTAAATTAGATGCTAAAAGTTTTAATCAAGTTTTTGATCAAGCTCAAAAACAAAATACAAGTAACATTTTTTCTGAATTAACTTCAGGAATTTCTCAAACACCAGGTATTAATAATACTCAGCTTGGAACTGAATATAATAAAGTTTTAAATTTTTCAAAAGGAATATTTGAAACAGAAAGACAAAAAGAACTTTATAATAAATTATCTACTACTGAAAAAGGAGATTTAATTAAAAATGCTAATGAAAAATATAACATAGTAACTACACAGATTAAAATTCAAAATGATGATATAAATAGAGCTGTTTCAGATGCAACACAAAAATCAATGAAAAATGTTGTAAACTCATCAAAAATAAATGAATACAATCCAAATGTTATTAATAATTCTTTTGGATCTGATGAAAAAATTAAAAAAGATTTTTTTAAATTAAATGAAGTTATTAAAAATAATGAAGATATTAAAGCAACACCATATCAATACAAATTTGATATTCTAAAAAAAATAGCTAATGGAGATATTATAAATATAAATACTCCAGTTAGAACTGGAATGGATGCTCAAGGAACAACATTAGTTGAAAAAGTTATTAATAAAGAGATAAGCAAAAAAGATTTAGAAATGTTTAATTCTTTAATGCAAGTTAATGGAGTTGATCAAAAAACAAAAGATAACATGAAACAATTTTTTAATTTCATTCAAGCTAATGAAACTTTAGTTGGTGGAGTTTCTACATTTAGAAACTTTGATCCAACATATGATTCAAGAATGAATTCATTTATAGATGATATGTACACTCGTTATACTGATGGATTAAAAAAAGGTTTACAACCAAAAGATATGTTATCAAGAAATAGCGAAAATTTTATTGCCAAAGATGGTGCTAAATATACCTTAAATAGAGATGATGTTAATATTCAGCTTGAAGAAACTATAAAGAAACAAAGTCAAAAACAATATAAAGTAGGTGATGTTGTAACAAATTCCAAAGGAGAAAAAGCTACAGTATTAAGAATAGAACAGAATGGAAAAGTAATTCTTCAAAAACAATAATATTTAAATGGCTGAAATATCTTTAGATAATTTTTTAGGAACTAATGAACCTGCTGCTCAGCCTGAACAACAAAACAATATAATTTCATTAGATGATTTTATAAACGTAAAACCTCAATACCCATCATTATCAGAAACAAATAAAAAACAAGTACAAGATTATTGGAGCAGTATTTCTTCTGATGGAATAGTTTCTCCAGATGATACTACTTATGGTTTTAGTCAATACTCAATACCAGAAGCTGCAGATAAATTTAAAAATTTTATGGTTGGAGATAAATCTGATATTGCAAAACACATAGCAACAGGATTTCAATTATCTAATCCAGGTTTAATTTACAATTATTTATATGGAACTGAAATGCCTGAGGGACTTAAAGGTGAATTACCTGACACAGGTTGGCTTGAAGGTTTAGCTCAAACAGCAGCAACTATGATTGGTGATACTCCAGTATTTTTAGCAGGAGCTTATGGTGGTCAAAAATTAATTCCAGTACCTGGTTTTGGCGGTGCTTTTGGTGCAGGATTTTTAAATGGTGCTGTAAGAAAAACAATGATTGAAGCTATTAATAAAAAAGAAGTTGGTGAACCTGTTGAATTTTTAAAAATATTTATGGAAGAAGGATTAAAACAAGGTGTCAAAGAAGGATTTCAATTTGGAGCAGCAATGAAAGCAAATAAACTTCTTGGACCATATGCTGAGAATTATATTGCTAAAGCAATGTCAAGATGGTCTGCGTTTGAGGGTATTGGTGCTTTAATGCACGGCGAACTTCCATCATCTAGAGAACTTTCTTATTCAGGAATATTTTGGTTTTTAGGAACTGCAGCAGAAGGAAAGGTATCTACATTAGATAAACAAGCCATTAAAGAAAAAATGGATTCAATATTTATTGAAACAGGAAGAAAACCATCTCAAGTATTAACTGATGCAACTAAAGATAGAGTTATTGCAGATCAAATTGCAAGCATTGATCGTAAAGTACCAGAGGCTTACGAAACTAAAAAGAATATTCCAGAAAAATTAGACATGACTTTAGAAGAAAAGGTTGCAGATTTAAGACAGCAATTAAAAATTATAGAAGAAAGAAAAGTTCCTCAAAGAACTGAGAAATATACTAATCAAGAAGGAATTACTGTTGAAAGAATTATTGTAAATGAAAAAGCAAATAATAAAAAAAATAAAGACATTGAAGAAGTTTCTAATCAAATTAAACTTTATGAAAAACAATTGGAAACAACAGCTAAATCAAATGATCCTGCTATGCAACATATGTTTGATAATATGTCTTTTGGTGAACCTGCTCCAAGTGCTTTATTTGTAAATGTTAAAGAAAAAATTAATACAGCAACAAATAAATTCTTAGATAAAGCAGTAGATTTTCGTAATCCTATTTTAACTGATTTAGTTAGAGCTGGTGTTAAAGATTTAAATAAAGTTGATGCACCTATTAATTTATATCAAGAAGCTATGTCTTTATCTAGAAACAAAGATAAAGGAGTTATTTTTTTAAAAAGAGGTGCAATTGATATTGAAAATAGAACTATTGGTAAATCATTAGAAGAAATATTAAGACCAATAAAAAATGATCCAGTATCTCATGCTGAATTTGCTGGATATGCAACAGCTGTATTTAATAAAACATTAGCTAAACGTGGAATTAAAACTCCTTTTGATACAAAGTTCTCAGATCAAGTTGCTAATAATAAAACTTATCAAGCAAAATATGAAAAGATGAGAAAGGAAATGGTAGATTTCCAAGATAAAGTTTTACAATATGTTAGAGATAAAGGTTATATTACTCAGAAACAGTACAAAGCAATTAAAGAATTAAATGAAAATTATGTTCCTTATGCTAGAGAAATTTTAGATTATGAAAGTCAATTAGTAAAAGGAAAAGCATCACCATTAAAAAAAAGAAAAGGTGATGAAAAATTAAGAGTTCTTGATCCAGTTAAAATTATTGCAGAGAATACAATTAAACTTGTAGAACTTGCTGAGGTAAACGCTTACCGATTAAAGTATTTAGAATTCTTAAAAGAAAATCCAGAAGCATTTCCTGGTATAAAAAAACAATCTGTAGAAATGAAACCTATAAAAGTTCAAAGAAAAGAACTAGAAAAATTTATACCAAAAGAAATATTAGATGGATTATCAGATGCAGCAATTTCTGAAATGACTTTATTTAGACCAAGACCAAAAACAATTGATCCAGGCTCAATGGTTGTTCGCACAAAAGAAGGAAAGATTGAAGTATGGGAAGTTGGAGAAGAAAGAGTTATTGCATCTAATGCAACGCTTTATAAAGAATTAGATTTCTTACAAAGATTTGCAAGACCATTTGTTGATGTAACAAGAATTGGTGTTATCTTTGCTCCTATCTTTATAGCCAGAAACATAATTAGAGATACACTTAACGCATCTATTGTTTCTAAAGTTGGTTGGATTCCATTTGTTGATTCATTTGTTGGACTTGTAAGAATTATAAGAGGAGATATTTTAAAAGATACAAAACTTGCAGATCAGTATGCTGTAAAACTTATGGAAAGATATGAGAAGTCTGGTGGAAGACAGGCTAATATTTTAGAATTAGACAGACCAATTAGAGATACTGATGTTCATAGTATTCTTTGGGAATCTCCAATTAAAAATAAATTAAGATATATTGAAGATGCAATTAAAGCAGCTGTTAGAATTTCTGAGGAAATGACAAGAGTTAGAATGTTTGAAAAAGTTGAAAGACTTGCAAAAGAAAAAGGTTTATCACCTAAACAAGCACAGGAACGTGGTGGATTTGAAGCTGCTGATCTTTTGGATTATCAAAGAAAAGGTGCAAACTTATCTTACTTTAATTCTTTAATTCCTTTCTTTAACCCTACAGTTCAAGGTATGAGAAAATCTGTAGATGTATTTGTTAAGAATCCTAAGAAAGCTATGGCAGGAGTTTTCACTGCAGTTATACTTCCAACTTTACTTGAACAAATTTTATATCGTGATGATCCTGATTATCAACAACAAGATAGACAAATAAAAAGAAATAACTGGTATATAAAAATAGATGGTATTGGTTATTGGATTCCAAAAGGTTACGATATTTCAATTATCTTTTCTGAGTTTACTGTATCTGCAATTGATTTAATTGCTAATGATGATGGTAAACAATGGAATAACTTTGTTGCAGAATATTTAAAAGATTCAGCTTCAAGACTTATAACATTTCCTCAATTTGCAAAACCTTTTGCAGAAATTGTTTTAAACAAAAATTTATTTACAGGTAATGATATTATTAATCCTTATTTAGACAGGAATGTTTCTGACGCATACCAAGCTCAACCAAATACTTCTGAAACAATGAAATTCTTAGCAGAAAAGATGAATGGTTTAATTGACGCTGATTGGTTTAAAAAAATGAATAACCCTATTTATTTAGATCATGTATTTAAATCTTATACCGCTACTGTTGGAGGATATATTTTAGATATTAGTGATAAGATATTAACAGAAACTGGTGTTGTAGATAAAAGATTTGCACCAGATAAACAACTTGGTGATCTTGCTATTGCCAAAGGTATTGTTGCAAGAGAAGTTCCTTGGTTTACTTCTTATGAAAAGACATTTAATGAAAAGTTAATAGAGTTTACTAAAGCCGATGGAACAATCAAATTACTTCAAAAACAAGGAAGATTTGATGAAGCTAACAAACTTAAAGAAAAATATCCTTATGATTTAGCTGTATTAAAAAATATAGATACTGAGATAAAAAAATTAGATACAGCTATAATAAGCATAACTAATGCAAAATTTGAACAATTACAAATAAACAAAGAAGATTTTGCTAAACTAAGCAAAAGACAGCAAGAAGATATATTATTAACTATAAGACAGTCTAAGTATCAAGAAATAAGAAATCTTAGAAGAATGCAAATCTTACTGACAGCAGCAGGATTAAATGCTATAAATATTAAAGTTGCTATTCCAGAAATAAAATAATATAGGAACAATATATGACAATATCTTCAACTACAGTTAGAAACAGTTATAGTGGTGATGGCTCAACTACAACGTTTAGTTATACATTCAAGATATTCCAAGACTCAGATATTCAAGTAATTATACGTTCAGCTAATGGAACTGAAACAACTAAAACAATTACAACTCACTATACAGTAACAGGTGCAGGTAATGCAGGTGGTGGATCAGTTATATTTACATCAGGTAATATTCCAACATCTACTGAAACAGTTGTATTAAGACGTAATATTCCACAAACACAATCAATAGATTATATTGCTAACGATCCATTCCCTGCTGAATCTCATGAAGAAGGTTTAGACAGAGCAACAATGGCAATTCAACAATTGCAAGAAGAAGTAACAAGATCTTTAAAATTATCTAAAACAAATACAATGACATCTACTGAGTTTACTGTAGGTGCATCTGCTCGTGCTAATAAGATTTTAGCATTTGATACTAATGGTGAATTGTCAGTTACACAAGAGCTTGGAACTAATAGAGGTTCATGGAGTGCTGGAGTTACATACAATGCCAGAGATATTGTAAAAGATGGTTCTAACAATAACGTATATCTTTGTAACACAACTCACACATCTACAGGTTCTACACCTATTAGTTCTAATGCTGATGTAGCTAAATGGGATTTAATTGTTGACGCACAATCTGCTACAAACTCAGCTAATGCAGCTGCGAACTCTGCATCTAACAGTTCTAATTTTGCTAACAACTCATCTAACTCAGCTAATACTGCAGCCAATCACGCATCTAATGCAAGTAATTTTGCAAACAATGCTTCTAATTCTGCAAACGATGCTTCAACATATTTAGCTGGTGTAAGTGCTAATGCAAATGCTGCAGCTAATTCTGCTAGCAATGCTTCTAACTTTGCAAACAATTCTAGTAACTCAGCAAATACATCTGCAAATCATTCAAGTAACGCATCCAACCATGCGGCAAACAGTTCTAACAGTGCTAACACATCAGCAAACCACGCATCAAATTCTAGTAACTTTGCTAATAACAGTTCTAATAGTGCAAACACTTCAGCTAATCATGCTGCTAATTCATCTAACTTTGCAAACAACAGTTCAAACTTTGCTAATAATAGTTCTAACAGTGCTAATACTTCTGCAAACCATGCAAGTAATAGTTCTAACCATGCTGCTAACTCTAGTAATTTTGCTAATACATCTAGTAACCATGCAGCTAACTCATCAAACTTTGCTAACAATTCATCTAACTTTGCTAACACTGCTTCTAATGCGGCTAATGCTGCAAACAGTGCAAGAGATGCGGCTCTAGCAGCAGCTGATAACTTTGATGATACATACTTGGGACAAAAGAATAGTGATCCTGCAGTTGATAATGATGGCGATCCTTTAACACCAGGTGATTTATATTTTAACAATAGCTCAAATACATTGAAATATTACACAGGATCTACTTGGTTAACTGTAGAGGCTACAGATACAAGTAATTTAGCAAGTAAAGGATTTAGTATTGCAATGGCGATAGCTCTCTAGTATAGGATTATATATGGCTCAAAATTTTAGAAGATATACAAGTAATAATGTTGGCACTTCTGCTGCAACAATTTTTACTGCAAATTCATACGATACATTAGTTGGAGTTTATGTTGCTAACGTAACATCATCTTCTGTTATTGCATCTGTTTATATTAACGATGGAACAAACGATATTCATTTAATTAAAGATGCACCAATACCTGCTGGTTCTGCTCTACAAATTTTAGATGGTGGATCAAAAATAGTAGTTCAATCTGGTGATGCACTAAAAGTTATTTCTGATACTGCAAGTTCATTAGACGTTTGGGTTTCAGCAGTTGACGATATAAGTTCATAATAGGAAATTTACATGGGTTACTTAGGATATAAACCAGCTGATAAACCTTTAACAGCTGCGGATATAACAGATAGCATTATAACATCTGCAAAGATTGTTGATGGTACAATTGCTAATGCTGATATTAACTCATCTGCTGCAATAGCATTATCAAAATTATCTACAACAGGAACTGCAAGTTCTGCAAATTTTTTAAGAGGTGATGGTGCCTGGACAGCTGTATCTTCTGATTTCGTTTTACTTACTACAACAAATATAACATCAACAACTGCTTCTGTTTCTTTTGATGGATATTTTTCATCTACTTATAAAAATTATATGTTTATTGGTTCTCATTTAAAAAATGACACAACTGGAACTTTACGAATGAGATATAGACAAAGTAATGCTGATGTTACTTCTGCAAATTATGCCTATTCATTACAATCAGTAAGAATAAATGCTGGTGTTGCTGCTGATTATGGTGGTGGAAAATCAACAACTTCAGTTGAAATTAATAATGCTGGATATTCATCATCTACTAGATCACAAAATTTTCAAATTTATTTACTTGATCCATTAAATGCAACATATTGGAAACATTATTATGGAAATTGTAATGCTTTTTATTTAACAGATTATTACTATTGGAATACTATTGGTGGTACATTTTTAGGAAATGAAAATGCATTATCAGGAATTACTTTTTTTCAAACTAATGGAAATTTTACTGATGGAACTATAAAACTATATGGAATTAAATAAATGAAAAAAATTGTTAATGGAATAGAAATAGATTTAACTGCTGAAGAAATAGCACAAAGAGAACAAGATGCTATCCAATCTGAAGCAGATAGAGTTATTAGAGAACAAAAGATTGAACAAGAAAAATCTAACAAACAATCAGCACTAAACAAACTTAAAGCATTAGGTTTGAATGATGCTGAGATTAAAGCGATCATAGGAAATTAAACATGCTATCTTTAGATTTCATAGTTAAATTTTTTGTGATACTAAATAACAACCAAGTTAAAAAAATTTAAGTATGCCACTAACAAGAATAAAATCACTAGGAATAACTGATGGTACAATCGTCAATGCTGATATTAATGCTAGTGCTGCTATAGATTCTACTAAGTTATCTGGCGTTCAAGGTAAATTTGAATCTCAATTACTTCATGTAAGAGATGAAAAGGCTAGTGGAACTGCAGGTGGAACTTTTGATTCTGGAGCTTGGAGAACAAGAACATTAAATACATCTTTGACAAATGAAATTAGTGGAGCATCTTTATCTTCAAATCAAATAACTTTACCAAGTGGAACATATTTTATACAAGCAACAGCACCTTGTTTTTTTGTTAATTCTAATCAATTAAAATTAAGAAATATAACAGATAGTACAGATACATTAATTGGACAATCTGGATTTTCAGATAATAATGCTCCGTCTGGTGGATATGGTGATGCTATAAGTTATGTAATAGGAAGATTCACAATATCAGCACAAAAAGTTTTTGAATTACAACACAGATCTTCTGCTTCAGCTGCAACAAATGGTTTTGGTTTATCTTCAGGTTTTTCAGTAACAGAAGTTTATGCAAATGTATTAATATGGAAGGTAGCATAATATGAAATACGCATTAATTAAAAATAACAAAATAGAATTAATATCATACGAACCTATTGAAGGATATATTGAAGTAGATGATAATGTATTTGCTGATATGATTAAAAAACCAGATGGTTCTTTTAATTATTCAGATGAATTTTTAGCAGAACAAGAACAAAATAGAATTGCAGAACAAAATAGAATTGAACAAAAAAAATTAAACAAACAATCTGCTTTAAATAAATTATCTGCTTTAGGTTTAACTGCAGATGAGATAAAAGCTATTATAGGATAACATGGCATATATCGGCAAACAAAAAATATTTATAAATAACAAATATAAAGTTTGGCATGATAAGATAATTGCCAGAGCTAACAACAGAACATTAGAAGGATATAAAGAAGTTCACCATATCATTCCTAAAAGCTGTGGTGGTTCAAATGATAAAAATAACCTTGTAGCTTTAACAGCTAGAGAGCATTACATTATTCACATGCTATTGCCATTCTGTGTAACTAAAAAATATAGATTTAAAATGATTAAAGGTTTTCTTTATATGAATGTAAAACCAAAAAGCACACAAAGATTTTATAAAATTAATTCAAGAATGTATCAAAAGTTTAGAATTGAATATGGTATTTTACATACAGGATTTAAACATACTGAAGAAACAAAAATGAAAATGAGAGGAAGAATACTTTCAAATGAAACTAAAGCAAAGATTAAATATGCTAGACAGTTTCAGGTTTGCTCAGATAAACAAAGAAAAAATTATAGTAAAATATATTCTAATTTAATTTGGATTAATAAAGATAACAAATCTAAAAGAATAAAAAAAGAATTAAAACAAGAATATTTGAATAATGGATATAAACTTGGTAGAGATATGTCTTACATGACTAAAGAATTAAAAAATATATATTCACAAAAAACAAAAGCATATTGGGAAAGGAGAGTAGCATAGTTGTCATATATTGGACGTACTCCCATTGTAGGAAACTTCGTTAAGCTAGATGCAATTACTACATCTGCTACAGCTACATACAATTTAACTAATGGTGGAGTTGCTTACTATCCACAATCTGCAAACAACTGCATCGTATCTTTAAATGGAGTTATTCAATCGCCAACTTCAGCTTATACAATATCAGGTTCAACAATAGTATTCTCAGATGCTTTAACTTCATCTGACACAATAGATTTTATTTTAGTATTAGGTGATGTTCTTTCAATAGGTACTCCTAGCGATGGTACAATAACTTCTGCTAAACTTGCTTCTGGTGTATCTGGATTAATTTCTTGGCAATCAGTTCAAACATCTGGTTTTACTGCTGTTGCTGGTAGAGGTTATCCTTGCAACACAACTTCATCTGCATTCACAGTAACATTACCTGCATCACCTTCTGCTGGAGATACAATTATATTATTAGATTATGCAGGAACTTGGGATACAAATAATTTAACAATTAATCCTAATAGTAATAAAATTTTGGGACAAACTTCTAATGTTGTAGCTTCTAAAGATAGAGAAGCATTAACATTAACATATATAGATTCAACACAAGGTTGGTTACCAAATTCTGGTTATCAAGAAAGTACAAGTGGTATAGGTATTCCTTATTCAATAGATTTTTTAGTCATAGCTGGTGGAGGTTCTGGTGGTTCGATAGCGGCTGGAGGAGGAGGTGCTGGAGGATATAGAACTTCTACTCAAACAGTATCACCAGGAACAGTAATTACAGTAACAGTAGGTGATGGTGGTGCTAGTGTTTCTGGACCATCAAATAGTGGAAATTCAGGATCAAATTCTTCAATTTCAGGTTCAGGATTAACAACAATAACATCAGCTGGTGGTGGTTTAGGTGGATTTTATGATGCAGTTGGTGGTAATGGAGGTTCAGGTGGTGGTGGAGGTGGAGGTTTTTCTTCTAAAGCTGGAGGTTCTGGAAACACTCCAAGCACATCTCCAAGTCAAGGTAATAATGGTGGAACTGGATTTTATGATAATGCTACTGAGCGTGCAGCAGGCGGCGGAGGTGGTGCTAGTGCGGTTGGAGTTAATGGAGTATCCTCAGCTTCAGCAGTAGCAGGTAATGGTGGAGCTGGTACAGCTTCTTCAATAACTGGTTCTTCTGTAACTAGAGCAGGTGGTGGTGGTGGAAGTTGTAATGCACCAGGAATGACAGGTGGTTCAGGAGGAGCTGGAGGCGGTGGAGCTGGTACATCTGGTGCAAATCCAGGAACAGCAGGAACAGCAAATACTGGAGGTGGAGGGGGTGCGGCAGGTAATGGACAATCATCTGGTGCTGGTGGTAAAGGAGTTGTTATTTTAAGTGTACCAACTGCTAGTTATTCATCAACTACAACAGGTTCTCCAACAGTTACAACATCAGGCAGTAATACAATTTTACAATTTAATGGTTCAGGGAGTTACACAGCATAATGGCATCATTTGCAAAAATAGGATTGAATAATAAAGTAATAGAAGTTCTTTCTGTTAATAATGAAGTATTAAAAGATTCTAATGGAATTGAAAGAGAAGATATTGGTATAGATTTCTTAACAAAATTAACTGGTTATCCAGTATGGAAACAAACATCTTATAATACTCATGGTGGAGTTCATAATAATAATGGAACACCTTTAAGAAAAAATCATGCTGGAATAGGTTATATTTATGATGAAGAAAGAGATGCTTTTATTCCTAAAAAACCATATAATAGTTGGATATTAAATGAGCAAACTTGTTTATGGGAATCTCTAATACCTTATCCACAGGATAACAATCAATATAAGTGGAACGAACAAAATCAATCTTGGGATTTAATAGAAGATAATATATAATTTAATCAAACAATGATTGAATCTAATATTAATGGGATATTCCCAACACCTATTTATATATCTAAATTAAATAGAAATCTTACAAATAAAGAATTATCATTTATTGATAAGACTAAATTAAATATTTATAAAAACGAAGGCAACACAACTTCTAATGATAATTACATTTTAAATCATAAATCATTTAAGGATTTAAAAACAGATTTAGATTTAAGAGTTAAAGATTATTTTAAAAAGGTTATATCTCCAACAAATGCAATTACACCTTATATTACTCAGTCTTGGTTAAATTATACTGAAACAAATCAATATCATCATAAACACGAACATCCTAATTCATTAGTATCAGGAGTATTCTATATTAATTGTGATGATAAATTTGATAAGATTAAATTTTTTAATGATAATTATAAAACAATTAAACCAGAAGTAAAAGATTGGAATATTTGGAACTCAGAATCTTGGTGGTTTCCTGTTAAGACTGGAGATGTAATACTATTTCCTTCATCTTTAACTCATATGGTAGAAACTAAACAAGGAGATAATACTAGAATTAGTTTAGCTTTTAATGTTTTTATAAAAGGAACAGTTGGTAATAATAAAAACTTAACAGAACTTATATTATGACAGTAAGAAAATTATCTGTTGAAGCAACTATAAAACGATACACAAACGAAAATGGTTTTGCTTGGGGTATTAATACAGTAATGAAATCTTTAGTTCCTGAAGCTAGTTATGATTTAACTTCTGCTGGTGAATTTATTATAGATAGATGGGATAGCATATATCCTCAACCTACATCACAAGAAATTAGAGATGAGTATATAAGACAGCAAACTATAGCTGAATGTATTGAATATTTTAATAATAAAAAATGAATATATTAATAGCGATACCTTGCTATGGTGGAAATGTTTCTAACTTAACATTCCATTCCATATTAAATACATTACGTTGGTTAAACGATCAGGGACATAATATTAGAGTTGAAACACTTCCAACCGAATCCTTAATCAATCGTGCTAGAAATAAGTTTGTAACTAAGTTCCTGGATAATAAAGAATTTAATGGTACGCATTTATTATTCATTGATGCTGACATAGGTTTCACTATTGAGAATCTAAAAAGAATAATAGACTTTAATAAAGAAGTTGTAACCTGCACTTATCCTGTAAAAGGTTTCTATTGGCAGCAATTACTAGATCGTATCAAGAAGAATACAAACATAGATGAGAAGCAGAGAGGTGTTGAAATAGACGAACAGCTAATGCGTGATTATTTGCTTCAGTTTAATGTTAATCTATATCCTAACACAGAATTTAGAGATGGCTTTGCAAGAGTAAAAGAAAGTGCCACAGGTTTCATGATGATTAAACGTGAAGTATTTACTACAATTATGGATAAGAATCCTCAGCTTAAATACAAACCAGATCTAAGAACAGGAATAGAAAACTCTCAGAACGCATACGATTTCTTCCCTGTTGGTATCTATAAAGAAAAAGATGGTGTTAATAGATTTTTATCTGAAGATTATTACTTTTGTAGATTAGCTGAAGAGTGTGGCTTTGAAATCTGGACTGACTTATCTACTCCTATAAATCATTTAGGATCTACAGAATACTACGGCAAATTCATAGATCAAATAAACAGACGTTAAGTCTTGTAAATATAATATCATATATTATATAGCTGTCATGATACCTTATAACGAACATGAACTGGAGTTTTTAAATGCTTGATTACAAATCAATCAAAGAATACTGGACTAAGTTTTACGCAGATGCTTTTGAAGATGCTAAGAAGTTTTGGAAAGACTATGCTAAAGCAGTTGAAGAATTCTATAATAAAAATAAATAAATAATAGTTACAAAACAATAAGTTATAAAAAATAATTTTATTTACTTATTATTCAATTAACCTTATCTCGCATTTGCCAAACCAACTATAGGAGTTAGCATGGCAAAGAAACAAAAATCAGCAGAAGATATAATCTATCAGATTAAAGATCTGCTTGACGATCTAGAACTCAAGATCAATCCAGAAGATAATTGGGATGATGAAGATGAGAACGAAGATCTTGATATAGATACTGACGAAGACGAAGAAGAGTAATCTATAGGATAAGGGTGGTAGAAATACCACCTTTATTTAAATATCCCCATACAATTCACAATTGACTTTTTATCCACAACCACTATAGGTGGTGTATGAAAAGAAAGAAAACAGCTATATCTGCTACAGCTATAAGATTATCTTCTTATGAGAAGTATTCAAAAGAAAGAATGGATACAATCATTAAGAGATTAGATGATCTCACAGTTGAAGTTAAAGATTTAAGAACTGATGTGAGCATGGGTAAAGGTGTCATAGCATTTCTAGTAGTCATTGGTAGCATAGCAGGTTCAGTAATAGGTTTCTTTCAATTCAAAAACTAAAACAACACAGGGTTACATTGTAGTGAATTTAAAACATCGTAAGGGTATTACATCACAACTAATAGCACAGTCTTATTTTAGCACACAACCTAATGTGTTAGTCTTCACACCTACAGGTGGTGTTGGTCCAATAGATCTTGTTGTATTTAATACTAAGACAAATGAATATACTAACTACGATGTTAAGACTGTATCTTATAGAAAGTCAGATACTAAATATGCACACAAAAAGAATGATCGTATAAATAGATCTCCATCTAAAATACAAAA
>Ga0315906_10004568_pt1 | contig 17760 bp, 9 predicted proteins | sample LakEriMetagenome_4_FD_203526 | JGI IMG/M metagenome (GOLD analysis project Ga0315906, IMG submission 203526) | Freshwater fungal communities from buoy surface, Lake Erie, Ohio, United States - Buoy 2 MA122 | ecosystem: Environmental > Aquatic > Freshwater > Lake > Lake biofilm | place: USA: Lake... | reverse complement strand
AGCGCTAACTGTGATGGTAGCTGAACTGCTGTTGGCAGCCGAACAAGCACCGTTGGTGACAACCGCACGATAATAAGTAGTAGCGGTAAGATTGGTTGCTGTTAAAGAAGTAGAGGTATTACTAATATCTGTTACAGATGCACTGAAATCGGATGCCGTAGAGGATTGCCATTTGGTAACACTTCCTGTATGGCCACTCAGGGTAAGATTGGTACTGTTTGTTCCTGTACAAACGGTTGTACCACCTGCAATAGATCCGCCTACGGAAGCTACATTGATCGTGAGATTAGAACCATTATCTGTACCATTCAGTGCCGGGTTATCACTCACGACCCTGATTCTATAACCGGTTCCTTCTGTAGTATTGGAAGGAATCGTTACAGAGATAGACTGACTGCCCGTTGCATCAGAAGCAACGGTTTGAAGATCGACCGGAGAAGCAAAACTTCCGCTGGCATTCGATAACTGCGCTTTGAAGGTTGCAGAAGGAAAATTGCCAGCTGCCGCATACGTAAACGGCACAGAAACACCCGTTGCACCCGCACAGAATGAAGATCCGCTGATGGATCCGGTTGTAATCGTATTTGCAACCACTACCACCTGTACTTCATTGCTGGTAACGGTGCTGCAAGGACTATTATAAGTCACCTCACAAACCACATAATAAGTTCCCGAAGAAGCAAAATTTGGTGTGTAAGTAGTTCCTGTTTGAGCTGGAGAGAAGGCTACATAACCACTGCCGGAAGTTGTAGAATATTTCCATGCTCTGCTCGATACAGTTGCCGTACCGGCAGATACAGTTAATTGTGTTCCATTAGTTGAAACTGAAATATTTTGTGCCGTAGCCGGACTGATTGAAGTTGTTGAAGTAACCACCGTCACCGCACCCGATACCCTGCTGGTAGCAGAACCGCAGGACCCGTTGGTGACTACGCAGTAATAGTATAGTGTACCCGCGGTAGCAGACGATGGCGTGTAAGAACTGGCATTTGCGCCGCCAATTGAAGTTCCTCCACTGTTGGAAGCGGATGTATTGCTATACCATTGGTAGGAAAGACTGGTTCCGCTGGCAGTAACACTCAATGCTGTGGCAGATCCGTTCTGGCAAACATTCTGAGCAGTTGTAGAAGGATGTGTAGTAATTAAAGGATTACTGATTGAAAGACTGTTAAAGAACAAATCATAGTTTCCGCCATCACCCGCATTGAAATTAAAGAAACGGATTTGAGCGGGCACTTGACCTCCACCTCTGCTGGAGAATGTTCTGGATGTATAAGAGGTAGTTGCGCCACCTTTACCAGTGATAAATATTGAGTAGGTATTTTCTGCTGTATATGAAATAGAAATGTCCAGACCACCGGTAGTATATCCTACAGTTGTTGCTGTTGAACCGGCGTTATCTACGATTTTATAGAATGACTCTCCACCAACAAAGATGATTTCCATCAGATTTTCTCCACTGGCATTCTGAATACCTGCACCGATAGTTCCATTAACAGAACCGTTATCCATAGAGAAGCTGACTGTATTACCCACGCTCATTGAAAGCGTACGAACAGCACTTGAAGTTGCGCTGTTTTTGCCATACAATGCCCAGGCACGCGTTCCGCCATTTTTGATATTCACATCTCCCGCAGACGATATATAAAATCCTGAGTTTGCTCCGTTTGAAGAAGGATTCAACGCCCAGGCACCCATACCTGTAACGCCGTCGTTATCATTGTTATCCCAACCCGGGCTGCCATCGTAAGTTGAAGCACCAGCCGTACTGGTATTAGACTGAGAAATAGAAACAGTAGTGGAGGCCGAATTGGCAGATGCGCAAGAACCATTGGTTACCACCGCTCTGTATGATGTAGATGTGATGAGATTGGGAGTAGAATAGCTGGTTGATGTAGCGCCGGTAATATTACTCCAGCTGGAACCCGCATCTTCTGAACGTTGCCATTGGATTGTTGCTCCTGTTTGACCGCTTAGTGAGATCGAAGTACTTCCATTGAGACATACAGAAGAGGATCCTGCTGAAGCCGTACCGCCGACGGAGGAAATCACCGTTACACTTGCAGTTGAACTGTTAGAAGAAGAACAAACTCCACTAGTTACCACAGCCCGATAATAGGTTGTTGAGGAGAGATTAGGTGTGGTATAAGTAGCAGTCGTTGCACCGCTTCCTCCTGTTACATTGCCCCATCCGGTTGAACCATCGGCAGATTGTTGCCACTGAATGGATCCTGAAGAACCACTCAGATTAATGGTAGTGGAACTACCTGTACATAAAGTGGATAATGTTGCTGTGGCTGTTCCTCCGGAAGAGGAAGCGTTTACTGTAACAGTAGCCGTAGAGCTATTGGATGCAGTACATACTCCATTTGTTACAACAGCTCGATAATATGTTGTTGATGTCAGATTGGGTGTTGTATAAGTTGCACTGGTTTCACCACTGCCTCCTGTTACATTCGCCCATCCGGTTGAACCATTAGCCGACTGTTGCCACTGGATCGTTCCCGTATATCCGGATACAGTGACTGTTGTAGAACTACCGGTACATAATGGCGAAGTAGCCGGAGTAGCTGTTCCTCCCACTGAAGCTGCATCAATGGAAACTGTTGCCGTAGAACTATTCGCAGCTACGCAAACACCACTGGTTACAACAGCACGATAATATGTTGTTGATGTCAGATTGGGTGTTGTATAAGTTGCACTCGTTGCACCACTGCCTCCCGTTACATTCGCCCATCCGGTTGAACCATTTGCCGACTGTTGCCACTGGATTGTTCCCGTATATCCGGAAACAGTCACAGATGTGGAACTACCGGTACAAATGGTACCGGAAGCCGGAGTAGCGGATCCCCCAACTGAAGCCGGATCCACAGTAATGGTCGCTGCTAAACTGTTTGCAGCAGGACAAGCACCGTTGGTTACAACCGCACGATAATATGTGGTGGTTGTAAGATTGGTGGCTGTTAAAGAAGTAGTGGTATTGCTGATGTCTGTTACAGATGAACTGAAATCAGACACGGTAGAAGATTGCCATTTGGTGACGCTTCCCGTATTGCCGCTCAATGAAAGATTGGTGCTGTTTGTTCCTGTACATACAGATGTACTTCCGGAAACAGTACCACCTGCAGAAGCTGCATCAACGGTCATAGCGATTGTATTGGAAGTAGCCGTTGTGCTACATGATGCACTGTTGGTGATGACACAAGTTACCTGATCTCCGTTGGCAAGAGATGAGCTGGAATACGAAGTGCTGTTAGCACCTACGTTATTACCATTGACTTTCCATTGATAAGATGGCGAAGCACCACCGTTGGCTGGGGTTGCCGTAAAAGTTACATTAGTACCGGTACAAATTGCGCCACTGGGGCTTGCTGCAATTGATACCGCCAGTCCACTGGTACAAATCGTAACGGCACTGCCTGAACCAGGTGTTTTATAACATGTACCGGTAGTATTGTATTCATAGACGGTAAATGTATAGCTTGTTCCGCCTGTCAGATTTGTTACAGCAACAGATGTACCTGTACCTGAATAAACAACGAAATTATTAGCACCTGTTGTTCCACCGGAGCCGAAGGCAGCATTGGCTGTGTAAGTAGTGCCACTGGATGGATCTACGGCGGCATTACTAGTTGCTCTGGCTACAACAATAACTCCATTACCATTGCCTCTTGTCCAGTTTACTGTAATAGATGTACCTGTTGTATTGCTAGTGTAAGAACCGATTGCCGCCTGTGTAGATGGCTGGGTACAAGCTATTGCAACCAGACCATCATCTTTACCACAACCCAAAGAATAAGGAGATGTGGATGGAGAGAAAGATGATCCTGCTGTGAAAGTAAGAGGATCTGAGCCGCTGGATGTAGCACCAACATGCGACCAGCTGGATGTAAATAAACCTACATAAGGAGTTGAGGCAGAAGTAAACGCTGTAGCATCATTTCGTTCACTGAGGTTAAATGTAATGGCAGGAGTAATAGTACCTCCTCCGGCAACGGCTTCCGTGATTTCCCATCTGCGGTTGATAGTTTTAGAAACAGCATTGGGCACATAAGTACTTGCCAAAGCGCCATCTACCACAATAACACCATAAACATCACTCAGTCCAGAGTTAGAGAATGAAATAGGATTATAAGCAGCATTACCCACCGGGAAAGTGACGGTGCTACCACCAACCGTTTGTTTTAACTGGCCTGTACTGGTAGTTTTAACAAATCTGGCAGAACTAGCTCCCGATATCGATGCACCTGAAGTAAGCGTTAAATCATTTGCCCCTAAAGTGAGGGATCCGTTGGTAAAAGTGAGGGTGCCTGTAGCAGATAAAACAGCAGATGATGACAAAGTAACCCCACTGCTGTTGTTGATCGTTAGATTTTTAATATTCGTATTAGTAGCAGATCCAATGGCATTCCCGGTATTTTGGGCAGAAGCTCCGTTGAAAGTATAATTAACCCCGGCATTACTGAAAGTTCTCGTTGTCGTTTGTACACTCCCGTTAGCGCCGGTTGTATTAAATGCACCAGTAGCGTTGGTATTAGCTGAAATTAACGTTGAACCGGTTGAGGCAGCAAAAGTACCACTGCCGCTTAAAGTGAATGTCTGAAAATCAAGGGATGCATTGTTGGCAACGGTAAAGGTCCCGGTACCTGATCCTAAATTAACATTACTACCTAACTGTAAGGTATTGGTAGTCGTTCCATTACCGACATTCCAGTTGATAGAACCAGATATAGTGCCATTACTTGAGAAAGTTTGAGTTCCAGAATTTTTATTGAAATTTACCGTAGCAGAGCCAGTACCTAATGTAAGTGATGATACACCAGTACCACTTTGAGTTATGTTAATGTTTCCTGCTATTCCTACAGTTGCAGCAGAACCATTTGATAAATTTAGAGTAGATACATTTGCAGAAGCTGAACTACTAATAATCAAATCTCCACCTATTGTAAGGGAGTAAGTTGTACTTGATCCTAGGCGTAATACTCCAGAGCCCGTACCCGAAACAGTGAAATTTCCATTAATAACAGGAGGGGTTATATTGTTAAATTGGATATTACAAGTAACAGTCTGATTCGGGCAATTCCATGTAAAGTTACTAAATGTTTGATTCATACTAGTATTGGCACTTCCTGCAAAATTTGTATACCCAATAATAGAGCAGGTACTTCCAGAGCTCCATGTTGCTGTTGGAATTACACCAGCTGTTGTTGTAAAATTATGCTCATAGGTACCAGTGGAACTAAATGTCAAAGTTCCTGTAGTAGTAATGGTCGCTGCACTGCGAAGTGTACCATTTATGGTTCCGGTGGCACCAGAAGCAATAGTATGTGCATTTGCTCCAATGTCGTATCTACAATTTGCAGCAACAACCAACGCAGTATTTATCACTTTTGCAACTGAAGCTGTAACACCTGCGGTATTACTTATTGTAACAGTTTTGATAACTGTGCCGGTGGTAGGCCATGCAGCATAACCAACACCAGGAGTTGCATTTGTTCCATTCACAGTTGTTTGCGCAGATGTACCATTGTAAGTCTCATTGATACCTGTTACATTTGTTGTATTGTAATAAAATGCATTTCGGATAGTACCTGATGAGAAAGGATGAGCAATATTAACACTAGTGGTACCAGGAGATGCTCTATTAAAATAAAAACCAGATGTTGTTATCAAAAATCCGCCAAATGTCACACCTGAACCTATCGTTGTTGTTCCTCTTAAAATCATAAAAGCAACCCCTGACGTTCCTGATGTATTTAAAAATGAGAAAGTACCACCATTCAAACTACAAGCTCCATCTACTGTTAATTGCGATTGATTCCCACTTCCATTTGCATCTGTAATCATGAAAGATCCTCCGCTAAGGGTAAAGCTTCCTTTTACATTTGCCGAAGAACTACCTGTAGCAGCTCTAACTTTTGCTGTACCCCCTGTTTGTACATAATTCCCATCTATTACTAATGCTTGTAACTCAATAGAACCGCCACCTGTACTCGTTACTCTAAATTCGTTTGTAACATTAGTTGGTGTTATAACTAAATTATTGTTTGTTTGACCTGCAGCAAGATCAATTTCAAATTTTCCAAAGGTCTGACTTAACCCGCTTGGTGACGATGAAGTATTTGCTGTATATTTCAACCTACAGGTTGAATTACTATTCCAGGTAGCCGTCGGAATTGTACCACCAGACGACCCTAAGTTATGCTCATAAACACTACCAGATAAAAACTGGGTAGTTCCAAAAGTAGGGGCTGTAGCATTTTGAAATTTAATGGTTGCATTATTTGATACATCTGTTGCAGTTGATGTATAAATAGCAGTTCCAGACGGCAAAGTTAAAGTACAAGCATTCGTTCCATCACCAACCACAACCTTAGAACCGGCTCCGGAAACCGTCCAAGCTGCACCGATCGTGGGAGTGGCGTTGTTGCGGATGTTGAAAGTATTACCTGCAGTCGTGAAGTTTGCCGGTGCATTACCAGTTCCATCCGTATTTGTTCCCCAGCTACTGGTAAGCTCAAGATTACCAGTAGATTTTGAATAATAGTTACCGGTTACGGTAAAGGTTGCCGTATAATTTGAACCACCATTCGAAGCAAATCTATCACCAAGGGTTGTAGATGCGTCAGAATAAACCTGAATTGAATAATTACCTGGAGCGAGCCCCGAAAGCAAGTTTGTTGAGTAGTCTAATTTATCCCATTTCTGATCCTGACCACCACATCCATTGTTAAAACCTGAGGTGTAAGTAATATTATTTGATGTAAATGCTCCTGAAGCACCGGCGCTTGTAAGGTATATTCTATAATAGACACGGGTACTCGAAATATCTGCACCACCACATTTAAAAACATTATGCTCCGCACCTTTAAAAACGAGGTTACTTGTTCCCGCAACAAAAGAACCCAGGTTTGCACCATTAAAATCTGTGTTCCCAGTTGCTGCGTTCAGATCATAGTAAGTATTGGCACCTCCATTCAACGAGAGAACGAAAAAAGTATTATTAAAACCGGTACTCTGCCCCCACCCTTTCATTCCACTCATCAGCAGGGCGATGAGGAGGATGAGGAGTTGTGCGCGGCGGCGCAGCAAACTAGTTGATTGGCTGTTAGGGTTCACGGCAATGGCTTTAGCCACTGAATAGTTTTTGGTAAGAGAGGTAGTTAAGCGCATATGGCGATCTGTTTGATCAAAAATTTAAAATCAATAGTTGGAACTACAAGGTTGGACAGAGGAGATTGGAAATAAACACTGAATCGTTTAGCCGACGCCGTTAGACATCTACCGCTTCAGTCAGGATGTTATTTTCAAGGGCAGGAACAGAAAAAAAAATTCTGATCAGTACGGCTGTTTTAAGGATTGGATAAGCAAAACATCAAATTTCGGGACATAAATCACCCAAAATTTAACCCTAAAATAACTGAATTTTAAGAAATTGCAAACAAATAAGGCATTTTATTTATGATTTTTTGCAAGGGAGGCTCCCGGAGGGCGGTTGGAGGTTGTAAGTTGGGGGTTGTCGATGCCGCGGGGTGGCAGGTGTCGGGTTGTCCGCCCCGATCCCGAAATACTTCGGGACGGGGCTGGTGTCTTGGTTGTCGTGGTTGTCAGTTGGCCGTTATAGGTTGTCAGTTAGCGGTGCCTGAGCATGTCGAAGGCACCGATTAAAAAAAGGTCTTCAAAATCAAAGAAAGCATTCCGGCGAGGAGAAAACCAAGCATCCATTTTAATACCAGCAATTCTGCTTTAACTTTTTCCATGTCATTCTGCAGCAAATGGATATCATTTTTTGTAGCAAGAGTATCTTTTTTATAATTAAATTCTTCCATTACAGCTGATTTAATTCCTTCTACTACAACTTGAGCTTCGTGCTCGCCCAATTTTGATTTAAGGGTGTTGAATAAAGTGATTTAGTATGGTCAATATTATTTTTTTTAATGGTCATACTGAATAGCCAAATTTTATTTAAACAAATAGAAAAAGTTCATGGTGGCTATTTCTGAAGGGTTCATCTTAGGTGTTTTTACAAAATTAGGAATAAAATATCAACTACTGAACAACTCAACTTTCCGGGGTGTCATGTTATCCTGGTGTCGAGGTGTCATGGTTAGGTCAAAACAACGAGACATACTTCTATAGATTATCACTTATTTTTCTATATTTACAGCATCATTCATCAGACAAATCAAACCAAGACTATATTTTTAAGCATCCGATATCTATTTACAAATACAATAATCAAATCGCATGAACGAGTCCACTGCTGCTCCCAAAAAAGACAATCAGAAACTATTTTATATCCTGCTCACGTTTGCCCTGCTGGGATCATGGGGTTATATCTTCTATGATCAGGCACAGTCGAAAAAAATACAAGCCGATCTTCAAACCAAGATCGCGCAGATCGACAGTGCGAAAACCGCGCTGCAAAAAGAATATGATGCGGCCATCATCCGTCTGGATGAACTGACCATGATGAACAGTAGTCTGGACAGTCTGGTAAAAACCAAAAATACCGAGCTGGACAACATGAAGTCACGCATCCAGAAACTGCTCAACAAACAAAACCGCTCGGAAGCTGATCTGGCAGAAGCGAAACAACTCATCGAACAACTGAACGGACAGATCACCGGTTATGTAGCGGAAATCGAACGACTCAAAGGTGAAAATCAGCAACTGCAAAATGACAAACAGGAACTGATCACACAGAAGACGGCCTTGCAACAGGAATACGATCAAACGAAAAAAGAAAAAGCAGAAACGGAAGATAAGCTCGATAAGGCTTCTACCCTCTTTGCATCCAATATTGCCATCGCTGCACTGGATGTACGTAAAAGCGGAAAGGAAGTTGAAAAAACCAAAGCCAAAAAAGTAGATAAACTCAAACTAACCTTCGATGTGTACAGTCGTGCCGGTACGGAGTCGGTGAAAGATCTGTTTATCGTCATTAAAGACCCATCCGACAAAACCGTTCTTTTGGAATCAATGGGATCAAATACCTTCCCCACCCGTGATGAAGGCGAAAAAGAATTCTCTAAAAAAGTTGCGGTAAATTTCAAGCCCGATAAGTTCTCTCCGGTGATGCTGGAATGGAAACCTACGACGCGTCTTACCGGTGGTACGTATAAAGTACTCATCTATAATAACGGCTTTAAGATTGGGGATGATACGATCGTCTTGAAGTAGAATGAAAATACTGGTGTTGCGTTAAGTCAAAACTCAAAAGTCAAAAGCAAAAAAGGTGTAGCGTTAACCACGACGACATTTAGTCTATCCTCCCCCTTCACCCCCTCCAAAGGGGGATACCTACTAATGAAGTGAACGACACCACGACACCATGATAACAGCCCGCAAGGCAGTTAAGGGAGTAACAGACGGGCGAGACACCACGATAACATGGTTGACTATTTATTAATAAATGTACTTCTTCCTAACGATCCGGTTAAGGCGGCAAGTCCGCCCAATAATCCACCCATCATCGAAGTGATAAGAATCAGAAAAGGATATTGTTCATTTTTCAGGAAGAGTTGTGCGATCTTTTTGGAAAGAATATGATGATTGGAGGCATCCATCATCCATGATAACCCACCCCATAAAATCAATAAAGCTAAAAATCCACTTAAGAATGCCATGCCGGGTTTTAGTGGCATGAATGCAAAGATGATCATGGTAACGGGTACAAATGTCCACCAGGGCAGAAAAGCTCCTGAAAGGTATGAGAGAAGAATGGTGAGGAGGGTTGGGAGGAATAATCTCATAATTAAGAATTAGTAATTAACAATTAATAATTGGGTTGGAGGTTGTAAGTTGTTGGTTGTTGGTGCCTGAGCTTGTCGAAGGCACCTATTATTAATTAAACTTCATGATCCACTTCACCTTCGGGTCATTTTCTTTTCCTTTCTTATACACCCATGCTTTATAATAGCGACCGTTTGCCCAGGTTTGTGCGAACTGATCATAATACCTGCTGCCGGGATTGCCACTTTGTCCGCCCGGATAAACCACATAAGCCGAGATATCACCGCTCAAATCCACGATCATTTTCCAGCTGGAACCATGATCATGCTGAGCGGCATTGATAATATGTTTACCACCACCAATAGGCAGATGTGGTTTTGCAAATGGCATCATAGTCTTTCCAAGCAAATGATAGAGTGTGGTGTTTTTATACTCAGCCCATGGAAGTTTGTTTTTTTGTTTAAGTTCTTCCATAAGGGGCAGGATCTTTCTGAAAGACAGTGCCACCACATCCTCCCATGTTTCTTTATTGGGTGTATGAATATTGTCAATGTATTTAAAGGAAGAATCAATTTCAAAGGCTTCGATGAGTGTGGAGGCATCAGGGAAGAAACCTTTTTCTTTTAAAGATCCGATCTCATCATCCCAAGTGCTTGATTCCAAGGAATCGTACCAGTGGGTGAAGAGTGTGGGTGCGATGATGTTGGCATCATTTTTCAGGTTCCAGTTTTTTAGGGTGTCGAGATAAGCCCGCGCTTCCCCGTCCACAGCCGTCTTCTCCATAGCGCGCAGCAGGTGGGGAAGCGCGGCGGCCGCTAGTGGATTGAAGTTCTCATTCTGCAAACGCATCATTGAACCCACATCCGCATTGGTCATGTCTCTCAATAGGCGATTGATCGTTAAACCTCGGTACAAATAATAACCACCCGGAATATAATACGGATAAGTGCTGTCAACGGGTCGCTGATTGCCACTCGCTACAAACCCTCTTTCCGGATTATACTGATGCGGATTGTCCTGCTGCGGTATCGTGCCCTGCCACATATAACTGCTGTCAGTTCCGGGCATCACATACAAACCCTGCCTCTCCCACTTCGCCGGAAAAGCTCCTTGTTGACGAATAGCGATATCACCACTCCGGGAGGCAAAGACAAAATTTTGTCCGGGACACTGAAAATATTTGATCGCATTTTCAAACTCATCATAATTACGGGCATGATTGATCAGCCAGAAGCACTTGGCTTCATTCGAGGGATCGTGCGCTTTCCAACGAACGGCAATGGATTTTCCATTGGATCTATCTCCTTGAAAACGTTGATCAAAGATCACCGGACCAAAAACAGTGTAAGCCACCGTATCATAAAAGATCTGTCCTCCTTTGATCCCGATCTGCTCTACCCTTCTCTCTGCTTTCTTCCATTCGTTATTGAACCAGTACTCTTTTCTTTCATTGTCTTTAAATCGTATCTCGTAAAAATCCATCACATCCCGCTCGGAATTCGTCACCCCCCACGCAATATGATCATTGAATCCGATGACGATGCCGGGTATGCCGGGAAAACTGCTGCCATAGACATTGATGTCGGGTCCCGACATCTGCATTTCAAACCATACCGATGGAAGATTAATTTTTAAATGCGGATCATTGCAAAGCAAAGGTGCGCCACTCTTGGTTTTACTTCCCGATACTGCCCAGTTATTGCTGCCATTATCTGGATGGGGCTTATTGATCAGTAAAGCGAGTGTAGAATCCTGTTTACGCAAATATGCCGAATCAGCATTGATCGGCTTAACGGGTATGACCGTTGCCGGTGCAAAAACCGTTCCGGAAGGAATGATGGGATCCAGTGCTTTTTCTAGTTCAGGAAAGAGAAATTTGATTTCCTCATCGCTAAAGACCGACAACGCCATGGTTCTTTCCAGGTCATCTGTTTTGGCCGAAAGATCTTTCGTCATGGCTTTCACAAACAAGGCGATCTTCAGATTGGTCCAATGTTCAGGTTGATATCCCAGCAATTTATATTCAATGGGCAGATCTGCTTCACTGAGCTGATCGATATATGCATTCACACCGGCTGTATACGCATTGCAGAGAGATTGTGTCAGCGGATCAGCTTCCATTTCCTTCAGCATATTTTCTGCGGCATAGACCATCCCCATTCTTCGTTGCTGCCGATCATAATCTAATGCTACATCTCCAACAATTTCACTGATTCGTCCGGCTGCCGCATGCGTTTGAAACTCCATCTGCCACAAGCGAAATTTAGCATGCAGATATCCCTGTACAAAAACGGCATCCTCCTGATTGTCGGCATAGATATGCGGCACGAGTCGCTCATCAAAATAAACATTCACTTCTCCTTTTAATCCTGGAATCTTCAATGTTTGAGTATAATCCTGATCATAGGGCTCTGCCTGTTGCCAGAAACCATGCTGCGGACTGAAAAATTTTCCCAACTCGGGTATTTTATCAAACCTTGTGTTGAGTATATAAGCAAGTGATGTTGTAAACAGCAAAACCAATAAAAAGACAAGTATCCGCAATGGCTTCATGAAGGAGGAAATTAATGAAATGGAAAATTAGTGAAAAACCAACAACCTACAACTTACAACCTATAACCAAATTTGCACCTAATTTTGTCCATCATGGACTCTGCATCTGTTAAGAACATACTAGGCCTCCAACTCCCCACCGATCCCCGATGGGTAGATCTGACCGCCTATTCACTGGAAGATATACTCACCGATCATGCGTATTGCGAACAGAAAGCCGCCACCTCTTGCATTTCATTAATTCAGAAATACAGTCAGCATGAAGAGTTGGTTACCGAATTGGCGCCCATTGTAACGGAAGAATGGGGACATTTTCGAGCCGTGCTGAATGAATTACAAAAGAGAGGATTGAAACTGGGTAAGCAGCGCAAAGATGAGTATGTAAATGCCTTACTGGGATTTCAGACCAAAGGCGGTCATCCCGATGATCGTTTTCTGGATCAGCTGCTCACGATGGCATTGATTGAGGCAAGAAGTTGCGAACGATTCAAACGATTAAGTGAAGGATTGAATGATGAATACCTGCGTAAATTCTATCGCATGTTTATGGAGAGTGAAGCGGGACATTATACGTTATTCATCACACTGGCTGAAAAATATCTGCCAAAAGAAAAAGTAAGAAAGCGCTGGAAAGAATGGCTGGCATTTGAGAAGGAACTGATGCACCATATGGAGTTGAGGGGAGATAGGATTCACTGAGAAGAAAAGTCAAAACCAAAAAAGTTGTCGAGTTGTCGCGCCCCGAAAGTATTCGGGTCAGGTGTCGAGGTGTCGAATTTGCAAATATTATATTGGAGGAAGAGTAACAATCTTAAAACAAGACAATAAGATAACATGACAACAGCGAAGCGGACAACCGTCTCGCCTCTGGCGAGACAGACAACCATTTCCTACTTCGCTTTCCTCTTCAGCACCTGAATATTTTCTTTGGGAACTTTTACCTGCATTTGGATACCCAATGATGGGATCATCAGGATCGCATAACGATTTTTTACATCTACCACTTCGCCTTCCATACCCATTAATACGCCGCTATATACACGGGCCACATCATTGACGCGGATATCGGTTTCATCTAAGACAGATGTGGAAAGATCCTGGAAGAAGAGACGAACGGTATCTATTTCTTTGGAGGGAATGCGGGCGGGTTTGCCTTCATGACAAACAAAGTTGATGATGCCTTCAGTAGCCAGTACTTCCCAACGGATGGCATCGTGAATCTGTACAAATACATACCCACGAAAGGCAGGAATCTCGAGGATTTTTTTACGATCGCTCCACTGACGCATCACTTTCTGTAAGGGACAATATACCACCACACCCTTCTTAGCCAGCTGATCCGCAACTTTCTTTTCCTGATTCGGTCGCACATAAACGGCGTACCAAAACACTTGATCCTGAGGCTGCATCTGTACGTTTGATTGTTTGAACTGTGAATTTACCCCGAATTTTTAATACTGCAAATTTGCCACAATGATTTTTTTGTGAATATTTACAAAAAAGCCCTTTGATTTACAATATAATAGCGTAGATTAAACAAATAATCCTCCCCCTTCACCCCCTCCAAAGGGGGATACTAACCCAATGACCTACTAACCAAAAACATAAAATCTATAACCGGCAAACAAAAAAGGGAGCTCCTGCTCCCTGAAAATGATATATAAAAGCAAAATACTAATCCTCCGTAAACGGCACGATCTTGCCACGTGGGTTGAAATACATGATCAATGCCAGTTCAGCACGTTTTGCCCTGTAAGCTTCAAACTGTTTGCTGTTCATGGGATACTCGTAAGTGGCCCTAAGGATATAATTTTTCTTATAAGCAGCTTGTACAATTGGCATCACAGTAGCTAATGATCTTGTAAACACACCATAACTCAGTATCAGATTACGATCTTCCAGCGGCTTATTTAACATTTCCAAACCCAGAAAGAAATGCGCTTTCAAACCACCAATACTGTATTCTCCTGTGGTATCTTCCAGATTGGAGCTCAGCCAAAACAGTCCATCCCTCCAATACATTGTTTTAAATAAAAGTTGTTTCGTCTGATTTAATTCGAAGCCTAATTTCAAAGAAGCTACTCCGCGATGACGTTGCTTTGTTTCTAAATCCTGCTTAAATATCTCAGTTTGCGGATAGAATAAATGATACATAGCCAGCCCAGCTTCTAACTCAAACTCACGACTTTTATATGTATATAAACCACCAACTGAAAAATTTACATAGCTTAATGAAGCAGTAAGATCGTTTCCGCTATTACGCTTAGGAACAAATCCTCCTCCACTAATCTCATAATCTGGCTTTACTGGAGATCCAATGCTTGTAGCATCATAAGTTCCCATGGCATAGATAGCCTGAGCACCCACACTGATGCCATGCCTTCTTCTTCTATCGATAAAAGTATGATAAGCGCCGGATAAAGCAGGGAACATGGCGGACAAAGGTGTTGAAGAGTGGCCATAGCGATAAAAATTCAAACCCACTGCCGCATATCTTCTGGGAAGGGGATCTGACTCATCATAATTGGATCTCAATTCAACAGATACATTCGTATGTAAATTACTCTCTTTAACGTCCCGCTTAACATTCTGTGTATTCATGAAACTGCCTTGCGCAGCCACTCTGATCTTACCGGGATAATAACCGGTGTAGGCCGGATTGACCAGCATGGGAGATGATTCGAACAACGCAAACTTTGGATTTTGCGCAAACGCTGAGAATCCTGTTAATAAAGCGATGATAATGCTAAGCCTGTACTTGTTCATGGTAAAATGATAATAACCTTGCGAAAATAATTTTTTTTTCTTACTAAACCATTAAATTTCAACCATTTTATCGGTGGGACGGTATTCTGGAACCACCCTGCGGATAATGGACTTGACAGTTTCTCTGTCGGGAACGCTCTCAAAACTACTCAATTCTTCAATCAGAGACTGAATCTCTTCCAGACTGTATTTCTTCACTTTACCGATCATGATCTTCTTATGATGGGTCTGTTTTACCTGCTCCTGATCGGCAAAGAGATCCTCATAGAGCTTCTCACCGGGTCGGATACCGGTAAAGGTAATAGGTATATCCACACCCGGCACCAGTCCGGCCAGACGGATCATATTCATCGCCAGATCATAAATTTTCACGGGTTCACCCATATCAAAAATGAACACCTCCCCACCCTGCCCCATCAATCCGGCCTCTACGACCAGCTGAGCGGCTTCAGGTATCGTCATGAAATACCGCTGCATCTCAGGATGGGTAATGGTAACCGGTCCGCCGTTCTGTATCTGATTCTGAAATAAGGGCACCACTGAACCGTTGGAGCCTAGTACATTTCCAAAACGAGTGATAATGAATTCGGTAGAAGCATACTGATCCTGCAGGGATTGCGTCGTCATTTCTGCCATGCGCTTACTCGCCCCCATAATACTGGTAGGATTAATGGCTTTATCTGTAGATACTAAAACAAATTTTTCAACACCTGACTGTCCGGCAAGATTAGCTGTGATCCAGCTACCAATAACATTCGTCTGCATCGCCTCATAAGGGAAAGCTTCAATAATAGGCACATGCTTATATGCAGCCGCATGGAAGACATAATGCGGATGATAGGTATCAAAAACGGCTTTCATGGCTTTTTCATTGCGCACATCGGCCAGCACCTGCACCATACGGAATGCCTTACCGCTTCTTTTTAATTCCTGCTCGAGTTCGTATAGTGGTGTTTCGGCAATATCAACACATATAATTTTCTCTGCTTCCTGATCCACGAGTCGACGCACGAGTTCACTTCCGATAGAACCGGCAGCACCAGTTACGAGAATAATTTTATTCGCCAGTTGGCGCATCACATCTTCGTTCTGCAGATTAATCGGCTCCCTATTGAGGAGATCATGAATTTTCACCTGCCTGATAGTATTCAGATTAAAATGAGAATCAAACCACTGCTCGAGAGAGGGAAGCTCCCTTATTCGAATATTAAAGATGATCGTATCATTCAGGAACTGCGATTTACGCACAGGATCTAATGTCTTAGTAGCGATGATAATATCGGTAACGCCTAACCGAACAATCGTGGTTCTGAGATCTTCTTTGGCACTATAGACCTCATATCCTTCTATGATCTTTCCAATTTTATTTTCATCATCATCAATAAATCCCATAATGCGAAAGCCGGATTCCGGATGACTGCTGATAGATTTTTTTAAGGTGAGTCCTAGTTCCGCCGCGCCAAAAATGATTAGTCTTTTATCCTGATTTTTTTGGCGGTTCTTTTTGTAATACTCAAACAAATAACTAACCAGAATACGACTGGTCAACACATAAAACACGGTGATAAAATAACTCAGCAACCAGACCGTCTCACCGAAATGATGTTTTTTCTCTAAAATAAAATTGAAAAGGGAAGAAAAAATATGTATCCAGCCTAGTACAAAAATGATCTGAAGATAATCACGCACATGAAAGTGGCGGATCACTCTTCTTTGAATCTTAAATAAATACCATAAAGAATATGCCACAGCCAGATGAATACTCACCCGAATAAGCATCGTCTCTGTTGGGATCTCTTCGATCTTGAGAATACGATAGTTCATCAGGATTGCTGACAAAAATCCCATAGCAATGAGGAATACATCCCCTGCCAAAACAATCTTCGCGGGCGTTATACGTAAGGGCTTTTTAGCCTTCATTCCAACATAATTTTACTAATGACACAACCAAATCACGCTCTTCATTGGTCAGCGAACTGCCGCTAGGCAGACAAAGCCCTTTGGCAAAAAGGTCGGCAGACACACCACGATCAAACTTTATCGCATCATGGAAGACAGGCTGCAAATGCATGGGCTTCCATAATGGTCTGGATTCGATATTATGCGCCTCCAGTTTCAGGCGAATCTGATCAATTGTAACTCCTCCTGATTTTTCAGGGTCAACGAGTATAGTGGTTAACCAACGGTTAGAATAGAATCCCTCGGGTTCTGCAAGGAATGATATGCCAAGTAAATTACCTAAATTTTGCTGATAATACACAAAATGTTCACGCCGCTTCGCCACGCGGTCAGACAAAACCAGCATTTGTCCACGCCCAATCCCTGCTGTCACATTGCTCATGCGGTAATTAAATCCGATTTTGGAATGTTCATAATGTGGAAAGGGATCTTTTGCCTGCGTGGAAAGAAAACGTATTTCTTTCACCCAATCGGCACGATGACTGACCAAGGCCCCGCCTCCGCTGGTGGTAATGATCTTATTGCCGTTAAAACTCAGTATACCCATATCCCCCAGTCCGGCACAAGGTTGTCCATGATACAAGGAACCCAATGCCTCAGCAGCATCTTCAATGAGCGGCACATTGTATTGTTGAGCCAGTGCTTTGATCTCTTTCATCTTCGCCGGCATACCATAGAGATGCACCACAATGATCGCTCCTACTCTTTTCCCCTGCGACTTATAAGTCTTCAGTGCTTCCTCGAGTA
>Ga0315906_10004565_pt1 | contig 17768 bp, 18 predicted proteins | sample LakEriMetagenome_4_FD_203526 | JGI IMG/M metagenome (GOLD analysis project Ga0315906, IMG submission 203526) | Freshwater fungal communities from buoy surface, Lake Erie, Ohio, United States - Buoy 2 MA122 | ecosystem: Environmental > Aquatic > Freshwater > Lake > Lake biofilm | place: USA... | reverse complement strand
AGAAGCGTGGCGCTACCAGGGAATCGTCTTCCCCCGATAGTCGACAAAGCGTGCACCGGGGCCGGGCTCTATCGCATCAAGCGCGGCAAGAAGACCCAGCGCGGCCTCTTCTGGTAACACCGTGTCGGTGGCCGCTGACACAAAGCGCTGCGATAAAGGCGAACGGACGGTCCCCGGTTGCATGGCTGCCAATACCAGGCCAGGGAGGCGCCGCTGAAGCTCAATCGCCGCAGTCTGTAGCAGCATGTTCAAGGCTGCCTTGGAGGCACGATAGCTATACCAGCCCCCCAGGCGATTGTCTGAAATGCTGCCCACGCGCGCTGACAATTTTCCGTAGAGGCAGCGCCCACGGGCAAGCCGGGGCGCCAGCTCGCGAAGCAGCATGAGTGGCCCCACCGCATTGATCTGCATGAGGCGATGAAGGTTCTGGGGTTGTACCGCAGAAAGCGATTTTTCCGGGCCAGCAGCATCGGTACTCAGGGCGCCGGTGGCATCGATGACCAGGGACAGGTCGCTGGGGAGTGCCGATAATGCTGCGGCGAACTGGTGAGGATCGCCCAGATCGAACCCAGGATGCGTTGACCGACTGAGCGCAACGACGCCAGCGCAGGCAGGGTCAGCGGTGATCGCACGCTGAAAAGCGCGGCCAATCGTACCAGACGCACCGATCACCAGCGCGGTGTATCCATCGGGAAGGGAGTGCATGATGCTCGCTCGGTTAGTCCGCCGCTGCCAATCCAAAGATTTCGGCGTGGGGCGCGAATGAAAACCAAATGTTCATCTTGTTCGCGACGTCATGATTGTCGTTCGGAAAGCATCTCAAATTCGGCAGAGCCCCGTACTATCGCTGACACAAGCCAGTCTCAATCTGTTTCAATTCTGAAGGACACCCCCATGCATTTTCTCGTGATCAGCACCCCGCGCCCCGAAAAACCGTCCGAGGCCCGCGCCAATCAGAAGGCGTGGTGGGCCTGGCTGGCCCCCCTGATCAAAGACGGTACGGCCAAGCATGTTTACACCAAGCTCGGCCGGGGCGCAGTCATTATTTTTGAAGTCGACTCGCTCGAACGCGTTCATGCGCTCGTCAACCAGTGGCAGGAGTGTGTGCCGGCCACTTTCGAGGTGATGCCGCTTCTCCCCTGGCAGCACCAGGCGGCGATCGCTCAGGCGCAGACCAACCCCATGGCGCTGTAATCCGCCCCCTGGGGCGACCGTCGCGAACGCTCCGCCCCACCCCGCTGCCCCACCCCGCTACCCAGTCAGCTGGCGCCCTGCCCCAGGCGCCTCACAAATCCCGATCTGGACGCTGGACGTCTCACGGCGAATCCACTACCCTCGATCCGCCCGGGCGGGTCCGTGCGCAAACAACCCGCTCATCGACAACAAGCGCGCCGCGCGCACGAATAACACCCGAGGAGAAGTCCCATGAGTTCATTGTTTTCACGTCGCGATGCGCTTCGCGCAAGTGCTGGTATCGCCACCTTTGCCATTGGCGGCAAGGCCATGGCCGCCTGGCCCGATCGCCCCATCACACTGATCGTTCCCTACCCCGCGGGAGGCGGCACCGACATCGTTGCGCGCACGCTTGCGCCCATCATGGAGCGCGAACTCAAGGCCACCATCAATGTGGTGAACCGGGCGGGTGGTGGCGGTGTCACCGGTCATGATGCGATCGCCCGCGCGCAGCCCGACGGCTACACCATCGGCATGATCACCAACGACCTGTCTTTCTACACTCATCTCGGTCAGTCAAAGCTCACCCATCGCGACTTCACCAAGATCGGCCAGACCAACGAGATCCTCGGCAGCGTCACGGTCAAGGAAGGCTCGCCCTGGAATACCGTCGGTGAACTGCTTGCCGCCATCAAGGCTCAGCCTGGCAAATTGCGCGGCACGGGCGCCGCGCCTGGGGTCAATTGGCATGTTGGCTTCCTCGGCATGATGGACAGCCTCAAGATGGACCCCCGCTCGGTAGTGTGGGTGCCGGCGCAGGGCGGTACGCTGGGCCACCAGGACGTCGCGGCGGGCGGCTCCGAGTTTTCAACCTCGTCGCTTGCTGAGGCACGCGCCCTGCTCGAAGCGAAGAAGGTGCGCACGTTGTGCCTGATGGGCGACGCGCGCGCGGAGCAGTTCCCCGGCATTCCCACCCTCAAGGAGGCCACCGGTTCTGACTGGACCTTCGCCGTAGTGCACGGCATGGGCGGGCCCAAGGGACTTCCCGCCGAGGTCACCGCGCGCCTGAGCGACGCGCTCGCCAAAGCACACGCCAATGCTGATTTTCAAGCAGCGCTGAAACAACGCACGATCCGCGCCATCAATCGGAAGCCCGACGCCTGGGACGCCATCCTGGAGACCCAGTTAAACACTTACGGGCGCCTGCTGCGCGACGCCGGCCTGGCGCGTGGCTGACCTCGCCCGCCGCCTGGGCACGGCGCTGCCCGTGGCGGCGCTGGCTATCGCCGCGATCTGGCTGTCGCGAGACTTCCCCCCGGTACCCGGGCAGACCTACGGGCCGGGGCTGTTCCCGACGATACTCGGCTGGATTCTCACCGCCTGCGCGGTAGGCGTGGCGCTTCAACCCGCAGGCGAACGCGCCACCGCTGCCACACCGAAGGGGCGGGTCGCTGCGTTGGTCTATGCGCTCGCGCCGGCTGTGCTGCTGCTCGGTTGGGAATCCATCGGCTGGCCGCTCCTGTCGTTTGCACTCGGCGTCGCACTCCTTGCGGTGGGCCGGGTACGGTGGTGGCGCAGCATCCTGGGCGGGGCGCTGATCTCAGTGCTCACTTGGGTGCTCTTTGCCATGCTGCTACGCGTGCCACTGCCGCGCGGGCCGCTACCCTTCGTCCCTTACTGATCCGGCGAGGCTCGGCATGGATGCATTGCTGCGCGCCTTCACAATGGTCGGGCAACCCGAGGTACTGCTCACCATTGTTGTTTCATCGATCTTCGGGCTGGTGGTGGGCTTTATCCCTGGCCTCACGGCCACCATGGCAACTGCGCTCCTCGTACCCTTTGCCATGTTTCTCGATCCGGTCTCAGCGATTGCGTCCATCGTTGCTGCCACCGCCATGGCGATCTTCGCGGGCGATATTCCCGGCACGCTTCTGCGGCTGCCGGGCACGCCCGCATCGGCCGCCTATGTCGATCAATCCTATCGGCTCGCCATGGCTGGGCGCGCTGGCGAAATCCTCGGTATCAATGTCGTCTTCTCGGCGCTAGGCGGTATCTTTGGCACGATCGTGCTGGTCACCTCCGCACCGCTTCTGGCGGACTACGCGCTACAGCTCTCTTCCTTCGAATTCTTCTGGCTCGCCGTCCTGGGTTTGTCCTGCGCGGTATTCGTAGTGGGCGACAACGTAGCCAAAGGGCTCGCAGCCCTCGCGTTCGGGCTACTGCTCGCCACCGTCGGACGCGACTACACCTCAGGCTTTCCGCGCTTTAATTTCAATGAGGCCGATCTCCTCGATGGCATTCCATTTGTTCCTGCACTGATCGGATTTTTCGCGCTGCCAGAAATCCTTCGCACCATGCTGGGCGATACGGCGGCGCGTGGCCAGCCCATCACCCAGGCGGGTAGCATCTTTTCGGGTATTTTTCGCGCCGTCTGGCACTGGCGTTGGAATTTCCTTCGTTCAAGCGCACTCGGTACCGCGGTTGGCGCGCTCCCCGGCGCGGGTGCTGATACCGCCGCCTGGACCGCCTATGCGGTATCGAAGAAGCTCACGCGTGATCCCCAGGCTTGGGAGCGGGACAGCGTAGAGGGTATTGTCGATTCCACCAGCGCCAACAATGCCGCGCTGTCCGGCGCCTGGATTCCGGCACTGGTCTTCGCAATTCCGGGCGACACGATTACGGCAATCGCTATCGCGGTGCTCTACCTCAAGAACGTCACGCCCGGGCCCTCGATTTTTCTCGAAAACGCGCATGTGCTCTACGCGGTGTTCACTACATTCTTCATCGCTAACCTGCTCATGATTCCGCTGGGCTGGCTCGCGATCCGGGTGGCGATTCCCATTCTGAAAATGCCGCGTCAGGTGCTGATGGCGCCGCTCCTGCTCTTTGCCTGCGTGGGGGCTTACGCTGTCGATAACAACGTGTTTGGCATCGGCGTGATGCTGATCTGCGGTCTGGTGGGCTACTGGATGGAGCATCACGGTTATCCGGTCGGCCCGGTGGTGTTGGGCATGGTGATGGGGCGTCTGGTCGAAGAACACCTGATGACATCGCTCATCAAGGTTCAAGGCGATCTCACCCGGTTTTTCGAGCGGCCGATTGCCACTGCGCTCGCAGTGTTCACGCTGATTGTCTGGCTGCTGCCGCTTGCCCGCTGGATTGCAAAGCGACTGCGGCGTTCACCCCTCTCGAGTGCCTCGAACTCGGGTTGAAGGAGCAGCAATAATGCAGTCCGGATCCCCTGCGCGGCCCAGCGCAGCGCACGGCCCTCTTCAGGACACCATCGCAGTCATCGATGCGCACCATCACATCTGGGATCTGGACACCAATGTTCACCCCTGGCTGCGCGATGAGCCGCCCCCCCCTTTCCGCTATGGGGACAGCCGGCCACTGCGACGCAACTATCTGCCTGTGCACTACCGTGCCGATGCGGCCGGGTTCAACATCGTGGCGACGGTCTACGCGGAGGCTGAGCACGACCCCACTGATCCGCTGCGCGAAACACGCTGGGTGCATCAGATCGCCGAACGCGATGGCCTGCCGCAGGCCATGACCGCCGCCGCCTTTCTTGATCGCGACGACGCACGCAACATCATCTCCGCTCAGGCTGCCTTCCCGCTGGTACGGAGCATCCGGCATAAGCCGCGTGGCGTGGTCCGACCGCAGGACTACACCTCCGGGCACCAGATAGCAGGATCGATGCGGTGTCCGCGCTGGCGCGCGGGCTACCGTCATCTGGGTGAAAGCGGCCTTCACTTCGAACTGCAAACCCCGTGGTGGCATCTGGATGACGCCTGCGAACTCGCCGCCGCATTTCCAGACACGCTCATCATCCTCAATCACCTGGGGCTCCCGGCCGACCGAAGCGCGACCGCGCTGCAGGCCTGGCATGCGGCCATGTCGCGGCTCGCCCAAGTGCCCAATGTACGGGTCAAGCTCTCGGGCATCTGCGTGCCGGGTGCACGATGGACGCCAGAACTGAATGGCTGGATCGTGCGCGAAGCCATCCGCCTATTTGGCGCCGAGCGCTGCATGTGGGCGAGCAATTTCCCCGTTGACGGATTGGTGGCGAGCTACGCCGAGATCCTGGGTGCGATGTTTGTGATCACCCGTGACCTCGCGTCTGCCGATCGTACGCGGATCTTCAGCGGCACGGCGGCCGAGGTCTACCGGCTGTAGCAGCGCGCGCGGGCGGCCTGCCCGGGTCGATCAGATTGCCTTGGCAGCCCGTACAGCCATCGCAGAGCCGCGCTCCACCAGCATGCACCACACGGACAGTGCGCGATCGCCCAGCGTTGCTGGTTGCAAGGCCGGGTCTCTCAGGCCCGGAGATTGATGATCATCGAGCGCGCGTGTGGCGTCGTCGCGGTGTCGGCATTCGTCATTCCGAAAGGACACCAGGAGTGCCAGCAGCTCGCGCAGCCGATGGTCCTCTGAACCGGGGCGGTCAGGCGCGCACCACCCTGTGCTGCAGTCGTTCTGCGCTGGGTGGGGAGCAGCTGTGTCGCCTATCTTCGCATCGATCAGCCGCTGCAGGGCTTCGATCTGCTCGAGGTAATGACGGTCAACAAACCGCTCGACTGCCGCAATCGTCGCAAGTGTCCAACGACGGCCTCCGAGCGCGGCGACCATCCCGGTGACCGCGCCTGCAATTCGCCAGAACACCAGAAGGCGACTGCGATGGCGCCAAGGCAATAACGCATTGAAAGCGTCCAGATGCTGGCGCTCCTGCGCAGCGTGCTCCAGAAGAAGCGGGCGCAGACCGGGATCGCGTTGCAGGGCAAGCATCGTCCGGTAGATCCACACCGCGCCGGTCTCGCCAGCATGGTCTGAGCGAAGCGCCGGAATCATCTGAGCCGGAAGCTGCCCCTCACGCACCCAATGACGAACAAACGCTTGCAGGCGAGGTCGTAGCCGAAGAAACATCGCGTACACGGTATCCATCACCCAGAGGCCGCCGGGCAGTCTGCCGATCAGCGCAAGCAATCGCCACGGTCGCCCGAGTCGCGCCCAGAGTAGCGCGAAGGCCGGCGCTCCATGCAGCCAGCGCCCCTCGCTGCTGAACACATGGAAGCGCCGCATGAGTGTTGCCGGGTCGGGGCGATAGCCCGCTCGGTCGCCAGGAATGTTCAGCCCGGGCTGCGACAGGTTGTTCCAGACAATGTCGGCGGGAGACTGTCTTCGATAGACCGCCACCTCGCGAACACACATGGGACAGGACCCGTCGAAAAAAACGCTCAGAGTCGGTCGCATGAGACGGAGGATAGCGCGGGCCGCAGGCCTTGGCCCCGTCAAACATCCTCTGTAAGAAGGGTCAATCGGCAGACCGGGCTTCCGGCGATCGCGCGACGCCGAGCCTCGCGGGGTCAGCCCAGCCTGGGGAACAGCTTGAGGGCGTTGCCTCGGTCGATCGCCTGCCGTTCGGTCGGGCTAAGAGCGTAGCGATCAAGCAGATCAGCAAAGTGCGCGCCGCGCTCGACGGACGCATACGGATAGTCGCTACCGAAGAACGCATGATCCGGTTGGGCGAAAGCCAGAAGCGCAGGCAGCGCGTCATGGCTGCTGCTGAGCGCAGTGTCAGAGTAAAACCGGCGCAGGCGTTCAATGCCGTGGGCGTAGTCGTTATGGGCTGAACAGGTTCGTGCGATTCGCTCGGCGGCAAAAGGTACGAAGCCCCCCGCATGCGAAAGAATGATGCGGACATTCGGGAATCGCTCTAACCATCCTGACCGGGCGATATTGATCGCGGCGCGTGTGGTGTCGAGCAAAAAATCGGCTGCGAACGGGGGAATGCCAGGCACAGGCGGTGCGGGCAGCTGTGAAGGATGAACGAACACCACCGCGTGCCGACGATCGAGCTCTTCAAACAGGGGTTCGATCGATGGATCGCCGAGGTAGACCCCATTCACATTCGCAAGCAGCACGACGCCATCAGCGTGCAGTACATCGAAGGCATGGGCGAGCTCGGCGAGCGCGCCGGGCTGGAGAGCAGGGTGCTGTCGGGCTGCGCTCTCGCCGCTGCGAGCGCATCGGCGAGCGACTTTGGCTCCTCGCCGGGATGCGCTACAAAAAACATGGGCGTTTCCGCGACGACGGCGACAGGCACCCGATCGCGAGCCAGATCGTAATTGGCGGCCTTGTAAGTGACGGGCGTAGTCGTGACGACCGCCGCCTGCGCGAGCAGCAACGCATCCGCCGATGCGTGTGAACGCGCAGCATTCACCGCCACGATGCCGCCGCCACCACCACGATTCTCGATGACCACAGCCGCACTCAGTCGGGCACGCAGTTCATCGCCGAGCAGCCGCGCAACGATATCAGGCGCACTCCCGGGGCCGGACGGCACCACGATGGGCAGGGTCGGGGCTTGCGCCGACTGCGCGGCAGCAATTGATGGCAGCGCCAGATACAACAAAAGAACCGCGAAAGCGCGTGGCGACATGAATCGACTGCTCATGGCGATCTCCTGATGTTCAGTGGAGGCGCCAAGCTTATAACCGGGCAGAGGGATATAGCGCGACTGAGGATTCCCGTCTGCAATCGAAGGCAGCCTCTGCGTCAGCCCGCCGGGATTGACCCGCGCAACGTATCGCTTCTTCCAGCAATTCACCGAGCCACCACCCTCGGGCGGTGATACTCACGCACCAGGAATGGCTACCACCGGACGATGCAGAAGGAACCGCCATGATTCATCGATGTCGCTTCGCCATTTTCGCCCTCTTCGCCCTGATGGTGCTCTCGACCTCCGCGTACGCGCAAACCTTCCCCACCCGCGCCGTCACCCTCATCAACCCATACCCGCCGGGTGGCGGGGCTGACGTGGTTGCCCGCGCGCTCGCCCGTGAGCTCTTCGAGATCTGGCGCCAGCCGGTGCTCGTCGAAAGTAAGCCCGGCGCGGGCACGACGATCGCAGCCGGCTTCGTGGCGCGAGCGCCCGCTGACGGTTACACGCTCCTGCTGTCCACCAGCCAGCACGCCATCGCGCCCGCGCTCTTCAGAAACCTGCCCTATGACATCGTGACCGACCTGCAGTCCATCGCGGTGGTATCCGAAAGCCCGCTATTTCTGGTCGTGCGCCCAGACCGGGGCATTCAAACGATCGCCGATCTGATTGCACGCCTGAAAGCGTCGAGCGCACAGATGAACTACTCGTCCTCGGGTATTGCGGGTCTGCCGCATTTGGCGGGCGAGTTTCTCAATCAGATGACCCGTACCCAGGCCACCCATGTGCCGTTCGCGGGTACCTCCCCCGCACTGACTGCACTTCTTGGCGGGCATGTCGATCATCTGTTCGCCGACACCTCTGCGGTCGGTCAGATTCGGGCCGGTAAGGTACGCGCACTGGCCGTGACCTCCACCTCGCGGCTGCCGGCCTTCCCGGACCTACCGACCCTTGCCGAAACCCTGCCCGGCTTTCAGTTCACCGTCTGGACTGGACTGGACGCGCCAACAGGGACCCCCCGCGCGGTGATTGATCAGGTTCATGGAGCTGTCCAGAAAGCGCTTGCAACGCCGGCCATGACAAAACTGTTTGCCGACACTTCGCGAACGGCTTCCTCGATCAGTCCCGATCAGTTCGCGGCCTTCAAGGCAGCCGAGGTTCGGAAATACCAGGAGCTGGTTCGTCGGGCGGGCATCAAGGCGGAGTAGCTGGCACCGCTTCTTCAAGGCTTCGAACATGCTGCGTATCGCGCTCTTCGCGCTCACCATCTTCGTGAGCGCCTTTCTGCTGTTTCAGGTTCAACCGATGGTGAGCAAGGCCATCCTGCCGTGGTTTGGCGGGGGACCCGCGGTCTGGACCGCCGCCATGCTGTTTTTTCAGTGCGCGCTCTTTGGCGGCTACCTGTATGCGCACGGACTCGCCTCGCTCAGGTCGGTTCGACAGCAGGCCATCATCCATATCGTGCTGCTTGCCAGCGCCGCGTGGCTCGCTCAGGCGGTCATCCCGGATCCTTCGCTGCGACCGCAGGGCGAGCAGTCACCGGTCTCGCAAATTCTGTGGATTCTCACCCTGTGCGTGGGGCTTCCCTACTTCTGCCTCGCAAGCACCGGCCCTCTCCTTCAGCACTGGTTTGCCCGGGCCGGGGTAGCGGGTTCGGTTTATCGACTGTTTGCGCTGTCCAATCTGGGTTCACTGCTCGCGCTCCTGTCATTTCCCTACCTGTTCGAGCCCTGGTTCGAACTGCCCGTGATGGGTCGCGGCTGGACCTGGGGATTCTGGGTCTTTGCAGTGGCCTGCGCGATCGTGGCCTGGACCCAGGCGCGCGCGGCCGAGGCCCAACCACAGGTTGCCTCGCCCTCGCATGCGGCGGCGGCAACGCCCCCCGCACCAGTCAGTCGCGTCAGCCGGTGGCGGGACATCGCGGCCTGGGTGCTGCTGCCTGCGCTCGCCTCGATGCTGTTCATCGCCAGCACCGATCAGGCAAGCCACAACATCGCGCCCGAGCCCCGGCTCTGGATTCTGACGCTATCCATCTACCTGCTCTCCTTCATCGTGAGCTTTGACCACTCACGCTGGTACCGGCCCGGTCTGGTGGCCACGCTCACGCTGGTCGCCGTGCTCTTTGTCGCGGGCCGGCATGCCATCCCCGAATGGTTCGGTTTGCACTGGGGGTACGGCGCGACCGAGCTGCGCTATCTCTTCTCTCTCATGCTGTTTCTGGTGTGCCTGCTCTGCCACGGCGAGCTGTATCGCAGGCGCCCCGCTGACCCTGCGCGATTGACCGGTTACTACCTCTGGATGTCGTTTGGTGGCGCGTGCGGCGGTTTGTTCGTGGCCCTGGTTGCCACTCATGCTTTCAATGATTTCCATGAGTGGCCTATCGGACTGGCTGCGGCCGCCGCACTGTCAGTGCTCGTCATCGATCGGCAATGGCGGGCGCGCCGCCAGGTGGCTTCAGTCGCTCCGGCGTCTGGTTCATTGCGCATGCACCCCGCACGTTGGGTTGCGGTAGCGGTCTGCGCGAGCTTTGCCTTCTGGTGGGACAGCCCGATCCGCGGCCGCGCCACCACCGTACCGGGCGCGGTCGAGGCCACGCTCGATCAATCACGAAATTTTTACGGGGTGGTCGCGGTGGTCGAGCGCCGCTTTCCCGCCGAGCCCGCGCGCGACCATCGCGTCTTCTACAGCGGGCAGGTCACGCATGGCATCCAGCCACTCTCGCCCGAGCTCATGCGAAAGCCTGTGAGCTATTACAACCCTGACAGCGGTATCGGACTGGCCTTGCAATATCTCAACGCGAGACAAGACAAGGTCGATGTCGCCATCACGGGGCTGGGCGCGGGCACGGTCGCGCTCTACGCGCGCCCCAAAGATCGCTATGACTTTTTCGAGATCAACCCGGAGGCCGAACGGATTGCGCGGAACTGGTTCACGTTCCTGGGTGATTCGAAAGCGCAAAAGCTCCAGGTGCTGATTGGAGATGCGCGGCTCACCTTCGCGCAACTTCCCGAAAGCCAGCGCTACGACATGATTCTGCTGGCAGCCTTCAGCGGCGGCTCTGTGCCGGTGCACCTCCTCACCCGCGAGGCTTTCAGCGCCTATGCCGCACACCTGAAGCCCGATGGCTTCCTGGTGGTGAATATCACCAATGCCTACCTCAACCTGTATCCGGTGGTGAAGCGACAGGCTGAGGCACTGGGTCTTGAGGTACGCAGTCGCTTTCAGGAAAGCGATCCAAAGCGCTTGATTCGTGAGAACCACTACATGATCCTCACCCGCGATGCCGAGTTTTTACGTACGCATCCTTCGGTCGACCGACCGATTCGCGACGCCCAGGGCCGCATCATCGGAACGGCTCAGACTGACATCCCTGGCGTGGGGCTTTGGACGGATAACTTCAGCAGCATCACGCCCCTGGAATGGCGATGAGGCGCAGGCCCGGTCTGTAGGCCCGCGAACCCGTCGCCCGATCGCATTTCTTCACCACCCGGACGCCCATCCATGCCCGAGATTTACATCTACGCCATTGAAGGCCGATCGATGGATCAGAAGCGCGCGCTGATCCGAGAGATCACCGAATCGGTCGCTCGCAATTTTCAGGTGGACCCCAAAACGGTGATGATTCAGATCATGGAGACGCCCAAGACCTCGAAGGCCAAGGGCGGGGTATTGTTCTCCGACCGCGACCCAAATTGATTTAAACGGCGCGTACTGACCGTCAACGGGCCCGGGGCACCCCGGTAAGCCCACCCCACCAGAGGCCCGGGTCACTCCACTTTCGCGCCGGAGCTTCGCACCACGCGTTCCCACAGCGCGAACTCGTTCGCGAGAATGGCCTCCGACGGCTGCGGGGCAGACCGCACCATATCCATCCCCGATTCCCCGAGCTTGCCAACGATCTCGGACTGCGCCGTCACGCTGGCAAGCGTGTCATGGAGCGTGGTCAGCACCGCAGCCGGCGTTCGCGCGGGCACCATCAGCCCAACGATCAGGCTTGCGTCCATGCCGCGCATCCCTGCCTCTGCGAACGTGGGAACCGAAGGTAAGCCAGCGAACCGCTTCTCGCCAGTCAGCGCAAGCGGCCGGAGTTTGCCCGAAGCGATATGCGCCCGCGCCGTACCGGGAACCGCAAACATCATCGGCACCTGCCCACCGATCACATCCAGAATCGCCTGCCCTGCGCCCTTGTAGGGTACGTGCACGATATCAATGCTCGCAGCGGTCTTCAGCATTTCAGCGGCCAGATGAACCAGCGTGCCGCTCCCTGCTGAGGCATAGGTCAGCCCACCGGGGCGCGCTCGGGCGAGCGCGATCAATTCGGTCACATTGGCGGCGGGCAGCGTGGGATGCACGGCCAGGACCAGCGGCGTGCGACCCACGATCATGATGGGGGCGAGGTCACGGCGCGCGTCATAACTCAAGCGCGTGTAGAGCGAGGCATTGACCACCAGCGCGCTATCGAACAGCAATACGGTGTAGCCGTCGGGCGCAGCCTTGGCGACGTGGTCAATGCCGATGTTGCTGCCCGCACCCGGCCGGTTTTCAACCACGATCTGCTGCTTGAGCGCCTCGCTCCACTTGGGTGCGATCAGTCGGGCCACAAAGTCGCCGATCCCACCAGGCGGATAGGGCACGACCATGCGTACCGGTCTCGATGGAAACGCTTCCTGGGCGTGCGGGGCCGCGTTCAACAGCATGCTCGCCAGCACCACGCCGAGCGGGCCAAGCAGACGGGGCAGACGGGTCAGAGAGAAGGTCATGGGGAGTGCTCCTTTCAGTGCTCGCAAACAGGGCACACCAGACTAAGGCGGCCGGACCGGGTCAGTCTAGCCTTCGCCCCTGGGAAACGATAGCCCTCGTTTCGCGGCCGCGCGCGGGTTTGCCGCTGGATACCCTCCGACGCCCTGTTGTGATAGCGTCGGATGCGTTCAAATTAAGGAGATATCGCTGTGCAGCGTCGATCCCTACTTGCCTTAGGTGTAGCGTCACTGTCGCTCGGCTCGCGCCTCGCTCAGGCGCAGAGCACCTGGCCCTCGCGCCCGGTTCGCATGGTCGTTCCCACTGGCCCGGGCAGTTCGCTTGACCTCATCATTCGGGCCACCAGCGATCGCCTGTCCGCTCGACTGGGCCAGCCCATCGTGGTCGACAACAAGCCCGGTGCGGCCGGACTGATCGGGACCGACGCCATTGCCAAGGCCTCTGACGGCCACACGTTTGGCATCAGCTTCAACGGCCCCCTGGCATTCGCACCGTTTCTCTATCAGAAGATGCCTTATCGCCTGCCAGACGACTTCGCGCCTATCGTCATGACCACCAGCCAGCCCAATGTGCTGGCGGTCAACGCCAAGCTGCCGGTGCAGTCCGTCGCGGAACTGGTGCAGTGGCTGCGAGCCAACGTGGGCAAGGCCTCGTTTGCATCGATCGGTAACGGCAGCTCCTCACACCTGTCGATGGAGCTGCTCAAAGTCGCCACCGGCACCTTCGCGCTGCACATTCCTTATAACGGCTCGCCACCCTCAGCCCTGTCGGTGGCTACGGGTGAAACGCAAATGATCATGACGGTTGCACCCGCGCTCCTGCCCCATGTACAGGCGGGACGTGTGCGCCTGCTCGCTGTGACCAGCCGAGCGCGATACCGGCCTCTGCCCGATCTGCCCACGATCGCCGAATCGGGGCTGCCAGAACTGAAAGATTTCGAGGCCATTGCATGGAACGCGATCGTGGGGCCGGCCAGCACCCCCGCATCGGTGGTTGAACGCTTGAATCAGGAGTTCAACGACGCCCTCCGGGATCGAGCCATCGCGGAGCGGCTGATCGGTCAGGGCATGACGCCTACGGGCGGCAGCCCGCAGGTGCTCGCCCGTTTAATGGCCGATGAGGCGACGCGATGGGGGCCGGTCATCCGGCGCACAGGCATCTCGCTTTAAGGCGCGGGTAGCGGGCTCACCCGCCCGCTACCCCGCCCGCAAGGCGGGCAGCACATGCTCGCCGAACAGCTCTACCGTGCGCACCGGATCACTCGCCAGACTCACGGTGAACATCAGGCGCGTCGCCCCCGCTGCCTTGGCCGCCAGCGCCTGGCGCAGGCAATCGTCTGGGGTACCCCAGATCGATAGCCGTCCGGCGAGGTAGTCGAACAGCCCCAGTTCATCGACCATCCGCGCATCCGCCTCGCCGGGCCGGGTGCTATAGCGCCGGCGGAGCTCGCGCAGCGGCTCGATCTTGTCTGGCGGCACGCCTCGCGCCTCAAGGTCTTCCGTGCCGATGACGTAGCCACTCACAAACGCGAGGATCGCGCCGATTTTCCGGCGCGCCACATCTCGGTCCTCGTGGCAGTCCAGACAACCGATCTGCCAGACCTCGAGGCTTGTTGCCTGACGCCCCGCCTCCGCTGCACCACGCGCGATGTGCGCGGCGGAAGCCGTCAGACTGACCCGGTCGAGCCCGTAATTGACAAAGACGCCATCCGCGCAGCGTCCGGCCGCCACCAACGATCGGGGAAGCGACGCGGCCTGGAACACGGGCGTGGGACGCTTCACCCAGGGAAGCTGTGCCGTACCGCCCCGGTATTCAGCCTTTTCACCCGCCAGCAGCGTCTTGATGTACGCGATGCCCTCGCTCATTTCAGCGACTGGCGTGCCCTTGACCCCCAGATTGCGGGTGCCGGAGTTACCCGCGCCAATACCGAGAATGGCGCGCCCTCCGGAGATCAGGTCGACCGAGGCGATGGCCGCTGCAGAGACCGCCGCATGGCGGGTTGCAAGGTTGGTGACACAGATCGACACTTTGGGCCGCCGCGTATGCTCAGCGACCAACGCCGCCGTCACCCAGGGATCCATCGCATTACCGGGGGTGTCAGCCACACCGATCATGTCATAGCCATAGCGCTCGGCAGCCGCTGCCATCTTCATGGTCAGCTCGACGCTGAACGGCCAGTAAAAGAACCCGACCTCCATGCTAATCACCGAGATTGAGTTTGGCCTCGCGGATCAGCCGGCCCCACTTGCCGTGCTCGGCGCGAATGAACTCATTGAGCTGGGCGGGCGTGCTCGCCACGACGACCATGGTCTGATCCGATAACTTGCCGCTCACCGCCGGATCGCGTGCCGCCTTCACCACCTCGGTATTCAGCCGGGCGATCACGGCAGCGGGCGTTCCCGCGGGCACCACCACCCCTACCCAAGCCCCTGAGTCGAACTGCGGAAACCCTTCCTCAGCGGTAGTGGGTACATTGGGCAAGGCGGCTGAACGTTGCGCACTGGTCAGCGCAAGTCCCTTTAATTTGCCGGTTCGAATATGTTGTGTCACCACGCCAGCCGCCAGAAAGGCAAATGGAATTTGCCCGCCCAACAGATCCGCCACTGCGGGGCCACCGCCCTTGTAGGGGACATGCACCAGCTCAATACCACTCAGAAGCTTGAGTTGCTCGGCCGCCAGATGTCCTGAGCTTCCAGCGCCGACCGACGCATAGGAATACTTGCCGGGGTTCGCCTTGGCAAGCGCGACCAATTCCCTGAGATTCGACGCGGGCACATTCGCCGCCGCAGCGATCGCAAGCGGAATCTTCACCACCAGCGACACCGGTTCGAAGTCTTTAAGGGTGTCGAACGCCAGGTTCTTGTAGATATGAGGATTGACCGCGTGCGTATCGAAGGCAAAAAGAATGGTGTAACCATCGCGCGGGGACTTGGCTGCCAGCGCGGTGCCGATCGATCCACTGGCACCAGCGCGGTTATCAACCACCACCTGCTGACCCATGCTCTCGCTCATTTTCGAAGCGACCTGCCGGGCGACGGTGTCGACTACCCCGCCGGGCGGGAACGGCACGATGGCGCGAAGCGGCTTGGAAGGATAGTCCTGTGCAACCGCGGCGGATGCTGCGATGGCAAGCGAAACGAACAATGCCTGAGACAGTCGATTCATGTGCGGCCTCCCTGTAAGCCCTTCATCCTAATGGCACGCTACCAGGCCGGTGCGTTTTCACTGCGTTATTCAACACGCCCGCAGACTGCGGCCGATCCGCGCTCGCCGAGATAGACTGCTCGCCTCATCTGATGTAACGGGGCACGGCCATGTCCGGACTGACCTATTTCGACAAAGTATGGGCAGATCATGCAATCCGGACAATTGAGGGGTCCACCGACCTGCTGCAGATCGATCGCCTGATTCTTCATGAGCTGGGCGGCAGCCAGGTGCTTCATGCCATGGCGCGCGCTGGCCGCAGGCCCGACAGCCGGGCACAGGTCTTTACGATCATCGAACACCTGATCGCCACCCAGCCGGGGCGCGGGCCGACCGACTCACCGTCCCCAAGTGGCTTTTCCATGATCAGCACCACTCGCGCCGAGGCGCAGCGCTGGCAGCTGAATTTCATCGACTATGACGACCCGCGACAGGGGATCGCCCATGTAGCCGCCCCCGAACTGGGTATCGCACTCCCCGGCAGCACACTGGTGTGCTGCGACAGCCATACCTGCACAGTGGGTGGCATTGGCGCGGTCGCCTGGGGGATCGGCGTGAGCGAGGCCGAGCATGTGCTGGCCACCCAGACACTCGCCCAGACCCGCCCCGCGACGATGCGTGTGTCGTTTAACGGAAAGCTGGGCGATGGCGTCTATGCCAAGGACATGATCCTCGCGCTGATCGCCCGGCTCGGCGCTGCCGCAGGGATCGGTTTCGCCGTCGAGTTTGCAGGTGATGCTGTGGCCTCGCTACCGGTTGAAGCACGGCTTACGCTCTGCAATATGTCGATTGAATTCCAGGCGAAATATGGCTTTGTCCCGCCGGACGACGTCACCTTCGAATACCTCGCCGGTCGAGCCTGGTCACCTAAGGGGCAAGCCTGGGATGACGCCGTCGCCTACTGGCGAGGTCTGCGAACGGACGATGCGGCCCGCTTCGGTCGAGAGGTGTCGATCGACTGCGCATCGATCGCGCCGCAGCTGAGCTGGGGCACCAGTCCGCAGCACTCGATCGATATCACGGCAGCCGTGCCCGACCCTGCCGAGGCCGCCGACGCAGAGGCGCGCGACCTGGCCGCTCGGGCGCTGGCCTACATGCAGCTTTCGCCTGGTACGCCGCTGATCGGCACGCCCATCGATGCGGTCTATATCGGCTCTTGCACCAACGCCAGGCTATCGGATCTGCGCGAGGCCGCCCGCGTCTTGCGCGGCCGTCGCGTCAAGCCCGGCGTACAGGCTGTCTGCGTGCCCGGCTCCACCCCCGTTCGACGGGCTGCCGAGGCTGAGGGCATCGACCGCGTGTTTCGCGAGGCCGGGTTTGAATGGCACGAGGCGGGCTGCGGCTACTGCGGGCATCTTGGCGACAACCGCTTCGCCGATCAACGTGTGGTGAGCACCACCAATCGCAACTTCGAAGGCCGTCAGGGGCCACGCACCCGGACGCACCTCGCAAGCCCCGCCACGGTGGCCGCCTCGGCGGTGAGCGGCGCAATCGCCGATCCGAGGCCGCTCCTCGCCAGCCACCGCTAAACATCGGAGACCAACATGGAAGCATTTCGAAGTGTCACGGGGATTGCGGCTGCGATGCTGGTGATTAACATCGACACCGACCAGATCATCCCGGCCCGCTACATGGGGGGACCTGATGCCACCGGCTACGGCAAGATGTTGTTCGCCAATCAGCGGTTCCTGGGCGATGACCGCACACCCGATCCCGCATTCATCCTGAACCGTGCACCCTATGATCAGGCACAGATTCTCCTCGCCGATCGCAACTTCGGCTGCGGTTCCTCGCGCGAGCGCGCACCCAAGGCATTACGGGAATTCGGCTTTCGCGCCCTGATCGCACCAAGCTTCGGCGGCATCTTCTTCAACAACTGCTTCCGTAACGGCATCCTGCCGGTCGAGCTGCCGATCGAAGCGATTCGGCAGCTCGCCGAAGAGGTGGCCAAAAGCGATGGCCAGGCGCAGGTCACAGTCGACCTCGACGCCGGGGAAGTTCGCAGCCCATCAGGTTGCCGATTTCGGTTTCAAACGCCGCCTGCGCTACGCACCATGCTCCTCAACGGTCTGGATGAAATCGACATGACCTTGTCAGCCAGCGCCGAGATCGATACGTTTCGCAGGCGCGACCGCGCACGCAGGCCCTGGGCTTATCTGGATGGCTGCTGAACCCGGGCCCGCAGGACCGT
>Ga0315906_10004562_pt1 | contig 17772 bp, 17 predicted proteins | sample LakEriMetagenome_4_FD_203526 | JGI IMG/M metagenome (GOLD analysis project Ga0315906, IMG submission 203526) | Freshwater fungal communities from buoy surface, Lake Erie, Ohio, United States - Buoy 2 MA122 | ecosystem: Environmental > Aquatic > Freshwater > Lake > Lake biofilm | place: USA... | reverse complement strand
AACGCCGCCTTGACTGCGACAAGGACCGATACTCATCGCAGCAGCAGCAAGGTGTTGTTGCGGAAATAGAAGTTGATCGCTCGCGGGGGAAATCCGTTAGTTCAATCTAATGGTGTATCACTTGTGGCCGATGCTGTTGTCGTAAATCGGCGCGGCGCTGCCATTCGCCGATTCGACCAACGCGCAACCATCTGCCCGCGTGAGGCGGATGCGCGCGGGGACGCGCGCGGTCCACGTCGCGATCCACTTGCGTTGAATATGCGCGCAGGGAAGGTCAGGACAGAGGAGCGAGCCCCCTCACTCCCACTCGATCGTGCCGGGGGGCTTGCTGGTCACGTCATAGACCACGCGGTTGACGCCCTTCACCTCGTTGATGATGCGGGTGGCCGCGCGGCCGAGCACGTTCATGTCGAAGGGGAAGAAATCCGCCGTCATGCCGTCGACGCTCGTCACCGCGCGCAGCGCGCACACATGGTCATAGGTGCGCCCGTCGCCCATCACGCCCACGGTGCGCACCGGCAGCAACACCGCGAAGGCCTGCCAGATCTCGTCGTAGAGCCCGGCCTTGCGGATCTCGTCGAGATAGATCGCGTCCGCCTTGCGCAGGATGTCGAGTTTCTCGCGGCTGATCGCGCCGGGAATGCGGATCGCGAGACCCGGCCCCGGGAAGGGATGGCGCCCGACGAAAGCCTCGGAGAGGCCGAGCTCGCGGCCGAGCGCGCGCACCTCGTCCTTGAACAGTTCGCGCAGCGGCTCCACGAGCTTCATGTTCATGCGCTCAGGCAGGCCGCCGACGTTGTGGTGGCTCTTGATGGTCACCGAAGGCCCGCCGGAGAAGGAGACGCTCTCGATCACGTCGGGATAGAGCGTGCCCTGCGCCAGAAACTCCGGCGCGCCCTTGCCGTCGGCGGCGATCTTCTTCGCCTCCGCCTCGAACACGTCGATGAAGAGCTTGCCGATGGTCTTGCGCTTCTGCTCCGGGTCGGTGACGCCCTCAAGCGCGCCGATGAACATGTCGCTCGCGTCCACATGGACGAGGGGAATGTTGTAATGGTCGCGGAACAGGCCCACCACCTGCTCCGCCTCCCCCATGCGCATGAGCCCATGGTCCACGAACACGCAGGTGAGCCGGTCGCCGATCGCCTCATGGATGAGCACCGCGGCCACGGCGGAATCGACGCCGCCCGACAGGCCGCACAGCACGCGCCCCTGCCCCACCTGCTTGCGGATGGAGGCGATCGCCTCGCCGCGGAAGGCCGCCATGGTCCAGTCGCTGCGCAGGCCCGCGACCTTGTGCACGAAATTGGAGATGAGCTTCGCGCCGTCGGGCGTGTGCACCACTTCCGGGTGGAACATGGTGGTGTAGATGCGCCGCGCCTCGTCGGTGGCGACGGCGAAAGGCGCGTTCTCGCTGGTCGCCTTCACGGAGAAGCCTTCGGGAAGCTTGGTCACGCGGTCGCCGTGGCTCATCCACACGGGATAGGTCTTGCCGACTTCCCACAGGCCGTCGAACAGCGCGCTCTTCTCCTTGATGAGGATGTCGGCGCGGCCGAACTCCGCGGCATGGCCGCCTTCCACCACGCCGCCGAGCTGCACGGCGGTGGTCTGCTGGCCGTAGCAGATCGACAGGATCGGCAGGCCCGCGTCGAAAATCGTCTGCGGCGCGCGCGGCGAGCCCGGCGCGGTGACGGAGGCCGGCCCGCCCGAGAGGATCACGGCCTTCGGCTTCAACTCGTCGAAAGCCGCCTGCGCGGACTGGAACGGCGCGATCTCGCAATAGACGCCCGCCTCGCGCACGCGCCGCGCGATGAGCTGGGTCACCTGCGAGCCGAAATCGACGATGAGCACCTTGTCGTGATGGCTGACGATTTCAGAATGGGTCGCGGTCATGCGGGCGGCCGGGTTTGGAAAGCGGGATCAGGCCGGATTAGGCCATGGCGCCCCATGGCGCAACGCCCGCGCGGCGTTTGTCACGGAAAACGCATCCGGCCCCGCTCGCGTTCAAGCCCCGGCTGCCCCGGCTGGCCCGGCGCGGCGCGGCGGGCGTCAGGCGCGGGTGAGCAGGGCCACGTAAAAGCCGTCCGTGCCCGCGCTGGCGGGGGTCAGGCGCAGGCCCGGCCCCAGCGGCGAGGCGAAGGCGGCGAGATCGGGCGCGCCGGCCTTGCGCGCGGCGTGCGCCATGTCGAGGGGCAGAAAATCCGCATGCGCGGCGAGGAAGGCGTTCACGCGGTCCTCGTTCTCCGCTTTCAGCAGCGAGCAGGTCACATAGGCGAGGCGCCCGCCCGGCTTCACGAAACGCGCGGCCTGGGCCAGCGTCTCATCCTGCTCGCGCTGGCGCTGCTCGAGCGCGCCGGGGCGCATGCGCCATTTGGCGTCCGGGTTGCGCCGCCAGGTGCCCGAACCCGTGCAGGGCGCGTCCACCAGCACAAGGTCGCAGCGGCCCGCGAGATCGGCGAGCACGTCCTGCGCGCCGCGCGGGGCGCGCACCTGCACATTGCGCGCGCCCGCCCCCTCCAGCCGGTCGAAGATCGGCATCAGGCGCCGGCCGTCCTTGTCGGCGGCGTAGATCTGGCCCTTGTTCTCCATCATGGCGGCGAGCGCGAGCGTCTTGCCGCCGCCGCCCGCGCACAGATCGAGGACCTGCCAGCCGGGCTCCGCGCCGGTGAGCAGGGCGGCGAGCTGGGAGCCCTCGTCCTGCACCTCCACGAGGCCCCGCGCATAGGCGGGCTCGGCGGACAGCGCGGGAGCGCGCCCGTCAGGCCCCACGGCGACGCGCAGGCCCCAGGGCGAGAAACGGGTCGGCTGCGGATCCAGATGCGAGAGCGCGGCCAGCGCCTTCTCGCGGTCGCCCGCCAGCAGGTTCACGCGCAGGTCCACCGGCGCGCGCTGGGCGAGCGCCCTGCCCTCCTCCTGCGCGCGGTCGCCCCAGGCTTCGGCGAGCTGCGCCTCCAGCCATTGCGGATAATCGCCCAGCACATGGGCGGGCGCGCCGGAAAGATCGGCGGCGGCGAGCCGGGCGCGCTCATCCGCGGTGAGGGGCGCGGGCGCATGGCGCTCGCCCGTGCACAGGGCGGCTATGGCGTCCGCGTCGAGGCCGCGGGCGCGCGCGAGCGCGCCCAGCATGACGGCGCGCGCCGTCTCCTCGCCGGGCGCGCAGCCCATGAGCCAGGCGGCGGAGGATTTTGCGCGCAGCGCGTCCCATACGAGGCTGGCGATGGCGGAGCGGTCCTTGGAGCCGGCGAAACGATGGGCGGTCCCCCAATCCTTGAGCGCCTGCGCGGCGGGACGCCGGCGGCCGGCGACCTCTTCAAGCGTTTCGATGGCGGCGGCGAGGCGAGCGGCAGGGGTCATGGGGGATTCCAGCGCGCGGGCGGACGCGGCGCGTCCCCCGGCAGGCGACCCTCATGCCCCGAATGGAGTTGAAAAGCCAGCGTCCTGCGCGCTGGTCACGGCCCGGACTGGCGGCGGGGGTCCAGATCCGCCTCGGATCTCGCCGCGGCGGCGCGACGCGCGGCCCACCAGCAGCCGCCGCACAAGGCCGCAAGGACGAGCGAGATCAGCCAGGGGCCGAACAGGCCCGCCACGATCGTCGCGACGATGAAGGCGACCATCGCCCATTCGGCGAAACGAAACGACATCGCACGCTCCAGAAAATCCCCAGGCGCCCAAGAGCCGCGCGGACGCCGCGCGTCTAGGAAAGACGCACCGCGCGCATCATCGAAGGGAAACGTTAAGGCTTTGCTTCTCGTTGCGCCACCCGCCGCGCCGCCGCGCCCGCCCTCAGAGCGCGCGGGCGGGCGCGACGCCGATCATCGCGTCGCGGGTGACGAGGGCGGCGAGCGCGTCCTCGTCCATGCCCTCGCTGCCGGCGGGCCGGCGCGGGACCACGAGATAGCGCAAGTCCGCGGTGGAATCGTGCACGCGCAGCTCCACGTTCTCGGGAATCTGGGCGCCGAATTCAGCCAGCACCGCGCGCGGCTCGCGCACGATGCGCGCGCGATAGGCGCGGCTCTTGTACCAGGAGGGCGGAAGGCCTAGCAGCTCGCGCGGATAGCAGGAGCACAGCGTGCACACGACGACATGATGCGTGCGCTCATCGTTCTCCAGCGCCACGAGCTGCGTCGTGTTCATGGGGAAGCCCATTTCGGCGACAGCGGCGTTGGCGTTCGTGCGCAACCGTTCGCGGAAGGCGGGATCAACCCATGCGCGCGCCACCACGCGGGCGCCGTTGGCGGAGGTGATCATGTCGCGCGCCTCGATCGCCGCGCGCACTTCATCGGCGGTGACGACGCCCTTCTCAATGAGAAGCTCCTTCAGCGCGACGCCGAGGATCTGGTAATAGGAATGCACCTTGTCGTCAGGCTGCGGCGGCGCATGCGCGTGGCCGTGATCATGATCGTGATCGTGATCATGATCATGATGGTGGTCGTGGTCGCGTCCCATTACGTCCTCCCCGTCAGGCTTTCTCGAGCCAATTGTCCATGAGGTCGATGTCCACGCTGTCGCGCGGGGAGCCCTTGTAATCGGGCCAGATGTCCGCCTGCCGGAAGCGCACTTCATAAACGTGCTTCTTGGGCCCCTTCAGCCCATAGGCGAGAGTCTCGGGATTGCCGAAGGCGCCGAAACGGCGCGTCACCACGCCGATCTTGCCGCGCACATAGACAGGCGTGCGGAAATGGCCGTTGGGATAATCGTCGCGCACGCGCACCACGTCGCCTTCGCGAAAGCGCTGCAGGGGAGCTTCGTCGGCCGGCATGTCAGCGCCCTCCGCATTTAGCGTCTTCTTCCGGCGAGAGTTCAAGCTCGCCCGTCTCCGCAAGGCGCTTTCGCACCTGCGCGACCTTCGCGTCGATCTCGTCCTGGGTGAGATAGCCCTTCTCGATCATCTGTCTCTGGAGCGTGGCCGTCCAGCGCTCGTAATAGGTGAGGCGTTCGTAGGCGTCATGCCCGAGCTGTTCGACGGCGCGGCGGTTCTCGTGGCTGACGACGATGCCCTTCGCGCCGATGACGCCACGCAATCCGTCGATCTGCTTCTCCCAGAACGCAAGCTCGTGCGTATGCGTGTCGACGGGGCCTTCCTCGAGTCCTCCGACGTCATGGGGTCCGCGCATGGTCGCCTCCCTTGGCGGTTCGTGTTTCGCCGATCATGCCGGTCCGGCGGCGGGGGCGCAAGCGGCGCGGTCTTGCCTTCCCTGCGCGCGAGGGCGCTAATCAGGGGAAGCCAACGGAGACGTCGCCATGGATCGCGCTTTCACTCAATTCGCGAATTCGGTCGCCCGCACCGCCGGCCGGCCGATCACCTTCGTGCTGTGCTGCGCCGTCATCGTCGCCTGGGCGGCGAGCGGCCCGCTGTTTGGATTCTCCGACACCTGGCAGCTCGTCGTGAATACGAGCACCACCATCATCACGTTTCTGATGGTCTTCCTGATCCAGAACACGCAAAACCGCGACGGCGCGGCGATTCAGGCGAAGCTCGACGAATTGCTGCGTGCGGTCTCAGACGCGCGCAACGACTTCATCGGCATCGAACATCTGACCGATGAGGAATTGCGCGAGATCCTCGAAGGCGTCGAGCGCGAGGCCAGCGAACTCGCCGGCGACCGCGAAGGCAAGCGCAAGCTCGAATTGCTGCGCGCGTCGTTCGGCCGTCTCTCGCGCTCGCGGGAGAGCTGAGCGGCGCGCCGCTCAGATGCCGCCGGGATAGTTCGGGCTCTCGCGCGTGATCGCCACGTCGTGCACATGGCTTTCGCGCAGGCCCGCGTTGGTGATGCGCACGAATTGCGCGCGCGTTTGGAAGTCGCGCACATTGGCTGCGCCCACATAGCCCATGGCGGCGCGCAGGCCGCCGGCAAGCTGGTGCAGAACGGCGCCCACCGGCCCCTTGTAGGGAACCTGCCCCTCGATGCCCTCGGGCACGAGTTTCATCTGGTCCTTGATGTCCTGCTGGAAATAGCGGTCGGCGGAGCCGCGCGCCATGGCGCCCACCGAGCCCATGCCGCGATAGGATTTGAACGAGCGGCCCTGATACAGGAACACTTCGCCCGGGCTCTCCTCGGTGCCGGCGAGCAGGGAGCCCACCATCACGCTTTCCGCGCCCGCCGCGATGGCCTTGGCGAGATCGCCGGAATATTTGATGCCGCCGTCGGCGATCACGGGAATGTCGGCCTTATGGCCCACTTCAGCCGCATCCATGATCGCGGTGAGCTGGGGCACGCCCACGCCCGCGACGATGCGCGTCGTGCAGATGGAGCCCGGCCCGATGCCGACCTTGATGGCGTCCGCGCCCGCCTCGATCAGCGCCTTGGCGGCCTCAGCGGTCGCGACATTGCCCGCAAGGACGGCGACGTTGTTGGAGACGCGCTTGATGCGCGTGACCTGATCCAGCACGTTCTGCGAATGGCCGTGGGCAGTGTCCACCACCACGCAATCCACGCCGGCGTCGATCAGCATCATCGCGCGCTCATAGCCCTTGTCGCCGATGGTGGAGGCGGCGGCGACGCGCAGACGGCCCTGCTCGTCCTTGCAGGCGTTGGGATGCTGGGTCGCCTTCTCCATGTCCTTCACGGTGACGAGGCCGACGCACTTGTCCTGCGCGTCCACCACCAGCAGTTTTTCGATGCGGTGTTGATGCAAGAGGCGGCGGGCTTCTTCCTGCGTCACGCCCTCGCGCACGGTGACGAGCTTCTTCGTCATCAGTTCAGAGACGGGCTGGAGCGGATTGTCGGCGAAGCGCACGTCGCGGTTCGTCAGAATGCCGATGAGCTTCGCTGGCCGGCCGGAGGGTCCGCGCTCCACAACCGGAATGCCCGAGATGCGATGCTGCACCATGAGGGCGAGCGCGTCGGCGAGCGTCTCGTCGGGGAAGATCGTGATCGGATTGACCACCATGCCGCTCTCGAAGCGCTTCACGCGGCGCACTTCCTCGGCCTGCTGCTCGGGCTCGAGATTGCGGTGGATCACGCCGATGCCGCCAGCCTGCGCCATGGCGATGGCGAGGCGCGCCTCGGTCACCGTGTCCATGGCGGAGGAGACGATCGGCAGGTTCAGCGTGATCGTGCGGGTGAGACGGGAGCGGATCTCCACCATCGAGGGCATGACCTCGGAATGGCCGGGACGCAAAAGCACGTCGTCGAACGTGAGGACTTCGACGATCTGGGGTCTTTCGATGGCTGCCATGCGCCAAGTCCTCCAGCGGCCATGGGCCGCGCAAACTGGACAGGCGAAGGAATCGATCCAACGCCGGGTTGGCGGCGGTCCTTAGCACGCCCCACCCCCCACGCAAAGCGCGCCGGCTGTGGACAGTCTCAGGCGGCGCACGGCCGGCGAGCCGCTTTCTTGACGGAACCCGTGGGGCGTGCGATTTCTGAAGGCAATAGCAGGAACCCTGAGATCAGGGACAGGAAACGCTCGGACGCCCCATGAAAGTCTTCGTCTTCGACCTCCTCCCCTATTCCACCAATCTGAGCCATTTGAAACAGGCGGACGGGGAGCTGCCCTATCCGCTGAACGCGCAATATTGCGACCCCAAGGTCGTGGCGCAGACCTACGCCGAACATCTCGAGGCGTTCGAGGAGATCGACCGGCTCGGCTACGACGGCATCGCCTTCAACGAGCATCACACCTCGCCCTATGGGCTGATGAACTCGCCCAACCTGATCGCGGCCGCCGCCGCCCAGCGCACGAAGCGGGTGAAGCTGCTCATCTACGCGAACCTTCTGCCGCTGCACCATCCGCTGCGGCTGGCGGAGGAGCTCGCCATGCTCGACTGCATGTCGAACGGGCGCATCATCTCCGGCTTCGCGCGCGGCATTCCGCGCGAATATCAGGTGCACAACGTGCCGCTCAGCGAATCCCGCGAGCGGTTCGAGGAGGCCTATGAGATCGTCACCCGCGCCTGGCGCGAAGACGCCTTCTCTTTCCAGGGCAAGTTCCACTCCTACGATAATATCTCGATCTGGCCGCGCCCCTATCAGCAGCCCGGCCCGCCGGTCTGGATTCCCGTGACGGGTAGCCGCGAGTCGATCGAATGGGCGGCGGCGCGCGACATTCCCATCACGCCGGGCGCCTCCACCGAAGGGCTGCGCCACGACGCCATCAGCCTCTATGCGAAATGCCTCGCCCAGAATGGCCACAGGCTGACGCCCGGCCATATCTCGATCCCCGCGAACGTCTTCGTGGCCGACAGCAAGGCGCAGGCGATCAGCCAGAACGCGCCCTACTGGCTCTATTTCAACCAGACGCTCTTCAGCCACGGCAATTTCACCGAGAACAGCAAGCAGCTGGGCTCGGGCTATGTGAGCGAGCGCGCGAACGACTACGTGCGTCAGGAGAACATGAAAGCCTCAGAACGCGCTCGCGCCGAATATCGCGGCATGACGCTGGCCGACGTGGAGCGTCAGGCGCAGAACATGCCGTGGGGCGAGCCCGACGAGGTGATCGCGAAACTGATCGGCGCGGCGGAACGCGCGGGCGCCGGCACCGTGATCGTCAGCATGAACCGGGGCGCCATGCCGCATGGCATGTTCATGGAGCAGATCCGCCGCTTCGCGCGCGACGTGCTGCCCGCGCTGCAGGCCCATGAGGTGAAAGCCTCGCCCTTCGCGCAGGCCGCCTGACCCTTGCGGGAGGGCGCCCGCCGAAACCACGCAGGGAGGCCCGCATGAAAAACCATGTCGACGGCGGGGAAGCCATCGTCGAGGCCTTCCGCAACATGGGCGTGGATTATGTGTTCTCCTCGCCCGGCTCCGAATGGAGCCCGGTGTGGGAGGCGATGTCGCGCCAGACGATCGAGGGCCGGCCCGGCCCCGCCTTTCTCGACTGCTGGCATGAGAACGTCGCGGTCGACATGGCGCTCGGCTACACGGCCTATACGGGCCGGATGCAGGCCGTCCTCCTGCACGCGGGCGTCGGGCTCATGCATGGCGCCATGGCGATCATGAGCGCGGACAAGGTCGAGGCGCCGATGCTCGTCCTGTCGGGCGAGTCGGTGACGTTCGGCGATGATCCCGACATCGCCATAGAGCCGCAATTCTACGCCGGCGTCAGCGAGGGCGGCGCCCATCGCTTCATCGCGCCGGTGGTGAAATACGCAACGCAGGTCGCCTCCCACGCGACGCTCTACCACACCATCGTGCGCAGCGGCGAAATGGCCCAGCGCACGCCGCAAGGGCCTGTCTATGTGAACGTCGCCATGGAGGCCATGCTGCATGAATGGCGCCGGCCCGACGCGCTCGCGAAGATCGCGCCCGCTCCGCGCACGCAAGCGCTCGACGCCGACGTGGCCGCCGTCGCGGATCTCCTGCGCACGGCGCGCAATCCCGTCATCGTCACCGAAACGGCGGGGCGCGACCCGGCCGCCTTCGAGGCGCTCGTCGCGCTCGCCGACGCGCTCGCCCTGCCGGTGATCAACGCGCGCTCCAGCTATTTTGCGAACTTCCCCCACGATCATCCGATGTGGCAGGGCTACAACGATCTCGCAGCGTGCGAGGATTCGGACCTGATCCTGCTCGTGAACGCGCGCACGCCTTTCAATCCGCCCTCGCGGCGGCCGGGGACGGGCGCCATCGTCTATGTGGGCGAATATCCGCACAAACATCATCTCGCCTATCAGGCGCTGCATGCCGACCGCTATCTGGAGGGTGATTGCGCGGCGGCGCTGCGCGCGCTGCTCGCCGCAGCCCGGCCCGCTCCGCAGGATGCGGACAAGATCGCCGCGCGACGCGCGCGCTGGAGCGCGTCCTCGCAGGATCTGCGCGCAAGGCTCGCCGCGCAACGCGCGCAAGCGCTCGCAGGCGAGGCGATCGACGCCGTGGCGCTCGCCGCGGTCGCGGCGAAACTGCTGCCGCAGGACGCCATCGTCTGCGATGAGACGATCACGCACATGCCCGTGATGCGCCCGCACCTGCCGCTGAACGCGCCGCGCAGTTTCTTTCGCGTGACGGGCGGCGCGCTGGGACAGGGCGTCGCGGCGGCGCTGGGCGCGAAGCTCGCCGCGCCGGAGCGTCCCGTAGTGCTTTTCGTCGGCGACGGATCCTTCCTCTACAATCCCATCGTGCAGGCGCTCGGCGCCTCCAAGGCGCATGGTCTGCCGATCGTGATCGTCGTGTGCGACAACCGTCGCTACGAGGCGATGCGCAAGGGGCATGTTCTCTATTATGCGGGCGGCGCGGCGGATTCGACGCGCTTCCACCATGGCGTCGAAATCGAAGGCCCGGACTATCACGAACTCGGTCGCAGTTTCGGCATGGCGGGCGAGAAGGTCGCGCGGCTTGCGGAGCTGGAGCCCGCCTTCGCGCGCGCGCTCACCGAAGCGCAGGCCGGGCGCACCGCGATCCTCAACGTCCAGCTCGTGAAATAGCGCGCCGGTTTGGCGCGCGCGCGCGACGTGCTAGAATAGGGCGACTATTCAGGGAGGCGCCTTTGTCCATTCGCACCTTCGCGCGCGCATCGTCCGTCGCCGCGACTCTCGCCGCACCACTGTCGCTCCTTGCGCCGCTGATGGGCGCGCTGCATGCGCCCGCCCACGCGCAGGACGCGGAGGCTTTCTACAAGGGCAAGACCGTGACCATCGTCATCGGCGCGGCGCCGGGCGGCGGCTACGACACCTATGGCAGGCTCGTTGCGCGTCACATCGGGCGCCACATTCCCGGCGCGCCGTCGGTGACGCCCTCCAACCTGCCCGGCGCGAGCAGCAACGCCGCCGCCGCCCAGCTCGCCACCGTCCTGCCGAAGGACGGAACGCAGATCGGCGCGATCTACGCGAGCGCCCTTCTGGAGCCGCTGCTTGGCGACGCAGGGCGCATCAAGCACGATCCCAGCAAGTTCCAGAACCTCGGCTCCGCGAGCCGCGAGGTTTACGCCTGCGCCTTCCGGCCCGACGCGCCCGCCAAGACATTCGCGCAGGCGCGCGACGTCGAGATGATCCTCGGCGCCACGGCGGAGGGCGGCACGAACGTGGACTTCCCGCTTGTCGCGCAGAGCTTCCTCGACATGAAGTTCAAGATCGTGCGCGGCTACAAGGGCTCGCGCGAGGTCACGCTCGCCATGGAGCGCGGCGAGGTGCAGGGCGCCTGCGGCCTCGCCTGGTCCACGCTGTCGGTGCAATATCCAAACCTGCTCGAGACGAAGCAATTCCTCGTCGTCGCGCAAGAAGACATGACGGGCGAGGCGCGCCTCAATGCGCTCGGCGTGCCGGTGACGGGCGCGATGGCGAAAAACGACGCGGACCGTCAGGCGCTCGAATTGTTCTATTCGCAAAACGTGCTCGGCCGCCCCTATGTGGTGGCCGCCGAAGTGCCCAAGGATCGCGTGGCCGCGCTGCGCAAGGCGTTCCTCGCCGCGCTCGCCGATGCCGAACTGCTGGCGGAAGCGCAGAAAATGCGCATCGAGATCACGCCCACGACCGGCGAGGACGTGGAGAAGCTGATCGCGCGGCTCTATGCCACACCCAGGGACGTGGTGGAGAAAGTGCGCACGACGCTGCAACGCTGACGCGGTGCGGGCGCCTCAATCGCGCTCATCGTCGGCAGGCGCGCCGCGAAAACCGGTGGCGAGCACATAGAGCTCGGACGAATCCGCGCGGCTCGCCTTCGGCTTCACATGGCGCACGGTCTGGTAATCGCGCTTGAGGGCGGAGAGCAGATCGTTCTCGGAGCCGCCCTGAAAAACCTTGGCGACGAAGAAGCCGCCGGGCGCGGTGACCTCGCGCGCGAATTCGGCGGCGAGCTCGGCGAGGTGGATGATGCGCAGGTGATCGGTCTTCTTGTGGCCGGTCGTGTTCGCCGCCATGTCGGAGATGACGGCGTGGGCGAGCCCGCCGCCCAGTTTCGCGCGCAGCCGCTCCGGCGCTGAGGGCTCAAGGAAGTCCATCACCTCGAAATCGACGCCGGGAAGGGTTTCGATCTCCAGCAGATCGATGCCGATCACCCGGCCCCTGCCCTCGGCCGACTGCACCTTCTTGGCGACATATTGCGCCCAGCCGCCGGGCGCCGCGCCCAGATCGACGACGTTCTGACCCTGTTTGAAGAGCTTGTAGCGCTCGTCGAGCTCCATGAGCTTGTAGACGGCGCGCGAGCGCCAGCCCTCCTGCCGCGCGCGCGCGACGAAGGGATCGTTGAGCTGGCGCTCCAGCCATATCTTCGAAGACAGCGTGCGCTTGCCCGCCGTTTTCACGCGCACCTTGAGGGAACGTCCGCCCTCGCGCCCGCTTACGCCGCCGCCGCCCTTGGCTCCACTCATTTCACCAACCTCAAGGCGCGATATCGCGCGACGCTTCATGGCGCCATACGCCGTCAGCGCTCATCAATTGCACCAGAATGCCTTCGCGCAAACCACGATCCGCGATGCGGATGCGCGGCGAAGGAAAGGCGCGATGGATCGCCTCGAGGATCGCGCAACCCGCAAGCACGAGATCCGCGCGCTCCTGCCCGATGCATCCATTTGCTGCGCGCTGGGCGAAGCTCATGCGGCGCAGCGCCGCCACCGTCGCGCGCACGTCGCCGTCGCCCATCCACAATCCGTCGACGCGCCGCCTGTCGTAACGCAACAGGCCCAGATGGACGCCCGCGAGTGTAGTCACCGTGCCCGACGTGCCGAGCAGATGAAAACGATCGCAGCGCTCCTCCCGCGCCGTCTGCGCGACGAAGGGCGCAAGCGCCTCCGAGACATGGTCCACCATCGCCTCGAAATCCGCGTCGTCCACCTCGTGGCCGCCGAATTTTTCGGCCAGCGTCACCACGCCCATCTGCAGCGACGTCCAGGCGCGCACGCGCTCGCGCAGCGATGGGCCGGCCTGCGCGCCCGCAAGCCAGACGATCTCCGTGGAGCCGCCGCCGATGTCGAACAGAACAAGCGAGCGCGCCTCGCGGTCGGCCAGCGCCGCGCAGCCGGCGGCGGCCAGATGCGCCTCCGTCTCCCGGTCCACGACCTCAAGGTCCATGCCCACCTCCCCGCTCACGCGGGCGAGGAAGTCGCCGCCGTTGCTGGCCGCCCGGCAGGCTTCCGTGGCGATGAGCCGGGCGCGGGTGACGCTCTTGGCGCGCATCTTGTCACGGCAGACCGCGAGCGCGCCAAGCGTGCGCTGGATGGCGCCCTCGCTCAGCCGGCCGGAATGGGCGAGGCCTTCGCCAAGCCGCACGATGCGCGAAAAGGCGTCCACCACCCGAAACCCCTCATGCGTGGGGCGGGCGATCAGCAGGCGGCAATTGTTGGTGCCCAGGTCAAGCGCGGCGTAGGTCTCCAGCGGCCGACGGGCCGCCGCAGACGCCTCAGCCGCGCTCTGAACCCGGGGCTCAGGGGCGCTCGGCGGCGGGCCGGCGGACCCGCCGGCGGCCCCGGCCGCGACGGCGCCGGTCCCATGCCTCGACAATGAAAGCTCCATGGCGCAGCCGGCGGAAGCCGGGCGCTGTTCAAGGAAATGTAAGCATGCGCCGGGCGTGGCGCCAATAGCGCCGAAAGGACACGCCGCTCCGCGGCCGGCTGTTGACAGGCGAAAAGGGCCCGCCTAAACACCAGCACGCCGGTCGGACGGGCGCGCGAATGCTCTCGCGCGCTCTTCCGTTCCAAGCAGGCGCCGGGTCTCAAACACCTGATCTTGGGCGCTTCTTGGGGGATAGTTCAACGGTAGAACAGCGGACTCTGACTCCGTTAATCTTGGTTCGAATCCAGGTCCCCCAGCCAATCCGCTCCCCTCAAGCTTTCATGCCCCCCGCCGCGGCGCGCTAATTGCGCACCATCGCGGCGATCGCCTGCAGCGTCTGCGGACTGGCCTTGTAGAGCGCGGCGACCTGCGCCTCCGACTCCTGCCCCGTCATGGGGCTCACCGTGAGGTCGAGCTTGACAGCTTCGGCGTTGAACTCGGCGTCGGCCATGGTCGCGTCGAAGGCCTTGCGCAGCACGGCGAGCCTTTCGGCGGGGATCGTCTTCGCCGCGATATAGGGCCGACCCACCGCGTCGGGCGCGATCAGCACGTCGATCAGTGCGCGCTCCTCGTCGGTCTTCACGAGGTCGCGCACGAAGGCGACAGGCCGGTCGAGATTGGGAATCGGCGGCGCCGTGAAGGAGACGATGGGGTTGATCTTGCGCTGGCGCACCCATTCCGGCGGATTGCTGCTCCAGGCGCCGCAGCCCCCGTCAAGTTCGCCGCGCTCGATGGCGAGCCGCTCTTCCGCGCTGCCCGGATAGCCCAGCACATGGCGCACCTTCACGCCCAGAAGCGATTTCAGGATCGCCCCGTTGATGTAGGAGGATGAGCCAGCCGCAGGCGAGCCCATGTTCACCGCATCGCGCTTGCGCCAGTCATCGATGTTCTGCACGCCGCTCGCAGCCCACGCGTAGCACACGCGGTAATCGCGCGAGATGCTGCCGACCCATGCGAAATCGGTGAAGACGACGCGCGTCTTCTCCGCGCTCAGGATGGAATCCGTCAGCAGGCCCGGATTGAAAGCGGTGATGACGCTGCCGTCCGTCGGCGCGCCGCTGTTGAGCCATGTGACCGCCTTGAGGCTCGAGGCGCCCGGCATGTTCTGCACGATCACTTTCGGCGCGCCGGGAAGATGACGCCCGTAATGGCGCGACAGGAGCCGCGCGTAAGCGTCGTATCCGCCGCCGGGCGAGAAGCCGACGACGATGTTGACCGGCTTCGCCTCCTGCGCGAGCGCCGGGCCCGCAAGCCCGAAGGCGCAAGCCAGCGACAACGCTGCGATATGCGCACGCATATGTCCCTCCCTTTCCATCGCCGCGCGCCCGGCTCTTGCGGCGGGCTGCGCGGACGGCGCCTCCATCAGGCGGTGAGTTCGAACGGAATCTGCGTCGGGCCGGGGCCCGCGCGCACGGCGCCGGTGACGGGATCGTACTGGCGCTGGGTGATCGAGCCGAGCTTCGTGCTGCGCAGGATCATGGCGACGGAGCGCGTCGGCCCGCCCTGTTCGGCGTGAATGTCGAAAGGCGGCACGAGATCGACTTTGCCGGGCGTTCCCACGCTCACGGAGGTCATGCGCACCTGCGCGAAGTCCTCGCGGCTGCGGTCGTCGACGCGCTCATAGCGCTCCAGCGACTCCGTGCCATGCAACACGCCGTAAAGCACCCAGGCGTGGGCGTGATCGTGCACGCTGCCCTTGCGGCCGGGCACGCGCACCACCGCGTTGATCGCGAATTCGTGCTCCTCGTCCACATAGATGAGCAGGTTCTTGCGCCCTTCGGTGGAAGGCCATTCGGCGGAGCGCGCCTGAAGCTCGGGGTTCCGCACGAGCTTCTCCATCAGCGGGCGCGCGCGCTCCATGCGCGTTCCCATGTCAGGCTCGCTCGCCCAGATGGCGCGCAGATCGTCGATGAAAGCCTGCACCGCGGGCATGCGTTGCGTCATGTTCCTTCCTCCCTCAGCCGGACACCGGCACGCCTTCCACCGTGCAGCGGCGCAGCAGGCGCTGCTCCTCCGGCGGAAACCACGTGCGCGCATGGATGGTGGCGAGATTGTCCCACATCACGAAATCGCCCAGCGTCCATTCATGTTCGTAGATGAACTCCTTGCGCTCGCCGATCTCATAGAGCTGCGCGAGGACGTCCTCGCTCTCGGCGGGCTCAAGGCCCTCGATGGCTTGCGTCATCAGCCGGTCCACGAACAGGCTCTCGCGCCCGGTGAGCGGATGGCGGATGAAGACCGGATGCCAGAAATGCGGCACGCCCGAAATGTCGCCCGCCAGATCGACGCGCTCGGCGCGCTTGTATTCGTGGATGTGGAGCGCCTTGCGGCCCTTCAGCCGTTCACGCAGCTTCGCGGGGACGGCCTCGGCGGCCTTGTACATGTTCGAGAAGAGCGTGTTGCCACCCGTGGAGGGAAGCGTGACGCCATAGATGAACGTGTAGCGATAGGGCTTCGCCGAATAACCGGAATCGATGTGGAACCACATCTCTCCGTCTCCGAAGGCGCCGATCGGCTTGCCATCCTCCTTGATGTTGCTCACGAGGAGAATCTTCGGATTGACCTGTTTCACGCCTTCCGCGCGTTCGCGCAGCACGCCCGGCGCCACTTTGCGGTCGCCCAGCGGACCGAAACGTTCTGCGAAACGCAATTGGGCGTCCTCGTCGATGTTCTGCCCACGGAACACAAGCACAAGATTTTCATTCCAGGCCTGCTGGACGAAATCGAATTCCTCCTGCGTGATGTCGCGCGTCAGATCGACGCCCTCGATCATCGCGCCGCAGCCGCCCTTCAGCGGAATGGCCTTCATGCCTGCGCGCGTCGCGGGGCGGCTGAGAACGGGTTGGCCCATGGCGGCATCCTCCTGAGGGCCCCGCTCTGGCGGCGGAGCTTTCAGGGGAAAAGGTTAGGCCGAGTCCGCCGGCGGCGCAATCGGCTTGTGCGTTCCGAGGCGCCGCCCGGGCGGCCTTCAGCCCTTGCGCGGCAGGCCGTTGAGATGGGCGACCACATCGGCGACATGCATCACGTCAGCGTATTTGTGATGAAGGTCGAAGAGATTGACCTTGTGGCTCAGCATCGAGCGATCATAGGTGCATTCCTCCACGAGCACGTTGTGGAAGCCATAGGAATAGGCGTCTACGGTGGAGGCGCGCACGCAGCCGGACGTCGATTCGCCGCAGATGATCAGGCTCTCGACGCCCATGCGGCGCAGATGCGCGACCAGCGGCGTGCCGAAGAAGGCCGACGCGCGCTCCTTATAGATGACCAGCTCGCCCGGATGCGGCGCGAGCTCGGCCTTGATGTGATACAGATCCTCCGTCTCGCCCTTCATCTGGCGATTGGTGGAATGGACGCCGGACGTGTCCGCGTGGCGGGTGGAGTAGATCACCGGCACGCCCGCGGCGCGCGCGGCGGCGAACAGCGCCTGCGTGGGCGCTACGGCGCGCCAGGCGTTCTCGCCGCAAGAGCCGGAGAACTCGCGGTTCACCTCGCGCACCGGGCGGTTTCCGCCGAGATAGGCCTTGTTGTAAAGGTCGATCGCCAGCACCGCGGGCTTGGGCCCGACAAAGATTTCGCGGTGATAGGCCGAATAGATTTCGCGGATCTCGTCGTCGATGATGTCGTTCCAGCAATGATCCTCAAAACCCTTGGCCATCATTCCCTCCATGTTTCGAATGTTTGCGCGAAGCTAGTATGAAAAGGGGGCGCGGCGCAATTGCGCGGCCGCGCTTGACCGGCCGTGCGCTGGCGTGACAATAGGGTTACAGCGTCCCCAGAGACGCAGCCGGGAGGATCAGGATGCGCTTTCGATTGCCGTCAATCGTTGCAGGGCTCGCCACGCTCGCCCTTTTCGCGCCTAACACGGCTTTCGCGCAGGGCGCGGAGGGATTCTACAAGGGCAAGACCGTCACGATCCTCATCGGCTACAGCGTCGGCGGATCCGACGACCTGTGGGCGCGCCTGATCGCGCGGCACATGGGGCGCTTCCTCCCCGGCCAGCCGGTCGTCACGCCGCAGAACATGCCCGGCGCCGGCAGCCTCGTCGCCGCCAACCAGATCTACAACACCGCGCCCAAGGATGGCACGGTGCTTGGCATGATCAACCGCGGCGTGCCTTTCGAGCCCATGCTCGGCAACAAGAGCGCGCAGTTCGACCCGCTGAAGTTCACCTATATCGGCAGCCCTGACCGGGACGTGATCGTCGGATACATTCGCGCAGACGCGCCGCTCAAACATGCGCGTGAGATGCGCACGCAGGAGCTGATCGTCGCCGCCACAGGCTCCGGCGCCGACAGCTACACCTATCCCAACGTGCTCAAGAACCTTTTCAACCTGAACATCCGCGTCGTCTCCGG
>Ga0315906_10004553_pt1 | contig 17786 bp, 13 predicted proteins | sample LakEriMetagenome_4_FD_203526 | JGI IMG/M metagenome (GOLD analysis project Ga0315906, IMG submission 203526) | Freshwater fungal communities from buoy surface, Lake Erie, Ohio, United States - Buoy 2 MA122 | ecosystem: Environmental > Aquatic > Freshwater > Lake > Lake biofilm | place: USA... | reverse complement strand
GGTTTTGGAAAACCTGCCTGGGGTGGGTGACGCACTCTCCGCGACGTGCGTGTGGCTGGCGTTGGGCGCTGCGAAAGGCCGGCTCGTCGGCAGGGCGGGCGGTCCCGCCGCAACTTCATGGGCGCCTGCCGTCGCCGACCTCGGCGTTGCTTGGCAGGCCGTCGCCGCCGCCCAGGCCGTCGCGTCGCCGCGGGCGGCTGCGGCTCCATCCGCCGACGTCACCCGGCGCTACGGTCTGGACCTGCGGGTCGCCGCACCGCTCCAGTCAGGCCGCCGGCTGGCCGGGGAACGGGTGCTGATCGTCAACGCGGCGGCGGCCACCGAGTCGTTCATCGCCGCCGTCCGCGCGGCCGGCGGAGCGCCGATCGCCGTCGAGTGCGGCTCGGCGGAGGAGGCGATCGCCGCGGTCGAGCGGGCCGAGGAGAGTGGGGCCGTGCGGCATTTGGTGGTCGTCGCGCCGCGGGCCGCTGCCGGCGGCTGGCTGGCCGGCCGCGCGGCGGCCGTGATCGCCCCGTTCTTCGCCTGCCAGCGGTGGCTCATGCTCCGCGCGAAGGCCGGCGATGTCGCCCGTTCGACGCTCACCGGCGTCACCGCACTCGGCGGCGGCTTCGGCATCGGCACGCCCATCGCCGCGCCGGAGGGCGGGGCGATCTGCGGCCTGTTCAAGGGCTTGGCTCGGGAGGTGGCTGGGCTCCACGTTCGCGTGCTGGACGCGGCCGCGGCGATGCCGGCCGACGAGATGGCGAAGGCCGTGCTGGCCGAATTGCAGGACGGCGTGGGTCCGGTGGAGGTGGCGGTCGTGAACGGCCGGCGGATGCACGTCGTGCCGGTGGAAGGTCGGCCGCAGGCCGCGGCGCCGCTGGCGGCTCTGGCCGCGGGCAGCGTGTGGATCGTGACCGGGGGCGCGCGGGGCGTGACGGCGGAGTGCTGCCGTGAACTCGGCCGCCGCCACGGTCTCGTGCTGGCGCTCGTCGGTTCCACGACCCCGGTGCCGGTCGAGCCGCGCTGGCTCACGTTCGACGAGGCGGGCCTCCGCGACCTCAAGGGGCGGACGATGCTGGAGGCGAAGGCCCGCGGCGAGGATCCGCGGGCCACCTGGAGGCGGGTGGAGAAGTCGATCGAGGTCGAGAAGTCGCTCGCCAAGTTCCGGGCCGCCGGCGTCGCCGTCCGCTACTACGCCTGCAACCTCGCCGACGCGGCGTCCGTGCGGGCGACGGTCAAGCGGATCACGACCGACCTCGGGCCCATCCGCGGCATCGTGCACGGCGCCGGCTTCGAGGCCGCCTGCCGCTTCGAGAAGAAGACGCTGGAAGGCCTGGAGGCGACACTGGGGCCGAAGTGTGCCGGCCTCGAACACCTGTTGGCGGCGGTCGATCCGGCGACGCTCGAGGCCGTTATCGGCTTCGGCTCGACGAGCGGCCGGCTCGGCGGCCATGGCCAGGCCGATTATTCACTGGCCAACGACATGCTCGCGAAACTCGTGGGATCCCTGCGGCAGCGGCGGGCGGGCCTGCGCGGCACGGTCTTCCACTGGCATGCCTGGGACGAGGTGGGCATGGCGAGCCGGCCCGAGAGCCGGTTCGTGCTCGAGCAGTTCGGGCTGAAGTTCATGCCGCTCGCCGAGGGCGTGCGGCGGTTCATGGACGAGGTGGAGGCGGGTCTTCCCGACGCCGAGGTGCTCGTCACCGAGCCGGCGATGTGCCCCGACGCGGTCGTGGTGCCCGGGGGCGACCTGCCGCCGGCCGGCGGCACCGCCGTCGGGAGTCTCGTCGAGGGTGTCGCGCGGGAGGGCGCGACGCTGGCGGCGACATTCCGTCTCAATCCGTGCAGCGACCGCTTCCTCCTGGACCACAAGCAGTATGGCAGGCCACTGCTTCCGGCCGTGATGGGCATGGAACTCCTGGCCCAGGCCGCGGTCGCGACCGGCGAGTGTGGATCCGTCGCGGAAATCCGCGACTTCGTGGTCGAGCGGCCGATCGCGTTCCCCGTCGATCAGCCGCGGGTCGTGCGGGTGGAGGTCGCCCCGGGCACGGGCGGTCTGCAGACGCGGGCCTTCGGGGCGGTGCTCAACGCCGAGGGCCGGGCGGCCGGCGAAGAGCGGCTGCATCTCCGCGGCCTGGTCATGAGCGGCGCGGAGCCGATCGTCGCCGTGGCCGAGCCGGCGCCGCTGCCGTTCTACCCCACCACGTATCGCGAGGACTCGCCCCTGTGGCACGGGGCGTCGATGCGGACGCTCAACGGCCTGTTCCTCGACCGCAGCGGCGGCTGGGCGCGGCTCACGGCCCTGCCGCAGGATGATGCGGCCGCGCCTCGCGGCGCCCGCGGCTGGACCGTGCCGATCGCGCTCGTCGATGGCTGCATCATGGCCTGCGGCATCTACTCGTACGTGATGTGCGGGCAGCGGGTGGAGGTGCCGGTGCGGATCGACCGCTTCCGCATCGTGGCGCGGCCGCAGCCCGGCGAGAAGTGCGACGCGCGGCTGCGGTTTCGCGGTCAAGACGCCCGGGAGACAGCCTACGACTTCGTGCTCTTCGGTGCCGACGGCCGACCGCTCCTGGCGATCGACGGGCTGCACCTCGCCGTCATGGCACCCGAGCGGAGTCGTCCGGCATGATCGGCTGGTGGTGCGGAGACACGTTGCCATTCGGCCGCATCTGCCCGGGCCTGCGGGTCGGCGATTGGACCGTGGCGGCCTTGTTCGCGCGGCCTCACGGATGGTGCGACTCGCCGTCGGCCGAGGCCGGCAGGCTGGCGGAGGATCTCGTCGCCGCGACGCTCGGGCTCGCCGGTGCCCAGGTGCGGGTGGCGGCGCTCCTGCCCTCGGGCCGACCGGTGGCCAGGATCACCGGCCGGGAGCGGTCGCCGTCCGTGTCGCTGTCGCACGTCCACGGCCTGCTGGGCGCGGCGGTCGCCGCCGACGGGCAGGTCGGGCTCGACATCGTCGATCCAGCGGACGCCGGCCGGGCGCTGGATGCGTTCTTCTCGCCGGACGAACTGGCGCTCGTGCCCGACGACGACGGCCTGCTGCGGGCCCGGCTGTGGGCCGCCAAGGAGGCGGCCTACAAGGCCGCCCGGCTCGATGCGGAGTTTCGGCCGCGGCGCGTGACGATCGAGGGTCTGTCCCCGTCCGGGTTTGCCTGGGTCGTCCGCGACCGGCACGTCGTGGTGAGGGGCGCGGGCAGGTTCGCCACGGTCGGCCGTCACGTGGTGGCCATCGCCGCGACGGGGGCGGCGGCCGCGGCGAGTGCCGGGCCGGATGCCCGGGGCGTCCTGGAGGCTGCGGCATGTTCGTGAGCGAGACGCATCTCCCGCAACTCCTGCCTCCGGAGGCGTATCACGATGTGACGTGGTATCGGCGGGAGATCGACCGCGTGCTGCGGCCGTCGTGGTGGGCGGTGGCCGCGCTGGACGAACTGCCGCGCGACGGGTCGTTCGTGACGTTCGACCACGTCGATGGGCCGGTCATCCTCCGCCGCAGCGGCGGGTCGATCCGCGGCTACCGCAATGTCTGCCCGCACAGGCTGGCGAAGCTCACCGGTCGGGCCCGCGGCGTCTGCGCCACTCTCACCTGTGGGTATCACGGGTGGCAATTCGACGATTCCGGTGCCACGCGACGGATTCCCGATGCCCCGAGTTTCAGGCCTCTAGAGAAGGGGCAACTCGGCCTCGACGTGCTCCGTGTCGAGACCGTCGGCGGGATCGTGTTTCTGACGTTCGATCCCGCGGCGCCGCCGGTGCGCCAGTGGCTCGGCGACGAGGCGGAGCGGATCGACGAGCGGTTCGGTCCGCGGACGCGAACGCTCCATCGCGTGGACATCGACATCCCCGTCAATTGGAAGCTGGTCGTCGAGAACAATCTGGAGAGCTACCACGTCTCCATCGTCCACGCCGCGACGCTCGGCGGCTATCCGGACGAGGCCGCCTGCCGGCACGACCTCGCCCCCGGCCGTTCGCGATTCACCGGGCCCGGCGGGAGCACGGCCTGGACCCGGCTACGGATCGCCCTGGCCCGGATGCTGGGCCGCGTCACGGGCGGCCAGTACACCCACACGATCGTCCATCCGGCTTTCACATGGCTCTGCGTGGATCTGCTGTCCGGGTTCCAGTCGATCGTGCCCACGGGACCGCGTTCGTGCCGCATGACGGTGCGGTTCGGGGCGCTGCAGGCCGAGTCTCCCCGAGCCGTCGCCGACCGGGCCGCCCGCCTGGCCATGGCCGGCGAGTTGCAGTTTTGGAAGCGGGTCATCGCCGAGGACCTGGCGGTGCTGCCGCAAGTGCAGGCCGGCGTCGAGTCGCCGCGGCATCCCGGTGCCGGCCTGATCTCCCGGCGCGAGGAGCGGATCGTCCACTTCCAGCGCTGGCTGCTCGAGCAACTCGGTATCGACCCGGCCGGCCGTGAGGCTGAGACCCTCGTTCCTACGCCTGCCCGGACCCTGCCCGCAGGCCCGACCACCCACCGACGACACCAGGAGCAAGTGACATGATCGATTTGACCGGCAAAGTGGCCCTCGTCACCGGCTCCAGCCGCGGCATCGGCCGGGCCTGCGCCCTGCGGCTCGCCGCGGCGGGCGCCGACGTCGTCGTCAACTACGTGACCAGCGGCCGCGAGGCCGACGACGTGGCGGCGCAGATCGCGGCCCTGGGCCGCAACGCCGCCTGCGTGCGGGCCGACGTCGGCGAGGAGGAGGACGTGGCCGACATGATCGGCTTCGTGGATCGGGAGTTCGGCCGGCTCGACATCCTCGTGCACAACGCCGCCACGGGCGGCTTCCGGCCGCTGGCGGCCACGACGCAGCGGCACTTCGACGCCGCCATGCACACCAACGTCCTCTCGCTCGTGCACCTGCTCAAGGCGGCGACGCCGCTCCTGGAGCGGGCCGACGGCCGCGGCAAGGTGGTCGTGCTCTCCAGCCACGGCACCCACATGGCCCTGCCGATGTACGGCCTGATCGGCGGCTCGAAGGCGGCGCTCACGGCGCTGGCCCGCCACTGGGCGCTCGAACTCGGCGACCGGGGCGTGAACGTCAACGTCGTCGAGGCGGGGCTCGTGGAGACCGACTCCACCAAACGGCTCCCGGGGGCGGCGGAGATGTTCGCCGGCCGCAAGTACAAGACGATGATGGGCGAGCGGATGCTGGAGGCCGCCGACGTCGCCGACGCCGTGCTCTTCCTCTCCAGCCCGCTCTCGGACCTGGTGCAGGGACAGACGCTCGTCGTGGACGGCGGGGCCGCGATCCACGTGTAGCCCTCACCCGGCCGCCACGCCGGCGGCCGGCCTCCGGCAGACAAGCCATGACCATGACGAACTCCTCCGCTTCCCACATCCTCCTCACCGGCGCGACGGGCCTGCTCGGCCGCTCGCTGCTCCGCGACCTCGCCGCGGCCGGCCGCCGGGTGGCCGTGATCGTTCGTGGCTCGAAGACGGCGACGGCCGCGGACCGCGTGGACGAGCTGCTGGACGATTGGCGGGAGGTGGCCGGCGCCGAGGTCGCCTGTCCCGTGGTGCTCGAGGGCGACCTGTCACTGCCCGGGCTTGGCCTGCCGCCGGAACAGCGGGCGTGGATCTCGCGGAACGTCGGCGAAGTGATCCATTCGGCGGCCAGTCTCTCCTTCCAGCTCCGCGAGGCCGACGGCGAGCCCTACACGAGCAACGTCACCGGCACACGGCACGTGCTCGCGCTGTGCCGCGAGACGGGCATCCGCCGGCTGCACCACGTGTCGAGCGCCTATGTCTGCGGGCTGCGGGAAGGGCGGATCCTGGAGACGGAGCTCGACGTCGGCCAGACGCCGGGCAACGACTACGAGCGGAGCAAGATCGTCTCCGAGGGAGAGGCCACTGCCGCCGACTGCTTCGACGTCTGCACCGTGCACCGGCCGAGCATCATCGTCGGCGACCTGGTGCACGGCTTCACCAACACCTTTCACGGCTTCTACAAGCCGCTGCGGATCGTGCAGCCCTTCGTGGAGGCGTTCGTCGGGGCCGAACTGCCTCCCGGGTCGCTGCTCGACGTGCTGGGCATGACCGGCAGGGAGTGCAAGAACCTCGTGCCGGTGGACTGGGTGTCGGCCGCGATGACGCGGATCATCCTCGACGAGTCGCTCCACGGCCGCACCTACCATCTCACCTCCGGCGCCCCGACGAGCGTGGGCACGCTGTGCCGCGTGTTCGAGGGCCTGGTCGTGCAGATGGCGGCCGACCTGCGGCGGCAGCGGGAGGCACGGGCGGCGGCGGGCAAGCCCCGGCCGACGGCGGGCTTCGATCCCGCCACGCTGGGTCGGCTGTTCGTCGATCAGATGCACGTGTACAAGGCCTACTGGCGGGACGACCCGACGTTCGACGCGACCCACACCGCGCGGGCGTTGCCCGACCTGCCGGCTCCGGCCCTCGACGAGGAGTCGCTCCGCCGGCTCTGCCGGTTCGCGATCGACGCGAACTTCCGCTGGCCGCCGGCGGGCCGACCGGCCCGCGGTGCGACGGCCCGCGCGGCGCTCGAGGCGGCACTCGGCCCGGCCGATTGGGCGCCGCCGCGCGGTGACGCGGTCGTGGGCCTGTCAGCGACCGGTGCCGGTGGCGGCCAGTGGACGCTCGCCGTGTCCGGTGGCCGGCCGGCCACGCTGCACGTCGGGCTGCCGACCCCCGCCGTGCCGACGGTGTGGCTGGCCGCGGCGACCCTGGAACGGATGCTCGCCGGCAGCGTGTCACTGCCCGAGGTTCAGGCCCGGGGCGGGGTCATGATCGAAGGCGGCGACGAAGCCAGCCGCGGCCGGGCCCTCGACCTGCTCGCGGCGCTCCCGCGGGGGCCGGCGGCCCTGGTCCACGCCTGACGGTCCGTCAGCCCCCGCGGGCGTGGCGGAGGTACTGGTGGAAGGCCCAGATCCGCTCCTCGCGGGTGCCGATGCAGCCCTTGAAGGGCGTGGCCGCGATGCCCCGCTGCTGGGAGGCGAACACGCTCGCGTCCTCCCGCTGGATGGCCGTGTTGGCCCGCACGCCGTGCCGGGCCGTCAGCCGGGCGATGACCCGGGCGAAGGGGTTCCGCTTCGTGCCGTCGAGGCTGAACATCCAGGCCAGCGTCCGCGACGACCCCGGGCCGGTGGGCAGATACACCTGACAGTAGGTGTAGAGGTCGCTGAAGGTGAACACGAGGTTCGGGAACACGTGGTGGTGAACGTACTCGGAGGTGTCGGTGCCGCCGCCGAGCCAGCCCGCCACCTTCCGCTGCTGCCGCATCAGCGGCGTGTCGCGGCCCATGTCGAAGACGAGCGTCGTCGAGCGGTTCTCGAGCCAGTGGTTCTGCGCCTCCTCGGGAATCATGCCGAAGCCGCCGAGCGTGGTGGGATGCACGGCCGGCAGGTGGTACGTCTCGACGGTGTTCTCCACCGGGATCTTCCAGTTGCAGGCGAAGTCGGCTGCATACCGCCAGTTGCAGGCGTAGGGCCGCGCGAAGGCCGCAGCCACGCGGTCGAACCAGTCGCCGAGGTGCTCGCGGAGCGAACGGCCCTCCTCCGCCAGGCGGACGAAGACGAGCTCGCCGCAGGTCTCCACCGGAAACGTCCGCAGCCGGGCGTTCTCCCGGTCGAACGGCTTGAAGCAGCCGCCGTCGGGCACCTTGGCCACCTTGCCGTCGGCCGCGTATTCCCAGCCGTGGTACTGACAGACGATCCGCGGCGCGGTGCCGCGGGCCGCGTCGGTGAGCAGGCAGTGGCGGTGGGAGCAGACGTTGAGATACGCCTGCAGCCCGCCTTCGACCCGACGGACGAGCAGCGGCCGGCCGAGGAGGTCGAGCGTGAGGAAGTCGCCCTCGCCGGGCAGGTCGGAGGCCAGGGCGAGCGGATGCCAGGCGGGGAGGAAGAGCCGCTCCACCTCGGCCCGCAGCACCTCCGGCGACGTGTAGTCCTCGGGCCGGAGGACGTATTCGAGCTGCTCCTTGTGGACGAACATCGGCGGATTCCCGGCCGGGCGGAACGGCCTCCACGGTAGTTCGGCGGCGGGGCGATGCCAACCGGCGGCCGCGGGACGGCTCAGCCCCGCCGGTCGATGACCAGCGGGTCGTGGGAGCGGACGTCGCCGATCCGCAGCGAGGCCCGGCCGGCGAGCAGCTCGTCCACGACGTCGCCCACCACCTCCGCCCGCCAGCCGGACGCCAGCACGGGCGTGCGGTCGCCGGCGTCGTAGCCGAGCTTGTGGGCCAGCAGGTCGCGCATGTCGGAGGAGGTGCCCACGAGCGCCGGCGCCAGGCTCATCTGCCGGCACAGGCCGGCGATGGCGGTGGCGAGGAACTGCCCGAGCATCGCCAGTTGCGGGGGCGGGGCCCGCCGGTTCCGCTCGCCGCCGGGACACTCCTCCTCGGGCAGGTCGAGGCCGCGGGTGATGGCCGCGGAGAGCCCGCCGAGGATGTGCCGCAGGTCGGACCGCTGCATGCCGCGGACCGCGGAGATCTGCCGCTCGTCGGCGCTCTTCCGCTTGCAGAGTTCCACGAGCAGGTCGTCACGGAGCACGCGGCGCGGGGGCATGTCCCGTTGCTCGGCGACGGCGTCGCGCCAGTGCCACAGTTCGCGGGCGATCGCCAGCTCGCGGCGGGAAAGGCCGTTGAGGCCGGACACTCGCCGCCAGCGCTTGCGGACGAACGACTCCTCGACGTCGTCCTGCCAGGTGGCCATCTCCTCCCGCATCCAGGCCGTGCGGCCGAGCGCCCCGAGCTTGTCCTCGAGCATCCGCCACAGCCGCTCCAGGTGGCGGACGTCGTCCACGGCGTATTCGAGCTGGGCCGGCGAGAGGGGCCGCCGCCGCCAGTCGGTCCGCGTCTCCCCCTTGTTGGTCGGCAGGTTGAGGAAGCGGCGGACGATCGAGGCGTAGCCGGCCGGATAGTCGTGGTCCACGAGGCCGGCGGCGACCTGCACGTCGAACAGCGCGGCGGGGCGGGCCTGGATGGCATGGAGGATGAAGCCCATCTCCTCGCGGCCGGCGTGGACGACCGTCGTGCGGGCGGGCTCCGCCAGCAGCCGCCAGAAGGGCTCCAGGTCCCGGACCGCGAGCGTGTCCACGACCGCCAGCACCCCGGGGGCCGCCACCTGCAGCAGGCAGAGCTGGCTGCGGTAGGTGTGCTCCGACACGAACTCCGTGTCGAAGGCCACGTGGGCGTGGTCGGCGAGGCGGCTCACCAGTTCGCGAAGCTGCGCGTCGGTGCTGACGGTCGTGAAGGAGCCGCGGTCGGAACGGGCCTGGGTCACGCGGGCAATCCGCCGGAAGGCGGGATCAGAGGAACAGGAAGGAGACCAGCGCGAAGATCGGCAGCAGGACGCCGAAACTGTAGAGCATGTAGCCGAAGAAACTCGGCATCCTCACCCCTGCCTGCTCCGCGATCGCCTTGACCATGAAGTTCGGGCCGTTCCCGATGTAGGTCATCGCCCCCAAGAATACGGCGCCCAGGCTGATGGCGGCCAGTCGGGCCACGTCCACGCCGGCCATCGTGGCGCCGGCGGCCGGCAGGGACTGCGCCGTCTTGAAGAACACGAGGTACGTGGGCGCGTTGTCCAGCACGCTCGACAGGGCCCCGGTCGCCCAGAAGAAGGCCTGCGGGGAGTCGATGCCCAGGCTCGCCCCGTGCTCGTCGAGCAGGGCCAGTGCGGGCTGCATGCAGACGAAGATCCCCACGAACAGCGCGGCCACCTCGAGGATCGCCCCGTAGGAAAAGCCATTCTGGCGGCGAACCTCCGCCGAGCCGAGCAGCAGCGACAGCCCGACGAGGCCCAAGAGCACGGCCTCCCGGAGGTAGATCCAGGGATGCCAGGTCGTGCCGGGCACCGGTTTGGAGGGATCGAGCAGGGCGACGGTGGCGATCACGCCTCCCAGGAGCAGGGCGTTGGGCCTCAGGCCGCTGATCTTCAAGGGGCCGGCCGTGCGGATGTCGCGGACGATGTCGGCGGCCCGTTCCCGCGGCTGGGCCACGAACGTGTCCCACAGCCAGTAGACGGCCAGCAGCAGGCCGTTGGTGACCAGCCAGGGCTTCCACAGCGACAGCGTCCAAAGAAAGTCCACGCCCTGCAGATAGCCGAGGAACAGCGGCGGGTCGCCGATCGGCAGCAGGCAGCCGCCGGTGTTGCACACCAGGAAGATGAAGAACACCAGCGTATGGGCCACGTTCCGCCGCTCCTTGTTGGTCTCGAGCAGCGGCCGGACCAGCAGCATCGCCGCGCCGGTCGTGCCGATGAAACTCGCGGCCAGCGCGCCGATGCCGAGGAAGGCGGTATTGACCGTGGGCGTGGCCTGGAGGTCGCCTTCGATCCGCACGCCGCCCGTGATGCAGTAGAGCGCGAACAGGACCGTGATGAAGGGAACGTATTCCGCGAGCAGGGCGTTGGCCAGCACGGTGGCCGCGGTGCGCCAGGACGGCCCGGTCGCCGCCGGATCGACCACCGCGTGGGCCGGGAAATGGAGCTCGACCGGATGCCGGTGGAAGAACGTGTAGTACGCGAGCGTGACCAGGCCGAGGAGGCCGGCGACCGCCAGCTTCGAGGAGTTGTGCTCCCACCAGTGCGAAAGCCGCGGTGTCAGCGGCAGCACGGCGATCGCCGCCAGCAGCAGCGCGAACGGCAGCACCGTGGGCAGCGGGGGCGACGTGGCGGCGTGGTCGCCGCCCGGCCCGGGGTGGTGGTCGGGCGCGTGGGCCGCTTGTGCCTGCACGAGCAAATCACGACCATGTTGGGGCCAGCCGAGGGCCGCCGCCACCGCGTAGGCAGCCAGGGCCGTCGCGATCAAGGGCAGCACGGGGCCGGTGCGGCCCTGCGAGCCGTGGGGGGCCGGAGGCCGGGCGGTGTCGATCATGATGGCAGTGAACCTCGGCGAGAACGCGACCGCGAAATCGTATGAAACCCGAGCCAAATCCGAAAGCACGATGGACGCGATGACCGCGGAGGCGGGAGCATCCGAGGTTTGGCTGCGCGGCAACCCGCGGCCGGCGATCGTCGGCGCGGCCCTCGTCGGCTTGCTCGCGGCGGCGGCCGTCGCCGCCGCCCTCGCGGCCGGGTCCCCGCCGTGGATCGTCTGGTCGCTCGCCGCCGCCGGGCTGACCACGACCGTCCTCGCGCTCCTGCTCGTGGCCGCGGCATCGTTACCGCGGCTCGTCCACCGCGCGGGCTGCCTGCGGGTGCGACTGGCGCCGCTCGCGGCGGAGGACGTGCCGCTCGAGATCGTGGAATGTGTGTTCCCGGGATCGAGCCCGCTCGCGGCATCCACCGCGGACACGGCCGCCCGCCGCGTGGGCACCGTCGTCGTGCGGCTGGCCGAGCGGGCGACCGCCTGGAAGCGGCGGCCGACCTTCGCCGGCTGGGGCACGTGGGAAGATGGTCACATCGTGATCGACGGCCGCTGGTGCGAGCCGCTGGGCATGGAGGTGACGAGACGGCTCGGCGAGCGGATCCAGGAAGCGAAGCGGCGGCTCGCCGCAGTCGCGTCACCTGGCTCGGGGCAGGCATGCCGATGAGCGGGTTGAGTGGGCCGCTCGCCGCCGCGGTCTTTCGCCCCGGGGAGCGGAGCCGCTGCGGCCTGCTCGTCAGTGTGCGCGACGTCGCCGAGGCCGAGGAGGCGATCGCCGGCGGGGCGACGATCATCGACGTCAAGGAACCGCGGCACGGGCCCCTGGGGCGTGCAGAGTGTGGGGTGACGGTCGGCATCGCCGCCGCGGTGGGGCCGCGGCGGCCGTGGACGCTCGCGTGCGGTGAGTTGGCCGACGGGGTGGCGGTCATTCACGAGCACGTGCGGGCGGTCGTCGCCGGCGCTGCCACCGGTGCCGCACCCCCGGCGGCCGCCAAGGCGGGCCTGGCCGGCACGGCCAGCGGCGACTGGCAAGGCCTCCTGGCCGCCTTCGCCCGCGGGCTGCCGGCAGGGGTCGAACCGGTCGCCGTCGCCTATGCGGACTGGCAGCGGGCCGGGAGCCCGGCCCCGAACGAGGTGATCGTGGCGGCGACCCGCTGGGGCGGGCGGCTGTTGCTCGTGGACACGTTCGACAAGCGTGGCCCGCCAGTCGTTCCCGGTAATGCCGAAGCCGTTGCCGGATGGATCGCCCGGGCCAAGGCAGCCGGCATGCGGGTCGTTCTGGCGGGGGGACTGACGGCCGAGACCCTGCCGGCGGCCGTGGAATGCGGCCCGGACGTGCTCGCCGTTCGCTCCGCGGCCTGCGCGGGCGGACGGTTCGGAACCGTGTGCGGGAAACTGGTCATGCGGCTTGGTAGACTTTGTGGCCCGGCGGGTGGATGTTCCCCGACGGAACCACCGGAGGCGGAACGTGAAATCGTTGGAAGTGCGGGTGCCTCACGCCCTGGACCGTGACGAGGTGCGGCGGCGGCTCGATGCGGCGGTCTCTCGGGCCCGCGAGGAATATGCCGAAAAAGTGGGCGGTATCGACGCCGCTTGGCGTGGCGAGGACAAGCTTTCCATCGCGCTGACGGTCATGGGGATGGACATCGACGGCGAGATCGAGCTTTACGAGGCCGAATTGGTGGTTCGCGTGGACGTGCCGGCCATGGCGGGCCTGTTCGCCGGCCGCATCAAGGACGGCATTCAGGAGCGGCTCGGCGGCTTGCTGGCCGGCCAGCCTGCATGAGCGGCCCGGTCGCCCCGCCGATGGAGTCGCGACGGTTGGGCGGGTCGAGCCGAGGGGGAGGACTTTGTCCCGCGACCGCCGCCGCCGCTGCCGATATTTCCCAGGGATTTCACGCATGAATCGTCTTCCGCCCCGCGTCCAGCGTCTGTTCTTCGTCCGCTCATCGCGGCGGCCCGCCGGCGCGATCATCGGCCTGGTGACGCTGCTGCTGGCGTTCGCCGCGCCGCTCGCGGCCGCCCAGGACCCGCCGGGCGTGCCGGAGGACGACCCGTTCGCCGACGAACTCAATCCGTTTCGCCGCGAGCGGCCCGGCACGTCGGATCCGCAGCCGCGAAAGCCGCCCACGGAGACGGATCGCGACACCGTCAAGCCGCCGCCCCGGCTGCCCGTGCCGTTTCCCGAGACCACCGTGCCCGGCGAGCCGGCCGAGCCCCGGCCACCGCGCGAACGAACTCGGGTCACGCCCCGGCCCTCCGACCGCGGTCGCCCGGAGTCGAGCGAGGATTGGGAGCCCTCGCCCGCCGAGAAGCTCGTCACCGAAGCCGAGCAGCTCGACACCAAGGGCGACCTCGAAGGGGCGCGGGCCAAGCTGCGGGAGGCCATCCGCCTTGATTCCAAGCTGATCGTCGCCCACCTGGCGCTCGGGGTCGTATCGCGGCGGCTGGGTGATTTCGAGGGCTCCGTCGATGCGCTGTCGCGCGGGCTGGAGATCGATCCGGAGGATCCCGAGCTCTATCTGCGGCGCGGCATCGCGTGGTTCCATCTCGGCCTGTTCGGCATCGCCCTGGAGGACTTCGAGGACGCCGCCGGCATCGCCTACGACGATCCGCGTGCGGAACTGTGGCGCGGGCTGACGCTCATGGAGCTCGACCGGCCGCTGGAGGCGATCAACGCCTACGCCTCGGCGATCCGCCGCGACCGCACGTTCATGCTCGCCTACCTCAATCGCGGCCTCGCCTACCTGCAGACGCAGCAGCCGCGGAAGGCGGAGTTCGACTTCGACCAGGCGATCCGCCACGACCCCCGGGACGTGCGCGGCTGGTTCAATCGCGGCGTGGCCCAGGCCCAGCAGGGCCGGTTCCGGGACGCGGTCGTCTCGTACACCGAGGCGCTCAAGCGGGATCCGCGTCACGAGTCGGCGCGGCAGAACCTCGACGCCGCCCGGGCCCGCGTCGGCCGTTGAGGCCGGATCGGATCGGCGGGCCGCGTGCCGGACGTCACTCGGGGGCCGGGGCGGGCGCGAAGACGGTGAGCCGGCCGTCGTCGATCTTCCAGGCCAGGCCGAGCGGCGTGAGAATCTCGTCGAGCAGCCGCTCGCGCGTGGCGTCGCGGACGTCGAGGCGGACGATTTCCCGGTCCGAGACGCCCCGGGCCTGCAGCGACCCGCGGTCGATCTCCAGCCTCAGTCCGCAGCGTCCGGCGACGGCCGCCAGCGTCTCGTCGAGTGGCGCCGCGACGCGGAGGGCATACACCTCCCGCGCGGGTTGACGGCCGAGCGGCGGCCGCTGTGCGGGCACGATGCGACGGCGTGGTGGCGGGAGGTCCGTGTCGAGCGGGACGATCGTGCCGCGGGCCGCGCCGGCCACGGTCCGCCAGCGGACGCGGCGGTCGAAGTGCGCGAGCACGAGATCGAGCCGCTCCGCGCGGGTCATGGCGGGCAGGTCGGCGGCTGGGAAGTGGTCGTGCGGCAGGTCTTCGATTCCCTCGAGGGCGACGCCGGCCTCGTGGGCCAGCGTGGCGACGAGGTCCCTGGGCCGGGCGGCCATGGGCCAGCTCCAGGCCGCCTGCTGCAGCAGGGCCTGCCGCGGAGTCGCGGGCAGGCGGGCGATCTCGCGGTCGCGGGCGTCCTCGGCCCGCTCGCACAGCCCGCCGCGGCCGCGCGGCACGATGCGGATCGTGGAGCGGAGCAGGGCGACCTCGCCGTCGAATCCGGCGGCGACCGTCGCGATCATCTCCCGCAGCGGCTCGCCGCGGCCCTCGGCCGTGACCGGGGTTTGGGGATCGAGACGCCGATCGACGATCACCGGCATGCCCGCCAGCGAAGCGACCCTGGCGGCCCAGTCGTCGAGCGGCACGGCCTTCCAGGACGACCGCACCGGGTCGTCGAGGCCGGCAGCCACGGCCCATAGCGGCGCGACGAGCAGGGCCGCGAGCAGCGGGCCGAACGGGCTCCGACTCGGCCGGCCTTCGGCCCCGGGGGAGCGACTCATGGATGGCGTTCCAGACACATGAATCACGGGATGGGAGTCGAACCGCGGGCGCGAACGATCCGCCCGCGGCGGAGCGGTGCCCGGGCCCGTGGTCATGCGGAGGCCCCCGTGTTTCGCCCTCCTGGCTGCGCCCGGCTTCGTACCTCGCTCGGTTGGCACGGCCAAACTCTCCGGCCGATGGAAATCCCGCCAGTCACGATAGTGTAGGCGACGGCCGGGTGCCTGCGCCGTCGTTCCGGGCCCGGAGGCGGTAGGCTCCTGGGGTTGGTGGCCGCGGGCGGCGGTTCCAGGGCGCGGAGTGCTCGAGCGTGGCGGATGAGCGACCGATCGTCGTGCTCGGGGCAGGGATCAACGGGGCGGCCCTGGCGCGGGAACTCGCCCTCTCGGCGGTGCCCGTGGCCGTGGTCGATGCGGCGGACCTCGCGAGCGGCGCCACCGCCTGGTCCACGCGGCTGATCCACGGGGGCCTGCGCTATCTGGAGCATGGCGAGATCGGGCTCGTAAGGGAGAGCCTGGCGGAGCGCGACCGGCTGGTTCGCCTGGCACCGCACCTGGTCGCGCCGCTGCCCTTCTACCTGCCGGTGCGCGGCCGGTGCGGCGGCCTGGCGTCCGCGGCCGCGCGGCTCCTGGGGCTCGAGCGGCTGGCGGCGCGGTGGCGGCCGTCGCGGGGCCGCGGCAGTTGGACGGTCGGCATCGGGCTGACCCTCTACGACCTGCTGGCGGCTGGCTCGGGGTGGCCACGGCACCGCAGCGTGCCTGCCGGCGGAGCGGGCCTGCCGCGGGTGGATGCCGCGAGGTTTCCGCTGGGCTGCACCTACGCCGACGCACAGATGCTCTATCCCGAGCGATTCACCGTCGAGTTGCTGGTCGATGCCCGCCATGCCGCCACCTCGGCGGGCACCTCCTGCGACGTGTTCACGCGGCGCCGCGCCGTGCTGCGGACGGACGGCGTGATGAGCCTCACCGGAGCCGATGGCGAGGCCGAGATCGAGCTCCGGCCGCGGGCGATCGTCAACGCCACCGGGGCCTGGGTCGATCGCACCCTGGCCGCCGTGTTCGCCGCGGCCCCGGCGGGCGCCGGGCGGCTGATCGGCGGCACGAAGGGCAGCCATCTCCTGGTGCGTTCGCCGCCGCTGCGGGCCGCGCTGGCCGGACACGGCGTGTACGCGGAGGCCGACGACGGCCGCCCCGTGTTCGTGTTGCCGTTCGGGCACGACCTGGTCCTCGTGGGCACGACCGATATCCCGTTCGCGGGCGACCCGGCCGCGGCGCGGGCGGACGACACCGAGATCGACTATCTGCTCGGGGCCGTGGCCCGGCTTTTCCCTGCCTGCGCACCCGGCCGCGGGGCGGTGCAGCAGCACTACTGCGGCGTGCGACCGCTCCCGGCGGCGGCCGCGGCCCGCGGTCTGCGGTCCCCCGGGGCCGTGACCCGCCGACACATGCTGGTGCCGCATCCCCGGGCGCCGCTGCCGGCCTGGTCGATCGTGGGCGGCAAGCTCACCACCTGCCGCAGCCTCGCGGAGGCCGCGGCGGCGGAGGTGCTCGGCACGCTCGGGCTGCCGGTGCGGGGGTCGTCGCGGGAACGGCCGCTGCCCGGCGCCTGCGGGGCGGACGCGCGGGCGGCGGTCGCCGCGGCCGCGGCGGAGTCGCTCGCCCGGGCCGGGATCCCCGATCCCGTGCCGGCCGCGGATCGGCTGGTAACCCTCTTCGGGGCCCGCGGCCCCGCGGTGGCCGCCGCGGCGGCCTCGCGGCCGGGGATGCTGCGGGGCGTCGGCCTGCCCCGGGCGGCCGTCGAGTTTTGCGTTCGCGAGGAGTGGGCCCGGAGCCTCGACGACATCGTCGAGCGGCGGCTGATGCTGGCCTTCGATCCGCGGCTGTGCCGACCCGCGATCGAGGACGTGGCCCTCGTCCTCGCCGCCCTCGGCCTGCTATCACCGTCCACGGTGGACGGCGCGACCGAGGCCTGCATGGCCGGGCTCGCCGCGCGGCACGGCAGGCGGGTGCCGACCGACACCGCGGACCATCCGGCGGAGGAACCATGAGCGACGGCGGCGGCTGCGTGATGGCGCTCGACCAGGGCACGACCTCGAGCCGCGCGATCCTCTTCGATCGGCGCGGCGGCATCCTGGCGGTGGCCCAGGAGGAGTTTCCGCAGCACGTGCGGACGACGACGGCGAGCGACGGCACCGAGCTGGCGATCGTCGAGCACGATCCCGAGGACATCTGGAGGTCGCAACTCGCCTGCGCGCGGGGCGTGCTGGGCAAGGCCGGGCTCTCCGCCGCACAGGTGGCCGCCGTCGGCATCACCAACCAGCGGGAGACGACGATCCTCTGGGATCGCGCGACCGGAGCGACCGTCGCCCCGGCGATCGTGTGGCAGAGCCGCGTCTCGGCGCCGATCTGCGCGCGGATGCGGGCCGCCGGCCACGAGGAGGAAATCCGCCGTCGCACGGGGCTGTTGCTCGATCCGTACTTCTCCGGGACGAAGATCGTGCACCTCCTGGAGACGGTCCCCGGGCTGCGGGAGCGGTGCGCGCGGGGCGAGGTGCTCTTCGGCACGGTCGACTCGTTCCTGATCTGGCGGCTCACCGGGGGCGCGGTGCACGCCACCGACGTCACCAACGCCAGCCGCACGTTGCTCTTCGACATCCACGAGATGCGGTGGAGCGACGAACTGTGCCGCATGTTCGGCGTGCCGCGGGCGATGCTGCCCGAGGTGCGGCCCTCGGGGGGCGACTTCGGGACGATCGACGCCGCGGTCCTCGGCGCGCGGGTGCCGATCGCCGGCTGCGCCGGCGATCAGGAGGCGGCCGCCTTCGGGCAGGGCTGCCTGCGGCCCGGCGAGGCGAAGTGCACCTACGGCACCGGGGCGTTCCTCATGTTCGCCACCGGTCGGGAGGTGGTGGCCAGCCGCCACGGCCTGCTCGCCACGCCCGCCTGCCTGGCGGCCGCGGGCGACCCGCCGGGGTATTTT
>Ga0315906_10004551_pt1 | contig 17792 bp, 11 predicted proteins | sample LakEriMetagenome_4_FD_203526 | JGI IMG/M metagenome (GOLD analysis project Ga0315906, IMG submission 203526) | Freshwater fungal communities from buoy surface, Lake Erie, Ohio, United States - Buoy 2 MA122 | ecosystem: Environmental > Aquatic > Freshwater > Lake > Lake biofilm | place: USA... | reverse complement strand
CGAAAGCTGGGCATTAACCCTCCCCTTAGAGGGAGATGGTACCCGCTACGGGATGGCGATTCGCACGACCCTGGTCACCTCGCCCGCCAAAATGGCACGCTCCGTGCCGTCCACGCTCAGAATGAGGGCCCCCGAGGCACCGTCGTGCCCCACCACGCGCCCACTGATCGCCTCCCCTGCCCCGCCCTCGAGCTCTACCTCGCACCCCTCAAGGAGCTGGCGGGAGCGCCAGTTCGCCACATCGAAGCGCCCCTCGGCCAAGGCACCGAGCCGCCCCTCGAGCCGCGCAACGGCGTCGGTAAAGAGCGCCTCACGATCAATGGGCCGCCCGGTGGCGATCTCCAAACTGGTCGCTGTTGCGGCAAGGGCTGGATCAAGCTTTGACACATCACCGCGCACATTTAGCCCGATGCCAACAACTAACCAGGCAGCGTCACTGCCAGCATCGCCCGCCTCGGCCAACACGCCGCCCACCTTGCGAAAGCTGCGCGTCACGCCCCCCTCAATATTGCGTACGACCAAATCATTTGGCCACTTCAACCCAACGGTGCCGATCTGCATCCCTGCCGCATCTTCGATTGCGTCGGCAACCGCCAGTGAGAACTCGGCGGCAACGCGCCACCAGCGATCCGCATCGGGCGGTAGCGGTGAGCCAGCGCCAGCGCGCAGTGCAAGGCTCATCAAGAGTCCAGTGCCTGGTGCGTCGAGCCAGGTGCGCCCGCGACGACCGCGACCGGCGCTCTGCGTTTCGGCGCGAATCAGCAGCGGCGTATCGGTAGTAACGACACCGGCGAGAAGTCGGGCACGAGCTACATCGTTGGTGGAGTCAACGGCATCGAGCCGTTCAACGGCGATCTGCGTCAGAGCAACTACTCCGCGTCGACGGCGTCGGGCGTTGCCAAATCAAACGCATCGTGCAACGCCTGCAGTGCGCGCGGCGCGTCAGACTCGCTCACGATGCAGGTGATGCGAATCTCTGACGTGGAGATCATCTGAATGTTGATCTTCGCATCGGCAAGTGTGCCGAACATGCGCGCGGCGTAGCCTGGCGCATTCTGAATGCCGGCGCCAACGATTGACACCTTTGCCACGTTCTCGTCGATCTCAAGTGCCCGCGCACCAATCTCGGCGCGAATCTTTTCGAGCACAGGGCGTGCCGCAGCAAGATCGGCGCGCGAGGTGGTGAACGAGAGGTCAGTAGTGCCGTCATGCGAGATGTTCTGCACGATCATGTCGACGTTGATGTTTGACGCCGAGAGCGGATCGAACACCGAGCGCGCGATACCGGGCTTGTCGGGCACGGCAACCATGGTCACCTTCGCCACCTTCGTGTCGGCCGCCAGGCCGCGAACCTTATTGCGCTTCTCCACCTGCGTATCCTCCTTGATTACTGTCCCTGGCTGCTCCTCAAATGAACTGAGTACCTCAATGGCTACGTTATTGACCCAGCCGAGCTCCACGGCGCGGGTCTGCATGACCTGGGCCCCCTGGTTGGCGAGCTCGAGCATCTCCTCGTACCCCACGACCGAGAGCTGGCGGGCGGCGGGGACGGCGCGGGGGTCGGCGGTGTACACGCCACGCACGTCGGTAAAGATCTGGCAGCGATCAGCTCCGAGGGCTGCCGCCAACGCGACCGCCGAGGTGTCGGAGCCGCCACGGCCGAGGGTGGTGGTTTCGGAGCCCTCGCTCACCCCCTGGAAACCCGCCACGATCACGACCCGGCCAGCGTCGAGTTCGGCGCGCACGCGCTTGGGCTCAATGCCCGCGATGCGCCCCTTGCCGTAGGTGCCGTCGGCGCTGATCCCCGCCTGGGCGCCACTCAGCGAAATGGCATCGGTGCCGCGCGCAATGAGCGCCATCGCCAACAGCGCCGCCGACTGAATCTCGCCGGTGGCGAGCAGCGCATCTTGTTCGCGCGCGTTTGGCAGTGCGCCACCAGTGACCGACGACGCCAACGCCAACAGGTCGTCGGTGGTGTCGCCCATCGCGGAAACAACTGCAACGACATCGCGCCCCGCGGCGCGATCGCGCGCGATGCGCGCCACAACCGCAGCAATGCGCTCAACGGAGCCGACCGAACTCCCGCCGTACTTCTGAACGAGCAGCTTCGACGAAGCGGTCACTTCACTCCGACCGAGCGAAGGATGCGTACCCCCTCTTGGTCGACCTCAATCTGTTCGGCGTGTCCACCCACGCCCGTTGCCGCGGCGGCCTCGTTGAGCGCCGAAATCACCGCAGCGATGCCGTCGTCACCGCGCTCGTCATCCACGATTGCCAATACCGAAGATCCGGAGCCCGCCAGGCAGGCGCTCGTTGCACCCGCGTTCAGGGCCGCAGCGAAAAGCTGCGGCAGCGCGGCGTAGCGCTTGATTCGATACGGCTGGTGCACGCGATCGTCGGAGAGGATCGCGAAGCCCGAGACCTCGCCCGCCTCAAGTGCAGTAATGCCCAACGCAAGTCGCGAGGCGTTGTGCACCGCGTCGTCGATCGGAACGATCTTCGGCAACACGGCGCGCATGACGCTCGTCTCGAAACGCACGTCGGGGATCAGCACCACGGGGATTGCGTCGTGCGGCACATGAATGATGCGCGCGGTGAGCACACCGTTGGCGCGACCACTCGCGACACAGCCGCCAAAGATGGCGGCGGCGACGTTGTCGGGGTGCCCCTCGATCTCATCGGCGGCGGCAAAGAGCTTGTCGGTGAGTGGATCGCTAAACGACTCAAAGCAGGCGCCGCTCGCCCCCGACGCGCCCGCCTGCGTACCCGCAAGCGCAGCACCAGCAAACAACCCGCCAACAATCGCCGCAGCCGACGAGCCCAGGCCGCGCGAGAGGGGAATCGTATTGACCGCCGTGACGGCAAGGTCGAGGGCATCGGCGCCGGTGACGCCCGCAATCGAGAGGCCGCGGTACACCGCGTCGAGCGCCATGTTCGTGCGGTTGGGCGCGAGCTCCTCGGCACCCTCGCCCGAGGCGCCGTAAGTGACCGTGCCTTTCCCTGAGGCGGCAGAGCCCGTGACTTGCACGGTGAGTTCGTTGGTCATCTCGAGGGCGAGGCCGAGCACGTCGTAGCCGGCGCCAAGGTTCGCCACGGTGGCGGGCACCGCTACGGTGACGGAACGACCGACCAGAGCCTCTGCCTTCATGACGCCTCCTTCGCTACTCGCTACCAACCGAGCGCACGGCGAACGCCGGCGACCGTTGCATCTGACTGTCGAATCTCACCAATAAGGCGTGATGCAGTGTCGGGGTCTTTCAGGCCGAAGCCCGTCATCACCGCAACGATGCGCTGCGATCCATCAATAGAGCCGTCGGCGATGGCGTTGCGCAGGCCAGCGATCGGCGCGGCGCAGGCTGGCTCTACGAAGATGCCCCCCAGGCGAATGATGTCGGCCTGCGCCCGCAGAATCTCATCGTCGGTGACGGCACGAATGAAGCCGCCCGACTCGTCGCGCGCGGCGATCGCCAGATCCCACGACGCGGGCTTGCCGATGCGAATCGCCGTCGCCACCGTCTCTGGATTCGCAATCGGCGCACCAGAGACAAACGGCGCAGCACCAGCGGCCTGAAAGCCCGCCATACGCGGTCGTCGCTTGGTGCTGCCAATGCACACCGCATCAGTGAAACCGCGCCAGTAGGCGCTGATGTTGCCCGCGTTGCCAACCGGGAGCGCCAACACGTCGGGAGCGTCGCCGAGGTCGGCGATGATCTCGTGCGCCGCCGTAGCCTGGCCAGCAATGCGATGGGGATTGATCGAGTTCACGATCTCTACCCCACCACCACCAGCGCCGAGCTCGCGCACGATCTCGAGCGCGTCATCAAAGTTGCCATCAATAGAGATGACTTTCGCGCCAGCGGCAAACGCCTGCAGCAACTTCCCCGCGGCGATCTTGCCCGCGGGCAACAGCACGATCGCTTCGAGCCCCGCAGCAGCGGCGTACGCAGCGGCCGATGCCGAGGTGTTGCCGGTACTTGCACACACAATGGCGCGCGCGCCAGACTCTGCCGCCTTGGCAACCGCCACGACCATGCCGCGATCCTTGAACGATCCGGTCGGATTCGCCCCTTCGACTTTGAGCCACAGGTCCGATGCACCAATGGCGGCACCGAGGCGCGGCACGCGAACTAGTGGCGTTGCGCCCTCACCAAGCGTCAGCAGCGGGGTAGCACTCGTAACGGGGAGCAGGTCGCGGAAGCGCTCGAGCAGCACCGGACGTGCGCCAAGCGAGCCGCTCATCGCCACACCCAGCTCGGGAGTTCAGGCAGGACCGGCCCCTGCCAGATCCCCCAGTCTTCACTCGTAACCCCACCGAAGTAGTTAATGAAGTGCAGCCCCTCAGCCTTCCATGCGCCGGCAAGGGCGCGGCGCTGGGTCTCGTTCAAGCCACGCACGGCGAGCACGGTACGCCCAGCCACACGCGCCCCTTCATACACAATCAAGTCGGCCGCCTGGTCGGTGCTCAAGTGGCGCAGCAGGTTCATGAAGCGACCGAACAGGCCCGGCTTCGCCAGGGTGGCAACACTTGGCCCTGCAACATCGAGCAGCAACACATCGGCAACACCCGTCGCCTCGGCGTGCGTTCGGCCGCGCTCAGCAGCCGCGTCGGTGTTCGCCACGGCAAGTAGCCAACCGGTGGGGTACGTAATGCGCAGCGGCGCGTTCACTTTGTGCCGCGCTTTGCAGCCTTGATCCAGGCCGGTGCTGGTGCTGCGATCGCCGCAGGGAGATCGCCCCACGACGAACCCTCACCGCGCGCAATTGCCAACAGGTCGTTCAACACACCCGAAGCGGTCGACCCTGGGCCAGCGCCTGCACCTGCCATCGTCAAGTCACCAATTAGATCACCCGAGATCACGATCAGGTTCCCCCCACCAACGGTGGTACCGAGTCGCGAGTCGGCGGGCACTTCGGTGACGCGCACCGAGAGCGCATCCTTCGACGCATCGTCGCCACCGTTCCGCCACTCCGCGATCATGCGCAGTCGCGCACCGCGCGTTGTCGCATCAGCGATCGCCGCAGCGGTGACGCCCGAAATGCCAGGGGCATCGTCAAACTGCACATGCGAGAGTGCGGGCCATGCGCCCGAGGCGAGTCGCGCCAACACCACAAGTTTTGCGGCGGCATCTTCGCCTTCGACGTCGCTCTTTGGATTGGCCTCGGCGTAACCGATCTTCTGTGCTTCGGCGAGCGCCTGGTCGTACGACCAGCCCTCGCTCTCCATCTTGGTGAGGATGTAGTTGGTGGTGCCATTGATGATGCCGCGAATTGAGGTGATCTCGTTCGCCGACATGTCCCGAGCCAACACACCAATCACTGGCACACCCGCAGCGACCGCTGACTCAAAGCGCAGCGCCGTATCGGTTGATCGCGCCAACGATTCGAGTCGCGCACCAAACGTTGCTAGGAGCAGCTTGTTTGCGGTGACGACCGGTCGACCCGCCTTCAGCGCCGCCTCAACGATCGGCATGGCTGGGTCAAGCCCGCCCATGAGCTCAACGACAACATCAACATCATCAGAGGCAGCAAGGCCTGCAGGGTCAGTGGTTAGTGGTGCAATGCGATCGAGTCCGGCAGCCTGCGCCTTGGCCAGGTCGCGCACCGCGATCCCTGCGATGCCGATCCCCCACTCTTCGGCTCGGCTCGCCAGCCCGCGCGCAACCGCCGCCCCGACCGTGCCCCCGCCTAGGAGTCCGATCGTGAGCCGTTCGCCCTGCCAACCCGTCTGCTCTGCCATGGGGTAAGGGTAGCGGAGGGAGGTACGAGTGAGCCTAACTACTCCTCGGCACTCTTCTTCTTGCGGGACCGCTTCTTCGGCTCAGTGGCGAGGCTCCCGCGCTTCGTTTTTCGGCGCTTGCTGGATCCCTCCACAGCCTCGTCACCATCAGCCGCAACATCGTCGGCCTTAGCCTTTCGACGCGATCGGCGCTTCGGCTTCTCATCGAGATCCTCATCAAGGGCTAGTTCAGGAGCCGCGGCCGGCACGCGTCCAAGGAACCGATTGATAAATCTCCGGAGCAGACCCGGCCGCTCTTCTAGCTTGGTGTCTGGCTGCGCCTCAACCTCAAGCACTGGCTCAGGCTCACCTTCCGAGGGAGCGGGGGCCTCCACAGTCACTGCCACATCGCCGTCAGTACCTTCAATCTGACCGCCTACCTCAGGCGTCACTTCAGGCACTTCTTCGGGAACTACTTCGGGCTCAGGCTCCGGCTCTGGCTCGGGTTCTGGCTTTACCGCTGGGCCGCCGATGAGGTCGTCATCGCTTTCAGGAATTGGATAGGCGCTTCGTTCAATAGCCTCAATGGTGCCGAACGAGTTGAGCACCTCAGCAACCACTCCGGCGCGAGGTACAAACCTGCGCAGCTCTCGAGACGTAGCATCACTCTTCGCCTGCGCCGCCTCGGTAGGATCAACATACGACCATGAAGATTCAATCATCGGAATGATGCGAATCGAGCCCGCTGCGCTGAACGACTCCGTAGCCACAAGACCGTCAATGCGAAGCTCTTCTGCTGCGCCATGCGGCGCGAAGCGAATGATTGGCGGCTCCGTCTCGCGAGTGTCGAGCAGGTTGAACTCTTCCGGAGCGATGAACTGAATCACCCGTTCGCTCCCCGCCTGTTCATCGCGGCCAAACACCTGGCTGTACAGGGTGCTTACGACTGACTCGGACCCCCAGGCGTCGCGAAGATCTTGACGCAGCTGATTAATGGCGCGCGCGTGGCCGTCATCCTCATCCGATGCTGGAGCGGACTCACGGACCGAGCGATGGAGCAAATCAGACGAGGCAAGATTAGAGAGATACTTCTGCATTGATTCGTCAGCATTCCTCATGACCGCAACCGGGAGCTCGCTACGCGCAGGACCCCGCATACGCTCCCACTGCAGATCCATGGCGCGACCACCAATGAGCGCGACGTCTGCCGCGAAGAGGTTGAGCCCGCTCAAGTACCCAGCGTATTCTCCGCCACGGCCGACATGGTCAAGCGTGGTCTCAAACGCAGGGCTATGAAACTCTTCGAGCGCTGTCGTGCCAGTCGCACCACTCGTGAGATAGCTTTGAATTTCACGCAACCGTTTCGCCGAAGCCTCGCTCCAATTCTTCACCGTATCTGTCGCGATGGCGAAGATTTCCGAGGCATGGAACCTAAATGAGGCGTGGTGCCAATCGTTATAGATAATGCTCGCCCAGGCTGCCCACAGCGGATTACCCCCGAGAGCGGTCTTCTCTGTTGGGAGCGATGCCATAGCGGTGAAGCCGTCACGCGCAAGGGTCTCATTCCACTTGTTGCGACCCCGGGTCAATACGATGAGGCTCAAAAGCATCAAAACACTCGCGACTCCAAGGCCCTGCAGCGCGTAGTGGCCCAGGTGTTGGCCTTGTGGCGAGAACCAGAGGACGCGATCTAGCGCCTCGGCCCCAACGCGGCAGAGCTCACCCGGAACACCGCGGAGCGATAGGTCAGGGCAGCGGTCGAGTGGTGGCACCTTGTAGGCCCACGCGGTTCGGCCAAGGATCTCGGTAGCGGCCAACCCCACGACCTTCAGTAGCCCAAAGAAAATGGTGAGTTCAAGCAGTCGGCGGAACAGGGTTGCGACCGCACTGCCGATCCACGAAGCTGCGCCGCCAATCAGGGTACGAATCAGGAGCGCGACTCCAACAACCGCGAGTGCCCGCATCAGGAACGGCGCGGTTTCAAAGTACATCCAATCAAGAATCGTTGGCACTGGTTCATCGAGCCATCCCCTGAACCAATTCACCTTAAGAGCTGGCCAGCCAGCATCAATAACGTTCGTGATCACCTGGACGGTGACCAGGAGGGCTGCGGCCGCAACTACTAAGCCGATCGCGAGCTTCAGCAGGCTTGCAAACTTCTTGCGCGGCCCGGTGACGACTAGGGTCTCAACGATGGCCGAGAAGAAACCGCGCCCAGAACTCTGGAGCCATCCGCCATAGGTCCCCGCGACGGCCGATCCCGGCGTATAGCTGTCGTGCTCCTTCTCAATCGTGACCAAAGCGCGCTCAATTCCGAGGCCGTCAAGGTGCTGCGCGAGGTGCTCGCGGGCCTCCCGTGGAGATCGTGGCCGGCTGCGGCGAGCCTTATCGCGCAGGTTGAGTGCCGCAAGCCGCGGCGCACGCAGTAGTCGAATTTCACCGAACGCTTGAGCAACTTCATCGCGAAGGAGTTCAACCACGTCGTACTTCTCTGGGAGTAGCGTCATCACTTCAACACCCGCTTTGCGAGCGGCATCTACCTGGGCAATGCTCACACCGTCACTGAAGTCGGCCTTATCCAAGATTGCGTCCTGCAGGTTGCGGGCCTCGCGGATCTGGCGGGCTGCCTCCTGTGCTTTCGCCATGCGCGAGTGCCATGGGCGCAGCAGAGCTGTAACCCAACGCGACCACATGAATGGGAGCCAGCCCTTCGGCTTTGGACCGATCAGCCCCGCAAATGCCGAATGTGCCGTCTCGGCCGCGGAATACGACTGTTCGTAGACACGACGGGCATCACTTGGCTTATCGGGAATAACCGGCTCATAGTTCGGCTCTCCACCTTCAACGAGCGGTGGTGGGAATGCGGTGCCGGCAAGTTCGGCAGATAACTCTGGATAAACAGTGCTCCCTGCAATTGTCTCAAGCTGATGCCCTTCAAGAAGTTCGGCAAGTCGCCCGGCTTGATCGGCCGTAGCCTGCTGTGAATATCCGCCGAGCACGCCGCGATACAAGCCGACGCTGCTAACAGCACGCCATGAGTCGCCGCCTGATGCCTGCCACGTTGCTTGGAAGACTGCAGGCTCCCGTAGTGCTTCGACCACCGCGCGAATTGACTCCTCACGAAGCTCCTCATCGCTGCGCCGATCAGAGAGACGTGGCACGCCAAGTGCGGTACCGCCTACGCCGGCCCCATAGGGAGAGCCGAGCGGATCACGAATTACGAGTACGCCAACATGCGGGTCGCGGCCAGCAAGCACCTTGGGAATCTTGAGCTTCAATGGCGAAGGCAGCCCAACAGCGTCGAGCACCACCAAAATGCGGGGTAGCAGCGCGCTCTCTACGGCAATCCGCAGTGCCTCTAGCTCGCGCTTTCCTGGTGTGGCGTCCAGCACCAAGACCAAGCCAAGTGCACGTGCGCCACTGAACGTCGTATTGCGAACCGCCATCCAGCGACGAAGCGAAGCACTCCTAATCAGCTCGTGCGCATCACCGCCAGCATCAACCTGTCGTAAGTCCGCGACTTCGACATCCGTGATCGGGCTTTGTGCCTCGAGCACGTTTAGCGCTTCCCTGTCTCGGCCTGCTCCCAGAACTGCGCCAGGTTCTTGCGCTTCGCACTATCAGGCGTCTTCGGATGCTTCTGCATGAAGGCCTTGGCGATCTCATCCGAATAGAACTGCTTGGCATGCTGTGCCTGGCCAATAGGGCCCGGCATATCAATGCGCTCTGCCTCGGCAATCGCATCGGCTACACGGCTCTCGGCCTTCGCCACCTCGTCAACAATCTGCCGGAACACCGCGGATGGCTTCTTGCCTCCTTCGGCGTCGGAGAATCCTTGTGCGAGGTAACTGGACACCTTGGTGGCCACGATTTCCGCATCAACTGACTGGCTATCGCAGTACAGATCCAAGATCTCGCGTGAGTAGTTCTCCATAAACGTCGAGATGCCGCTTAGCTTGCCCACCCGGTCAAGCTTGACTACGAGCTCTTCGGTTTCACCCTTGGCGCTACGCATTTTTGGCGTAGGGATCCCAAGCGCAGCAATATCGGTGAGCTTCACATTTCTTGGGTCTGCAGGCTGCAGGGTTCCGCGATCTGAAATGTAGTAGCGCACGTGGTCATCCCAGATCATGTGCAACAGGCTCTGCAGCACAGGCAGCTGGTCACGAACCGCAGAGAGCCGTGCCAGCTCTGCAACGCTCGTGCGCTGACGCCACTTCAACATTTGCCCGCCCGTGTGATATGCGGTATCCCACGAGCGCAGCGCGTTTCGTGCCTCTGGAATGTCCATGAGGCCGCGCAGCGCGAGGGCGATGCTGATGGTGATCGCGTCCGACGTGCTCGACGCATGGAACTTCACTTCTGAGCGAGCCAGGATTGTTGCGAGGCTCGCGTTGCTGTGCAGTCGGTCCTCAAGGTACTTCTCCACGTCGCCGTTATGGCGCCCTGGATAGGTCACAACGATGAACGCCTTCTTGCAGTCACGCGCATCAGGTACGAGTCCGTCAGGGATGAGCTCTGAGAGGGCCTTCCCCATCTCGCGAACATCCTCCTCGGCACCCTCCATGGTGCGTGTGGCAACGACGCCGGCCGCAACACGAAGCACATCTTCAACCTTCGTGAGCAGGGCTGGTCGCCCCTCCGCCGAGGATTCAAGTGCGTCGTCGAAGAGACGCTGGAGCGCGTCGATGGTGTGGTGCACGATGGTGTCGGGCTTATCGGCACCCTTCTCCCAGACCTGGCCAACCTGGCGCTGTGCTGCGCCGCTGAAGGCCTTCCATGCCCCACCAGTCTCCAGGCTGAACGAGCCACTATTCATTGCCACTGCGAATACATCGCTCAGCAGCGTGGTCGCCTTCTCCAACTTGTTCCCGTTCCCGCGTGTAGTCAAACGCGACGGAACCCAGTCACGGAAACCGGCATTGTTTGAACCAGCGGTAAGGGAGCTCCAGCCACCTTCGATTTGAGCCTTGCGATCACGGAGGGCCAAGACACCGGAGACGGCCTCTTCTTGCCAACGTCGCAACGACTCAATGGTTGAGATCAACTCCTGCTGTCGAAGCTGTGACTTTTGGAACGCCTTGACCACTGCTGCTCGGTAAAGATCAAAGAAGTAGCTGCGAACCTTCTTGGCGTCACGCTTGGCGACATCAGCGCCGATTCCACCCATGAGCTTGCCAATTCGGCCGGACTTTGTCGCAGTCGGCGCGGCAAGATACGAGGCAGGCTGCTCCATGCGCGTGCGCACATTGCGCTCAATCATGATGCGCAAGACGGCGACCGCTTCAAGGAGCCCGAGGCGGCCTTCACCACCCTCCTCCTGATAACGCTTCATCGCCTCTACCCAGCCAATGGAGATGGCGTTGACTGACTCTTGAATGAGTCGCTCCGCTGAGGCTTCGACCTCGCTAACCACTGACTGATCGGTCGACTTGTTCAGCGCAATGCCAACGAAGTCTGACCACGGCTTGCTTGAACGGTTCTTCGGATCTGTCTTGCGTGTCAACGCGTTATAGGCATCTTCGAGCGGCTCCATACCGGTCAACCACTGCGCACCCTCATGCTTGTTCGGATCAAGCGCGGTAAGGAGTGCCTGCACCTTGTCGGCGTTACGCATCTTTGCCGTGATGTCGAGGAGCACCTGCTCCTTTTCAGCATCGTTGACATCGCTGTCGATGTATTGCGAGAACCCTTCCGGATGGCTGCGGAGCTGCTCATGCAGGCTCTCGGCGGCCTTAAGGGCCATGTACTGCGCCAAGAAGAATGAGAGCTTCTTGACCGGCACGGAGAGAGAGGCGGTAGCCGCCTCAATCGTGCTCAAGCGGCCAATGCCCGTTGGGTGCAGCGTGCGCAGCGACTCGGCATCGTTCTTTGATCGCAGGTTAATGATGTCCTGGAAGAAGGCGAAGCGGTCAACGCTCTCTGGTGAGGCCGACCCGGTCATGTCGCCTGAGGCATCCGCCTTTACCGCCGTGTCCGCTTCGGAGACGAGCGTCGTGGCGTACACCGCCATGCTGCGCCAGAGATCCTTCGCCTCTTGATAGGCGGCTGGGCGCGAGAAGAGGAACGTGGTGGCCAGTGGTGCCGCAGCGCCACCCGCCGTGATGTCGTACTCGACCTTCTCGGTGCCTGGGTACTGCTGGCGGAACCAGCGCTCACGCGTGGTGTCGCTGCTGTTGGAGTGATCAACGAGCTCGCTCAGGTCAAGGATGCCGCGCGCAAAATTGAGGTTGAGCATGCGCATCTGCTCGCCGCTCGCAGAGTCCTTAAAGGCGCTCGGCGCAGCAATGAGCGGGATCACGAATACTTCCGTGCCCGGGAACGCCTGCTGTGCCATGACCGTGGCGATCTTCACTACATCGAGGAAGAGGCCTGAACCGGTACCACCTGAGAGCGATGTGGCAACGAAGATCACGACCCACGAGTGGCCCGACTTCTTGCCCGCGCCAACGACATCTGTGTAGGCGTCGAGATCGCCCTGTGAGTTAGCAAGGCGTGCAAACGCCTCCTGCATTGGCCGGAAGACGCCATCAATGCCTACATCGGAGAGGCGGTCAAAGAGTGCGGCGCGCCCAACTGTTGGAAACTGCGCGGCACCTGTGCTCATTGGCGCATGCGTTGGCTCGCCGTCTGATCCTGGTAGCCAATCTTTGACGAGATCCTTGTGCTCTGCTCGCAGCTTCGCCGCAATGTGTTGGTAAGCCGCAGCCGACGAGAGCGTTGCAACAAACGATGTCGTGCGATCAATCGCGGTTGAGTCGAGGTCGCGCAAGAAGTCGCGAACGCCCGCCATCTCCTGCTGCGAGTAGTCGATGTAAACAGACTGGAAGAATGGTGGGAGTTGATCGCGCTTGTAGCTGGAGAACTTGCCCTTCCCTACGAGGGCCCGGCCGTCTGCACCGCAGATCTGGCGACGCAACAGCTGCTCAAGCTCTGTACCAACCTTAAGGCCGGTTCCGCCGAGACCGATGTACATGAAACGATGCTTGTAGCTCATTCTGGATCCTCCAACTCTTTGTTGATCAACTCACCCATCTTTGTGCCCTCTTCTGGTGTGTATCGGATGGTGTTGGTTTCTGAGCCCCCAATGAGCGGGACTCGCTTGAATTCAATGAACCCGCGCCCGCGTTCGCTCTTCACGGTCCCCTCAGACCATTCGCCTGCTTCACCATCTGCTGGCTCGAGAGACACATTCGTGCCGCCCCTCCAACGTAGTCGCCAGTTCTTACCGTCTTCGCTCTTGCCTGGCTCAATCTTGCCGCGGTCACCAACGTTGAACCAGCTTGGGCTGCCACCACTGATGGAGCTGCTCGCCACACTTCGGGAGCCGGTGCCATCGAGAATGGCGAGGTCGCCGGCGAGATCAATGCGCTGGCTGTCAATGATGCGCTTTGCAATCAGCAGCGCCATGAACCCAATGAGCCCAATGAGCAGCATCCAGTACTTCTGAATTGGTCCCCGCGCCAAAAGTGGGACACATAAATCAGTATTAGATCCTGGTAAATTCACATTCACTCCACGTAGAGGCAGCGAATAGGAGCCGTCGCCATCAATTGAAGTCTTGACACTGTTGAATGCAAGTCGATCCGGTGAAGACAGGCCGTCATCAGGCTCGTTGCCTGCGAAGAAAGCAAGGCCGATTGTCCAATTTCCGTCCTTATCCTTGAGTCGCTCCACCTCATCTTCATTCAAATAAATGCGCTCAACTTCAAATTGAGTGTCCTCAAGCTCCAACACTTCTTGTCCCGTAGAGCTTATCCATACCAAAGTGGGTTTTCTCTCAAGGAGCTTCCCAATGCCAGGTGAAAACGTAAGCCAGCCTCCACCGTTTGGATCTGGTTCACACTTCGTAATTTTTGGTACTGCTGGCGCGAAGAGCACGATCAACGAATTCGCTCCCGGTGCCAACCCCACACTTGAGAGCCCTGCGCCCGCGCAGACATCTTGCGAAGTTGCATCAGGAGTCGACTGCGCCCACTCAAATGACTCCACATAGATGTTCTGGGTAAGGCTGCACGCTACACTCGAAACTGGACTGGCAGAGAAGACTGGGTCATCGTTTCGGCCGCGTAGGCCGATAAGAGCCATGGCCTTAGCTCCGTTTGGCGCGGTCACAGAGCCTTTTGTAGTGCCAATTCGGTCAGTACCTGCCGGCACATAATCAATACCAACGATTTTCGCGTACCAGTAGATAACCTCCTCAGCCAATCCCCATGGGCTGGCTTTAAGGTCAAGAATCATCTTAGTCGGACACGTAGTCTCTTCCACTAGCTTGAGATTTTGCTGGCGCTGAAGTGTCTGAATCCATTCAAGAGTTTCTGGAACAGCACCCGAAGCTTTTGGTGAAACCCAAATGGGGCAAATACGTACATTATTTGAAGACAAATCTCTTACGACATCTGATAGTGCCTCACAGTTTTGATTTGACCCGGATTCCTTACAGATGATGTCTTTGCCATTGTTAACAGACTTACCCTTGTTGAACTCGCCATCCGTTACAAGCAGTACATATCGCTTTCCCGACCTACTGATAATTGAATTAGCGGCTTCTCGAAGAGCAACATCAAAAGCTGTATGCCCTGACGGTCCACCTTTAAGTGCATTCTTGATGTCAGTTCGACATGTAGCGAGAGATTGGCTCATTGAGTTTTCAGTACCTGCATCTGCATCGTTCCACTTGCACCAGGATTTTACTGAGCTGGAAAAGCCCATAGGCTGCACGGAAAGCGAGTATGTGTCGCCAATAACTGGAAAGAAGGTTGCCGGCCAAATGGCATTTTCGATGCCGAACTGGCTCTTGTTCGCCTTGGTTGAGCCAGAGCGATCAAAAAGAGCCACTACGTTTACTTTTTCTGCCTCTAGCAGCGATCCCTTTGGGGTATTCCCGCCACATGCGCTGATGCCCAGGGCGATCGCCAGTAGGGTCGATAAAGCGCGAGCAACACCAAGGTGGCGGGGCGAAGTCATTGGGGTACCATAGCGGAACTGAGGGTCATTCGGAACCCAATGAGCACGATCCGCAACGGAAGGAGCCCCGCCCCGTGTGGAAGAAGATCGTCGTTTTAGTAACAGTGGTCGCTGCGGTAGGGGGCGCCCTCTTCGCCTCGTTCTACCGACCCCCAAATGAGCCGTGGCGGCCGGCGGACCTCGTACGGTCGACCGTCTACATCACCGTTCAGCTCCCGAGCGGCCTAACTCCTAAGCAGCTTGCGCGTGGCATTGGCTGCACTGGTGGCGGCATTATCACGGGGTCCGGAACTCTCATTGATGAAGATCTCATCCTCACAGCAAAGCACGTTATTGAGCCGACGCGATCAAAGACCTGCCTCTACCCAGAACTTGGCTACGGCCTGGTCTATCGCGCATATTTCGCGTCCGAGCCAGAAGAGCGGCTGAATACCTACCCATGCTGGGTAGAACCAGTTGCCTCATCTACCGAGCATGACATTGCACTCCTACAGATCAAGAACCTCGACGACTGCATCAAGTCCTTTACGGGGAACGTCATGCCGATCCCGCTGAAGCTTGCGGACGCTGATGCAGTCCAGATGGGTGATGAGGTCTTTAGCTTCGGGTTTCCCGGACGCGGTGACTCCTACTTCTATGGCGAGGGCCGGTCTTCGCCAGACCAAGCAGTAGCAATCTGGTCAGAAGGGGTCGTCTCTGCAATCCGGCGAACGACCATGCCCCGCGACAACATTATTACGACGTTGAACTCTTCTGGCGGTTCGTCGGGTGGCGCCGTTCTCAACAGCGCTGGGGATGTGATTGGGGTCGTTGAGGGAAGCAATTACCTGACCGAATCCTGTGGCGCAATGCCCACTGGTAAGAAGGCCGTACCGCCTCCTGATCAGGATCGTAACGGCGATGGGAAGTGGCAGATTTGGGAGTGGTGCCCGGCTTCTGGTTCATCGTGGACGTATGTAACTCCAGTGTCGTGGATCTTTAGTCCGCTGTACTGCTTGCGCCGCGAGGCACTGTTGCCGCCGACGGTAACGCAGAAATACGACTGCATCGGGAACTAGTACTCCGGCCCTTCACGGCCCCGCTGCCGGGGCAGGCTCGGGGTAAGATCTCTTTAGCTCTGGTGGTGAGTGGCGCGCATCGCCACGCCGAGCCGCTACAATCCCCCGCATGAAGCGAGCCCGACAGCTAGTTGCCACCGTCCTTGCCGCCGCCGCCCTCGTGGTCACGGCTGCGCCGAGTAGCCCACCCTCTATTGATGACCTGACCTGGAACCCTATCTTCGGCACGACCAGTGCCCCGCTTGCCAATGGCGCCGTGTGGGCGATCACGGTTGATGGTGACGATGTGTATGTGGGCGGCGCCTTCACCAACTTCGCCGGCATTGCCGCTGCAGACCGCATCGCTAAGTGGGACGCCGCGAGCCAGGCATGGGAGGCGCTCGCTCCAGCCGGTGCCACCGATGGATTGATCACTGCGGGAACCATCTACAACATTGCTGTCGACGCAGGGGTTGTCTACGCGGGCGGCAAATACACCGTCGACATTGGTGTTAATGACTGCACCAACCTCGCCACGTTTACCACTGCAACGAGCACCTGGGAAGGATTCGGCTCCTGCCCAAGTAACGAGCTCATTGACCCTACGAAGACCGTCTACACCGTGGAGAAGATTCCAGGTGGACCGCTCTACGTTGGCGGCAACTTCTTAAATGCCAACGGCGACAGCAACTTTGACTTCGGCATCTACGGCACCTACGTCGGGAGCGGGTGGTCTTGGAGCGGCCTCGGTGATAACGGTTCGGGCGGCGCGGCACTCGGCGCGTTCGTCTCAATCATCGTGGTGCACCCCGATGGCGGCGTACTCGTCGCAGGTGACTTTGGCGGAGCTGGCGGCGTGACAGGTGCGAATTCGTTAGCGCGCTTCGACGACACGCAGACCCCGAAGTGGTTCGCGCAAGACACCCCAGCCGTGACCTTCTACGGCGCACTGAACACGGGCACCGAACTCTACGCCTCCGGTTGGGAGGGCGCCTATCTTCACACCGGCGGGAACTCGTGGCGCGCGCTCTGCACGACAGAACTTGGTACCGCAAGTGCCACGTGGGGATCCCTGGCAACGACTTCCAGCGGCCTGCTGCTGGTGGGCGGAGATGGACTCTATGCCTGCGATACAACTGATGGTGGCTCAGCGACGCTCGTGCCCAACGGTGGAACCGTGCGTGCGCTGGCCAGCTATCGCGGTGCGACCATTGTTGGTGCCAGTACCACTCTGGCCGGCGGCACCGACTACATCGCCGTGCTGGGCGACGTTCTCCCCTCGACCAACGGCAGCAGCCGACAGGCCACCGACATGGTAATCCTGCTCGCCACGTTGACCGCCCTCACGGCGCTCGCCGGCACCCAGCTCCTCCGCCGCGCCTAACGGCGCGCAAGAGGACGCGCACAGCGTCCCTCCAGCCCCCATACTCCCCGAAGCACGCTCATCTCGAGCGTGCAGTTAGGGAGGGAACATGTCGTTACTGAATGGAAAGAAAGGGAAGGACCTCGGCTTTAGCGACTTCGTGTCGTCTGCTGTTCGAGGGCTCTTCATGCCCTATTTCAGCCTGCCGATCATCGTGCTCGGCGTCGCGGTTGGGTATGCAACCGATTTGATCTTGAAGCCGATCTTGGTTGATGGCTTTGAGAACGCGGGGGAACTCGGCGCCATGGCTGGCCCGATCGCCACCGCTTCGGGCATCTCGATCATCACGGGCATCTTCATTGCCGTGTACGGCCAGATTTACGGAACCCTTGCGACCAACGCCAAAGCCGGCACGCCAACCATTGGTGAGGCGATGGCCGTTATTGGTCAGCGTGGTCTCTCGGTCTTTGCCGCAGGCCTCTTGGTGACGCTCGCCACGGTGGGCATCTTCATCGTTGGGCTGATCGTCGTGATCGGCGGCGCCATTGCTGCCAACGCGGGCGGGGTGACAACGGGGTTGTTCATCCTCTTCCTCGTGGTCTTCATCTATCTGTCGATGCGCCTCGGCCAGGCCGGCTGGTTCGCAGCCGATGGCATGGGTGCCATTGATGCAGTCAAGGCCTCGTGGAGCCGCACCCAGGGTCACCTC
>Ga0315906_10004549_pt1 | contig 17803 bp, 13 predicted proteins | sample LakEriMetagenome_4_FD_203526 | JGI IMG/M metagenome (GOLD analysis project Ga0315906, IMG submission 203526) | Freshwater fungal communities from buoy surface, Lake Erie, Ohio, United States - Buoy 2 MA122 | ecosystem: Environmental > Aquatic > Freshwater > Lake > Lake biofilm | place: USA... | reverse complement strand
TCCAGGCAGTTCACCTATATGGATTACCCGCAGATATGATTATGATTAATAAGATTGCAAGAAAACACAATCTACTAGTGATTGAAGATGCAGCACAGGCACACTCTGCCTCAATTAACGGCCAACCAGTAGGCACCTTTGGTGACGCAGCAGCATTTTCTTTTTACCCAACAAAAAATATGACATCTGGTGAGGGTGGAATGATAGTTTTTAAAGAAAAAGCTCACGCGCGGCTAGCTAGATTATACAGAAATCAAGGCATGGAGAAGCGATATCAAAATGAGTTAGTAGGATTCAATTTACGCATGACAGACATTCACGCAGCTATCGGTAGAGCTCAACTTAAGCACCTTTTAAAGTGGAGTAAAAAACGGCAAGATAATGCGATGGCATTATCTAAGCAACTAGAAAATGTAGCAACGCCAATTGTTCCTATTGGTTTTTCGCACGTCTTTCATCAATACACAATTAGAGTTTCAAAAAACCGTGATATTTTTGCAGAGAAATTAACTCAATCTGGAATCGGAAATAGTGTTTACTACCCAACGCCTGTCCATAAACTCCCTGCGTTCAGTAGCTCTTTATCATTACCTCAAACACAAATAGCTACAGAGAGCGTGCTTTCACTTCCTGTTCATCCGTCATTATCAAAGGGTGATTTAAAGAGAATTGTCTCAACTGTTAACGAATTAACTAAGGTTTTTAATGGCTAATCTTCGCGCTGGAATTATTGGATTAGGAATGATGGGGGCCAATCATGCACGCGTGCTCTCGAATTTAGAGGGAGTAGACCTTGTGGCTGTTGCTGACCCGCAGGGTGATGCAAAAAAAATATTGCCAAATTTTAATGTGCTCAATAGCGTGGACGATGTTGTCAAACTTGGAGTTGATTATTGTGTAATTTCGGCGCCAACTTCTTTTCATGAAGAAATAGCACTGCAGTTGATCGGCAGCGGTATCCATTTTTTAGTTGAAAAACCAGTAGCGAATACTTATGCCTCTGCACTTAAAATTAGAGATGCTGCAAAAGCAGCAAAAGTAATAGGAGCAGTTGGGCATATTGAAAGATTCAACTCTGCACTCCAGGAGGCTCGCAAAAGAGTATTGGCAGGTGACTTAGGCACCATTTATCAAGTTGCTACTAGACGTCAAGGCCCTTTCCCATCTCGTATATCGGATGTCGGAGTGGTTAAGGATTTAGCAACCCATGACATTGACCTTACTTCTTGGCTTACGGGAAAAAAATATTTGCAGGTAAGTGCTAATGCTGCATTTCGTTCAGGTAGAAAACACGAAGATCTAATATCGATCTCAGGCTTATTAGAGGACTCCATAGTCGTGAATCACCTTGTTAATTGGTTAAGCCCGTTAAAAGAGCGCAAGATTATTATCACTGGTGAAAAGGGTACCTTTGTCGCAGACACACTTCGAGCAGATTTAACCTATTACGAAAATGGAAAAATTGAGATCTCGCAAGCAGATTTAGCTCATTTCCGTGGTGTCACCCAAGGCGATGTGCACATTCTTGCTTTTGAAAAGCCAGAACCACTCGTTGTAGAGCACCGAAATTTTCGTGATGCTGTATTAGGAAAGCAATCAAATATAGTGTCACTAGAAGAGGGAACAAATACAGTTCAAATTGCTGAAGCGATTATTGAAAGCTACACCTCAAAGAGTTTGATAAAGCTATGAAAATTGCCGTAATTGGTATGGGAAAAATTGGTTTACCACTTGCTGTGCAGTATGCCAAGAAAGGAAATTCTGTTATTGGAGTTGATATTAATCCAAAAACTGTCGAATCAATTAATCAAGGCTTAGAACCTTTCCCAGAAGAGGCGCACCTTAAAGAGTATTTAAGAGATGTGGTGAGTAAACAGATGCTAATAGCAACCCTTGATTACTCAGAGGCAATAAATCCCGCGGATGTAGTAATTGTCGTTGTTCCACTTTTTGTAAATGAAAAGGCAGAGCCAGATTTTGAAGAAATGGACAAAGCGACGGCCTTGATTGGTGCAAGTATAAAAAAAGGATCCTTAATTTGTTATGAAACTACATTACCAATTGGAACAACTAGGACTCGATTTGTTCCTTCACTTGAGAAAATATCTGGGATGAAAGTAGGAATAGACTTTAATGTTGTCTTTTCACCGGAACGAGTTTTCACTGGTCGAATTTTTGAGGATTTAAGAAAGTACCCAAAAATAGTTGGTGGCATAACTCAGGTTTGTGCGGAAAAAGGAGTGGAGTTTTACTCAAAAGTGCTCGATTTTGATGTTAGGGATGACTTAGCTAAACCCAACGGAGTTTGGAGGGTAGAAAGTACGGAGAGTGCAGAATTTGTGAAACTTGCAGAAACTACCTATCGAGACGTAAATATAGCTCTAGCTAATCAATTCGCTATTTATGCAGATAAGATTAAAGTCAACATATATGAAATTATAGAATCAGCAAATTCTCAGTATTTTTCTCACATACACCAACCTGGGATATCTGTTGGTGGGCATTGCATTCCAGTTTATCCGCAATTTTATTTATGGAGTGATACTTCTGCAACTATTGTTAAAGAAGCTAGAACCACTAATACACATATGCCTAGATACGCAGTTGATAGCATGAGGAATTTCTTAGGTGATTTAAGTGGGAAGAACATTCTAGTTCTAGGTCTTAGCTACCGTGCTAATGTAAAGGAATCTGCATTTTCTGGCTGTTTTGAACTTAATAAAGAATTAAAGAAGCATGGAGCAAAAACTGAGGTAACTGATCCATTTTTTTCCGATAAAGAAATTGAGTATTTAGGATTAAATCATTATTCTGGGAAAAATACTGAGGTAGATGGAATCATTATTCATACAAATCATATAGAGTTTACTTCAATTTTAAAAACACCATTTCCTAATTGTAAAGTTATTATCGATGGTAGAAATTTCTTGAAAAATGCTGATGCGATTAATTCTATTCCTGTTTTTAGTCTTGGTGGCGGAACTCATTAAGTAATAAATTTTTCACAGACAAGTATAAATTTAAAAGAGTTTAATCTACTTGGTTTTATACTTTCAAAGATCTTATTAAAACTAAATGCTACACGTTGACTCAGCAGAAACTTTAATGGAATAACGATCCAGTAGTAGGAACCAAAGTAAAAACAACTGCTTGACTCAAATCTTTTGGAAAATCCTTGGATTCGATCAAAATTCGGCACCCTCTTCAGCGTGGATTTTGTTCGGTTTCCTCGGTAGTAATGAATTCTTCGATTAAGCCTATATATATAGTTATGATTAAGGCTATCCATAATTAACAAATTTCCACCAGGTTTTAGCAGCCTATATATTTCTTTGTTTACTGCCCCAGGGCTTCCGTAGCTTAAAACATTACAACAAACAATGAAATCAAAACTACAATCCTTTATCGGGATTGATTCCATATTTGAAACAATAGTTTCGATACCGCCACTAAGTTTTGCTCGCAGGACTGCAAGTGAAACTTCAGATATATCCTGCGCTGTAACATATGCCCCAGTATCAAATATAACCTTTGTATGGCTGCCGGTACCTGCACCAATCTCAAGAACCCTTGCTCCAGGCTTGATTAAATCACAAATCAACGCATACCATTTGTCGTATATCGGAGCAATAAAATCAGAGTGATTAACCTGTAACGGTTGCTGATTTCTAATTGCCTTCAACTCTTCTTCAGCTCGATTATCATAACGTTGCTTTTCTTTTTCAAAATCATCAATTGAACTTTCGAACCAAAACTTATTTCTAATCATTTTTTTTTGTGAGAATCTCTAAATTATTAATGATTTTTTCATAAACAATTTGTCCAGAAAAATCTTTAGCATAGGCTTTAACGGCGTTCTCGCCTAATTGTTTGAAAAAATCTGGGCTTGATTCCAATTTTCTTAATGCCATTTTCAAAGTTGAAACATCAGAATAAATCAAACCAATATTTTTTTCAAGTATAAATTGTGAAGCAGAACCTGTAACACTCGAGAGTAAAGGCTTACCATGTTGCATTGCGTCAAAAAATTTATTTGGCAAAGATTGCGAGAACTCTAAGCTACTTTTATATGGTGCTATAAAAATATTAGTTCGATCTGCAAGTACTTTTGACTGGATACTAGTGATCCTTCCAAGCATGATGATGTTTTTGATATTCTGAGTTTTCTCCTCTAAATCTTGAAAACATGGACCATCTCCAGCAATTACAAATTCAGTGTTGCTATTTTTGAAGGATTCAATTACACAATCCCAATCAAATGCGGAAGTTAGGCTTCCAACAAAAGAACATCTATTCTGCTTACTATCAGCCACACCTTTTTTATCTAACCATTCTTGAGCATTAGTAATTTCAGTATTAGAGTAATATGGTCCAATAGTTGTTAGGTAATTAACTGAATCATAAATATTTGGTTTTCTACGAGCAATTTTTACACTTTGATCTAAAAAGTCTTGCGAGATAGAACTTATACTTGTCGCAGTTTTGAAGGTTGAATTCATTAGGTGATAGTAAGGACTTAATAGTAATTTTCCAACGCCTCTAGCTTGACTGGGTAAGGCTCGCAGTAAAACATCTGGCCACATATCTTTTACATCTAGAACCATTGGAATACTATTTTTCTTTAAAAACCTAGACATAATCCAGGCTACCTCAATTGGTGGGTATCCAATGAATGCGATATCAGGTAATTCCATTTTCTTAAGTGCAAAGTGCAGGCAAAATGCAAGTTGAGCATGGTCAACTAATCGCTTTATGCCCTGATTTTTTTTATATCCAATGCTATTAATTAACTTAATTTGCAAGTTAGTATTATAATTTATAGTTCTTGATTTTTTATAGCGGTGGCTTTTTGTAAAGTGATCAAAGTTTGCAGACCACAGTGTTACTTGATGCCCTTTACTTACTAAAGAATTTGATAAATTAATTGCCCGCATGGCTCTGGCACCGTTATTATCAGTTTGTAAAGGTTCACCAGTTTGTAAAATCCAAACTTTCATATCAACCTTTTACGAATTACCCGGATTAATTTCATCATTTTCGCGAAGTTACTATTTTATTTGACCCAGGAGGTGGCTTAGGAAAAAGTTTTTTCTTACGTTCCGCCGTAGATATCAAGTCACGTGGTGCTTTTAAATTCTTAAGAACAGAAGCATTTATTCTAAGTGCCGATGATCGAGAAACGATCGATAAAACAGTTATCACTAAAATAATTATGTCGATATGGATCTTAGTATTTTTGATATAAAACAATCCAAGAGCACTTTTCCCTGGCCTAATTAATTGATTATAGGCAATATCTGGATTAGCTTTACCAGACAAAATTTCGCCCTCATCGGAAAAAACTATAGATGCAAAGTCAGTAATGCCAGGTTTTATCGATAGCAATTCTTTTTCAGTATTGGTATAAATATCAGTTTCAGATTTAACATTTGGGCGGGGCCCGACTAAGCTCATGTCTCCTTTTAAAACATTCCACAGTTGTGTTATTTCATCAAGTTTATACCTTCGAATAAAGTGACCAATCGGGGTTATTCTGCTGTCATTTACTGCCGTTGAATCACCTCCTTTTTTATCTGCATTTATTTCCATAGTTCTTAATTTTACAATTTTAAATGGTTTTTCATTTTTACCGACTCGAGCTGAAATATAGAAAGGAGATCTAAAATCATGTCTCCAAATTAAAAAAATTACAATAATTAATGGCAAACAAAAAACTATTAAACCGAACAGCGAAAAGAAAACATCCATCAAGCGTTTGAAAACGACTGTTAATATTCTCATGTAATATCCTACGATCTTCGGTAGAAGTTCTTAATAGTTTCGCAAACGTAGTAAATATCTTCATCACTGACAAACATATTGATTGGTAACATTAAACATCTTTCAAAAAATCTCTCTGTTTTAGGTAACTTAATATTGAAACCAAGTACCTCCCACTGGTGTACAGCTTTACCACCCCATTGGATGATTGTTCCTATTCCGTGATTGCTTAACTCTTGTCGCAAATGATCTCTATTGTTTGCCTGAAGTTCATAGTTTTGATAGACATCAAAATTATCAGCATTTGCGATTGGACCAGGAGGTAAAGTTAATTCTTCCAATCCCTTCAGTTCATCGTTATAAATACTAGCTATCTCTCTTCTTCTTTTAATTACTAAATCATGTTTTTGGAAGTTTTTGCTTAAAATAGCTGCCTGCAAGTTATCTAATCTGCTATTCCTTCCCCATGATTTAACCTCACCTTGGGTGTCTCTACCATGATCATGGAGCTGAAATACTTTTTGATAAATATCATTACGGTTAGTCACGACTCCACCGCCATCCCCGAGACTTCCCAGTACTTTTGCGGGGTAGAAACTAAAACTTGCGGCATCACCAAATGTTCCAGCACTTTTACCTTTAAATTTGGAGCCAAGAGCCTGGGCTGCATCTTCAATTACTACTAATTTTTTATCATTAGCTATCTGCATTATCGTTTGCATATTACAAGTCCTACCGTTTAATTGAGTAGGAGAAATACCAACTGTATTTGCGTTTATTGAACTTTCAAGTGCACCCACGTCAATCAGTCCATCATCACCAATATCAACTGGAACAGGTGTACCACCTGCTGTGATGATTGCAGAAGCAGTTGCCAGCATCGTGTGGGAACTAATTATTACTTGATCACCTTTTTTTAAGCCAATGGCTAGCCAACATAGTTCAAGTCCGTCAGTAGCATTTCCAACACCGACTGCGAATTTTGATCCAGTGTATTGTGCTAATTTATTTTCAAACTCAATTAAGTCACGTTGCATAATGTAAGCGCCACGTTTACCAACATCTTCTAAAACCGCTTGTATTTCTTCCTTGTTGTCCAGAAATAGGCGAGGGTAATCAAAAAACGGGACTTTTCTGTCTGCACTCATTTGCTGGTGATTTTAGTCGCTAAAGGTTGCAAGTGAAACTTTCACCACATCTTCTGGTGTTGGGTAGTAGATTTTCTCAAGTGCTGGGGATGATGGGGCTGGCGCAAAAGGCAATGTCACTCTTCTAGGGCTTGATTTAAGGAGTTTAGGACTAATACTCTCAGTAACAGTTGCAATTATTTCACCTGCAAAACCGGCTGGAGACCATCCCCCATCTACAGCTACGAGTCTTCCAGTTTTCGCAACAGATTCAATTATCGCCTTAGGGAATATAGGGCTTATAACTCGCATGTCAATTACCTCGGCTTCAATTCCTTGTGCGCTAAGAATTTTTGATGCTTCTAAAGCAAGATGAGTTGAGTAACCTGCCGAAACAAGTGTTAGATCGTCACCGCTTTTGATAATTTTTGGTCCTTGTGTTTTTAGATCCAACTCACTAACTGGTTCTAACTCTTCTTCATTTGCATATAACCACCGATCATCGATGTATATCACGGGATCACCAGATAAGACTGATGCAATTAATAAATCTCTGGCATCAGATACAGAATATGGCATTACAACGCGTAGCCCAGGGATATGAGCGAACCATGCGTGCAACGCCTGTGAATGTTGTGAACCTTGTTCACCACCACGATTAATGATGGCCCTGATAGTTACACCTGCATGCGCCTGACCACCCATCATAGAGGACCATTTTGCAGCTTGATTTACAATCGCATCCATTGCGTAAAGCATAAAATCCATACGAGGGTGAACCATTATTGGTTTCATACCAGCCAATGCGGCACCCACTGCAGCTCCCGTGCATGCTGATTCTGCAACTGGCGTATCGATAATTCTTTCAATTCCAAATTCTTTATCTAAGTCGGTCATTGAATTTCCAACGTACCAAGGGCTCCAAAGTCCTTGACCAATAACAAATACTTCTGGATATTTTTTAAGCAGGTAAACAGATGCTTCTCTAATTGCATTTCCGTAATTGCTACTGGTTTTTTTGGTCATATCAGTTTTTATAAACAAAGTTAAGTAAAGATTTAGATTCAGCCCCGGAATCATCAAATGCTAAACTCCAAGCTAAATCAATTTTATTATTTATGTCAGTTTTTATCTTATGAAGTTCATCTTTATTCAAGAAATTTACTGATAACAATGCACTTTCAAGTCGAACTATAGGATCTTTCAATTTCCAAAGTTTCAAATCACTCGGTGATCTATTGATTCCAACATCTGTATCTTCTTGCCAATCAACGTGGCCATAGTGACGATAGGTAATTGCTTCCATAAATACTGGCATCTTTTCATTTCTTGCAATATCGATCAATCGAGATGCTGTATTTTCTACATCTATAATATTGTTTCCATCTAACGTTTCAGTTTCAATGTCATTTGCTTTTGAAAACCGTGCAACCGAATTGCTCGGCTGCCTTTGTGAAATATGCATATGGCTGGAGAATAAATTGTTTTCACACACGAAAAGGACTGGAACTCGAAGTTGTCGTGCTAAATTTAATGACTCATGAACTACGCCTTCTTCTATTGCGCCATCCCCAAAATAGGCAACAGATATATCGTTCTTATTTTGCATTTTTAAAGCTAAAGCTGCTCCGACTGCCAATGGCACAGTTCCGGCAACTATTGGAACAGCACCATAAATTCCATTTGGTCCGTCCCATAGATGCATAGAGCCACCCATACCTTTTGTGAGCCCAGTTGATTTGCCTAGCAGCTCTGCAAACAGCCTGTATGGGTCGGATCCCATTGCCAAAAGGTGGGCATGTGATCTGTGTCCACTAAATATTTTATCCGATTTACGAAGATACTTTGAAATTCCGACTGCAATTGCTTCTTGGCCTGCGCCTAAATGCACTGGACCGCCAATATGACCCATTTTACGCATGTTTGCAATTTTCTGTTCTATAAATCTAATTTGAATCATTGAATAAAGTTGATCAATTAACTCCTGCTGCGCTCTAATTTCTAAATTGAGACTTAGATTATCATTAAAACTAAACCCTCCATCACCAGAGCCATCCATAATGTTGTCAAATTTCATTTCAATGTTTCATTATATGCTGGAACCTTTGTATGACGAATATTTCTGTTCTCACCGTAGTAAACAATTTCATTTCTTCCTACTAATATTTCATTTAGCTTTTCACCTGGCCTTAAGCCAGTGTACTTTATTTCTATTTCCTTACCAGAATCAGCGATCATTTTTTTAGCAACATCATTAATTTTTACAGGATCACCCATATCAAGTATTAAAGTTTCGCCACATTTACCCACCAAAACTGATTTTAAAACTAAATAAACAGCTTCCACAATTGTCATAAAATACCTAGTAACTTCTTTGTGGGTTACAGTTAATGGGCCACCATTTTTTATCTGTTGGCGAAAAGTATTTAAAAATGAGCCATTACTCCCAACAACATTTCCAAACCTAACTGAAATATATTTTTTATCAATCACATCAATTCCAGCAATAATTCTTTCGCATATGTACTTACTTTTACCTAATTGACTTATAGGTTCGGCAGCTTTATCAGTTGATATATTAATAAAATATTTAACATTATTTTCTAAGCAGCAATTAATTAAATTTTTTGTAGCAAGCACGTTTGTTTTATGTGCTTCACCCGGAAAATTTTCTAACAAAACTAAGTGCTTGAGTGCAGCAGCGTGGAAAACAACATCGGGCTTTAATTCACTAATTACTTTTGAGACAGTTTCAGAGTCTCGAATATCGCATAATATTATGTTATTATTGATAAATAACCCGTCATTGTTAATACTTAAGCATAAATCTAGCAGAGAATTTTCATTCCGATCAAGTAAAAATAAATTTGAAGCATTTATACTTGCAATTTGCCTTGCAATTTCGGAACCGATCGAACCACCTGCGCCGGTGATTAAAATTCTTTTACCATTCAAGAAATCAACTAAGTCAGCATTGTCATAATCAATTTGCTGGCGCCCGAGAATATCTTCAATTGAAAGCTCAGATATATCTGACAATTTTAAATTCTTTCTCATTATTTCAAGTGCATTTGGAATAATTCTTATTGATATTTTTAGATCTTTGCATTTTTGTTCCAAGCTAATCAAAGCAGCCGAACTAATGCTTGCAATTGCCACTACTAAGATTTCTGGATTTTCACTAATTACAACTTCCTCAAGATTATCAATAGTTCCTAACACTTTTCGCCCACGGAACATAAAATTACTCTTATTTTTATCATCATCTAGAAAACCAATTGGGTGATAAATATCTGATTGATACAACATTTGGTCTACAACTTGTTGAGCAGTTATTCCGGAACCATATACTAATGTCCTTATTCCAGTTGTATTTCTAAATATTTTCCTATTTAGCCTGCCACTTATTATAATTCTAAAAATAATTTGTAAGATAAGTGAAATTATTCCGCATAAAATTGAGGTTAATCTAGGTAAATTTGGAAAGTCAAAACCAATTCTAATAGCAAAAATAGTTAAAGTAGTAAATAATATGGATAGACTTATTCTTAAAGTTTCTTCAAACGAAGCTTTCATTAGTTGTATTTTGTATACGGCAAAAAATATATTAAATAAAAAGTAAACAATTGAACCTAAAATTCCTAAAAATAAAACTTCGTTATATTTATCTTTTAGAATTAAACCATCGTATCTTATGAGGCTAGCAATAATTGATGAAAGTAACCACAATGTGGATTCAATACCTATGCGAACTATTTTTCGAAAATTTAGAATTGGTAAGAAATTGTTTTTAATTAAATCATTCTTTATTTTCACACTTAAATCATATACCATCGAATAACTACCTCTGATGGCTCTTACTGGCATAGATCCCGTGTTAACTTATTGGTTTTAGGTATGAATATGAGATAGTTTTCCATATGAAGTACACAATCTGCCACTTATCTACTGGTCATAATGCTGATGATGTTCGAATTTTTTTTAAAGAATGTATATCACTTTCAAAAGTCAAAAATTATAAAGTAATTATATGTGCTCCCGGAAGTATCCCTCCAGGTAGTGGTGTTATCCATTTTAAAATTTCAAATCCGGTATCATCAAGATTAATTAGATTTATTAATTCACAATTAATTTTTTTAAAGTTAATTTTTAAAATTAAAGCAGATGTTTGGCATATACATGATCCCGAGCTACTCCCGGTTGCAGTTATATTAACTTACATGAAACGACGAGTGATCTGGGATTCTCATGAAGATTATTATTTGCAATTTAAATCAAATATTAATTACAGAAAATATATACCTAATTATTTACGGCCTATTTTTAGGTATACAGTTTATTTCTTATTGAATCGTATCGATCAAAAAGCAGCTGGTATAATTGGTCCTTCAGTCAGCATTATTGAAAAATACTCAAACCCAAATGTAAAATTAGTTGGAAACGAAGCACTTTTAAAAGATTTTAGCTCATGCGCACCGAAGTTTAAAAACAATACTGTTTTATTTATTGGGCAATTAGATTCGAGCCATTGTTATAGGGAAATTGTAGACGCAGTCTTTAATATTCCAGAACTTAAACTCGTTGTAGCGACTAAGGTATTTAATAAAAGAGAAATTGATTATTCATCACTCATATTAAATCATCGTTTTCAATATTTAGGCTGGCTAGATAGGGAAAATCTTTCAGCTGCTATTTCAGATTCATCTGTAGGTTTAGTCACATACAACTACAATTTAAATCATTCAGATAATCAGCCAAACAAATTTTATGAATTTTGTGCTGCTGGCTTACCAATTCTAGCGACACCAACTTTATTTAACAATAATTTAATTAAAAATTCCAAGGCTGGAGTATTAACAAGTGGCTATGAAAGTAAATCAATCAAGATAGCGTTATTAGAATTACTTTCATCAGAAAAATACTGGCTAAATTGCTCTGAGTCTGGAAGAGATTGGGCGAAAATAAATGGAAGCTGGGCAGAATCGGAGTCGTCGCTCTTAAAACTTTATGCAAAAGTACTAGAAAATAATTAGGAAATAATTATATTATAAAGAATCTTTAAATTGCGTTATTGTAAACAAACAAATTAGCGTAAGGTATATTTAGTTTAATACTTAAATCCCTTAAATTTATAAAATAGTTTAATCTAAATTTTAATGTAAAAGATGATTGTTGAATAACTAAAAAATTGCTTTCCTGGTAAACAACGAATATTAGGTGTATAACTACTCAAATCCATTTTTAAGAAACAGTTTTAATCTAGTGAATTTACCCATTCAGCAAATTGTGGTACCGATTTTTGAAGATCAGTATAGTTTCCAGAACCGATTATTCTGCAATCATCCATAAAATATATTTTTTTAATATTTTTTATTGTATTTATCCGGTGCGCAATAATAATAATTGTTACATCACCCTCTAATGATTTTAAGGATTGTGTGATTAGATTTTCAGAGCTATAGTCAAGTGAACTCGTTCCCTCATCGATAACCAATAATTTTGGTTTCAAATATAATGCTCGAGCAATTGCTATCCTTTGTTTTTCACCACCACTTAAAATACCGTTCAAGTTGCCGAGTTCAGTATTCAGTCCTTTAGGTAGTCTTTTTATTAAATTATCTAAGTGTGCGCCAGTAATTGCATACTCCAACGCTTCTTGGTTGAATCCGGAATCGCCTTTTCTGAATACGATATTTTCGAGAACAGTTCCTTTAAAAATAATTGGACTTTGGGGGACATAGGAAATATTTGTCACATTTCCAGGGCTTATTTCCATTAATCCATCTTTCAGAACTACAGTACCTTTACTGGGTAAGTAAATATTTAAAATCAGATCAACAATTGTAGTTTTTCCAGAGCCGCTTTTACCTACAAGAGCTATAGCTTCACCACTTTCGATGTCAATTGTGACATTTTCAAATAAATAATCATTGGAGTCTGTAAATTTAAATGAAACTGATTGCATTGATATACTTGGAGGATTCCTCAAGACATGGCTAATGGCTTGACTATTAAGGTCAGTTCTTATTTGTAGATCACGCAAAAATTCTAAAGTCACCAAAGCATTACCATAGCTAGTGATCAAATTTAGGATAGTAGATTGAATTCTGAAAAGCGCCGGAACAATTCTCCCAGAAGCAACTATAAACACAGTTAAGGTTGCGATATTATTAACATCACCTGTCAACAACGTAAATGAAAGAACAAAAATCCCTAATGTTAATGCAATTTCGAAAACATATTTAGGTAGCAACTGTATCCATAGTATTTTAGCCGATGAAATAGCTTTTGAATTCTCAGAATTTTGAAATCCATATTCAAAATGATCTTTTTTATTCATAGCAAAAATTTCTTTGAAAGACGCCAACACAACGTTCAAATATTCATGAGAGACCATTTCGCTGTTTATGCAATCTTCCCCGTATGTTTGAGCTTTTTTTCCTATTATTTTTTGCAAAATTATTGCAAAAGACCAAAAGAAAACGAATGTAAAAATAGAAACTACTGGATTAAAAATAAAAAGAAATATTAATATAAAGAATAGAAGTAAAACATCTGAAAAAATTAAGAGTGAGTTTCCAATGATTCTCATAAATATTGCATTAGGACCTATAGAAAGGGCCGTATAAACTCGCTCGCTATTTTGTTTTTTAAACCATACGTAAGATGAATTAAGTATTTTCGAATATAAAGTCGATGAAAACTCTGATTGTTTTTTAGCATAAAACAAAAGAATTTTTTTATTAATGAAAATACTAAAAATAGTCTTTAAAACAAAGAATATTATAGTAGTTAACGAGAAAATGAAGAGCACGACTTTTGATGAGTAACTATCTAATTGCAGCAAATTAGTAAAAATTAACACTTGATCATTTAAGTTTGTGCCTATTAAATAGCTTGTAACTAAAATTGCAACAGTTCCCACAAGAAAAATTCCAATTATGTCAAGTAGCGCAATAAAACTTTGCACGAGCATAACTAAAAAATAAATCTTTTTATCTCTTTTAGACAAAATATTAATAAAGGGTGAGTATTTTCTATAAAACTGAATTAGTTTTTGTCTAAACAACATTAGATGAGGATATCAAAAATTGTGAGTTTAAGCCATCATTAAATGGGCGTACTTTTCAATGGAAGTTCTTATGATATTCAAATAATATTCCAAGTAGGAGTTCTAATAAACTATCATTGATAGATTTCAAAATTTTTAATAACAGACTAAGCTCAGTGTTGGTATATTTATTACTTTAATCTAATTTAAATATTGTGTTATTTGGCAGCTATTTGAGGATATGGCATTCCGGTCTACTTATAGTTATTAAGATTATTGATTATCACACGCCTCTGGAAATCAAAAAATTAAATCCGAGCATAAGAATCACAACTGCTTTGGGTAAGCGCACACATTAACTTGAGCCTAAAGATTGGTTGGCTATCAGCAACTTGTTGTATATAAGATATTATATCGACATGAATAAACAATCAACGCCCAACAAAATGGTACTGATGACTGGCGTATTTACTACAGTAGCATTTACTTATTTCTTTTTTGATAGTTTAATGTTGCCCAAATTTATTGTTTTATTTTTTGGATCAATCGTCGCATTTTATTTATTTTCAAGAGTAAATCAAAAGCTGTCGTTCAATCCAAAGGCAATTGTTATACTTTCGAGTTTACTTATCAGCTCACTTTTAATAAGTGGATTCACAAATCACATGGCGATATACCAGATTTTATTTGGTGACTGGGCCAGGTATAATGGATTACTTAGTTACATATTCTACATGATTCTGTTTTTGCTAAGTTCATTTTCTCAATCAAGGACTTATATAAAATCAATTATTACGGTCCTAGTTTATCTTGGTTATTTTATAGTAATTGTTGGTTTACTTGAGCTATCTGGAAATAACATTACAGGTATTATTTCAACTGATCCTCATTTGAAATTAACATTAGGCAATTCAAATTTTGCATCTATTATCATTGTCATAACTTTTTCTGCAACATATTCGAATCTAATTTATAAAAAAGGTTTAAACTATCGCAACATATTCCTGCTAATTTCAATAGCTTTGCATACCTTTTTATTGTATAAGACCTCTGCTACCCAAGGAATAGTCGTACTAATTTTTGCAGTTATGTTTCAAACCGGTATTCGCTTTTTAGCGAGTAAAAGTACTTTAAATATTAAAATTGGTAATATTATTTTATTTTCTATTCCAACTATAGCTGTGTACACCGTTTTCGATTATATATTTAACGGCCCGGTGTCACACGTCGTAAGCATTAAAACACTGGTAGATAGATTCTATATATGGAAAACTGCAATTTCGATGTGGAAAGACAACCTATTGACTGGTGTAGGTATAGATTCATTTGGATCTTGGTTTGGTCAATATCAAAATACTGAAAGTTTAAAATATAAAGTAATAACTGAAAATTATGATAACGCTCATAATATTTTCTTAAACTTTCTTGCAACTGGAGGTCTGTTAGTATTTATCGCTTATTGCTCTATAACTTTTTTTATTGCATATTGTGCGTTTAAATTGTTAAAAAAGAAAAATTTTGACAGTAATTTGGTTGCTCTAATTTGCATTTGGCTTGTTATTCAAATACAAGCACTTGTTTCTATTGATTATCTTTCAATTTCAACCTGGAATTGGATAATAGCAGGAGCAATTGTGTCCGAATACTATTTTCAGAAAAATGATGTTAATTCAAAAAGTAATAAAAAAGAATACTTTGCTATTTCTAAATTGGCGTCTATTGGTTTAAGGGTAGTTTCAATATTCATAATATGCATAACGATTATGTTATTACTGCCTACAGTAAAAGCCGAGTATAAAATTAATGACCTTATTACCGATAAAAAATACGCATTAAACAGTCCAGAACTTCAACTTGTTAATTCAGATATTTTGAGTTTAGCTTTGGATATAAAATACCCAGATATAAAAATATACTCAGTTTCTGCATTGGAAACATTTGGCGACCTTAGTGGTGCCTTAGAACTGGCAGTTGATTCGACTTCTAGATTTCCTAGGTCGACTCGTAGCTGGGCAACACTTGCGCATATTTATGAGGTAACCGGAAATAAAAAACTTGCAGTTGAGTCTTGGAAAAAGGCGTCTGAATTAGATCCTCTCAATTCAATTTACAAGGCTAAGGCTTCTGAAAATTTACTCACTGAAGTTAACTGAAGCTTGGTTAAGCTACTTGGCCCATCCAAAATGTCCGATTTGTCCCCAACTCGCGACAAATACCCACCAGATTCGTAGTAGTCAGTAGAGGCAGCGACGGCTTACTCTGCAAGACAAAACCGGTTAAAGAAGGACACTTTCGTGGCATTTAAGCGTTCTACCAAGACAACAACCAAGGTTGCTCCACAAGCCTGGTCTGTTACTGAGCTTGGCGCTTTCTACACAACCCACCGCAGTGAGTTTTTATCCCATGCAAATCGTGTTCTAAAAGATTCTGCCAAGGCAGAAGAGATCACTCAAGATGCGCTAATCAAATTTATGTTAGCGGCCCCAGAACTTGAATCAACTGATCACGCACTTGCTTATATCCACCGCACAATCGAAAACCTATGCATCGATCTATTCCGCATGGAAGGTCGCCGGCCAAATCTAGTTGTGCTAGATGATGCCACCGCTGAGGTTGAAGCAACATATCAAGTTTCAGGAGATCACGAAGCGGTTATCTCAGCAGCAGCTGATGCGGTAATCATTCGTCAAGCACTTTCCCTATTATCCCCAGCAGAGCGCGCAGCGCTTGTGATGTGGGAGGTTGAAGGTCGTTCAACTTCAGAGATTGCTGCCGAGCTTGGTATCAATGAAAGCGCAGTGCGCCATACTGTTTCCCGCGCCCGTGCTTCAATGCGCAAAATTCTTTCTACCCTTATCGTTGATGAAAAGCGTGGCCTGACTGCACTTGATGCACTATCTACCACCTACAAAAAAGCAGCGGAGATTGCTTCAAAATCATCTAAGGCTGCTCTTTCACTTATTCTTGTTGTTGCTGCCTTCCTAGGATTTAACACATTAACTGGCCGCGAGGGTGTTGCCACAATTGATTCATCAACTGTTGCCGCCCCATCTGATAAGCCAGCTAGCAAAGATGTTGTAACAGATTCAGATGCAGTTGCAATCGATGAAGATATTCAATTTGAATTAATCACCTTTCAAAATGAGGTCAAGGTTGTTACCTCTCAGATCTCAGCCCTACGTGCTGCAGTTGCGGTATATAACTGGGCAGGCCTTGATGCTTCAGGTGCTCCAGTTGGATTATCTTCAAACCTTGGTTCTTCAGTAACAGCTCCTGCGCAATTAATTAAGTTTCCAAACCTGACCAATACTTCTTCTTCTTCAATCTTTAAGGTGAGCCAAAACGGAGTAGACCTACTTCTATCCCAAGACCTTTTCTATGTTGATGGCCAATTGACTGCCTCAATCCTGCCAATTAGCCCATCCTCACAAATCACCGTTTCCTCATCAAAGCAGTCAGTTAAAACCCTTGCAGATGGCTCAAAACTGGTGATTTCTTCAATTTCCCTAGCTAACACAGGCTCAGATGGTCAGGCTCCAGCGGTAGTAAATGTTAGAATTAAGGTATCCGCAGACGGGTTAGAGATTCTCGCTCAGTCAGCTCAGGTTTTATTCACAGGCTCAACACAAGCAGAAGGGGTAATTTAACCATTACTCAAAACTAGGTTTCCTGTTGCCTTATATAGGCCGCAGGGATACGAAGTGAGGAAGCACGTGCTCTTCATTTCAACCGGTGGGAAAAGGGTCACTCATTGCTAATGAGTATCCCATCTCTCACCAGCCAGGTAAAAGATCGTCTTTTATCTGACTAAACGAAAGGAAAATAGTGAAAACTATTTCATTAAAGAAAGTATCTGCTGTTGCAG
>Ga0315906_10004548_pt1 | contig 17803 bp, 9 predicted proteins | sample LakEriMetagenome_4_FD_203526 | JGI IMG/M metagenome (GOLD analysis project Ga0315906, IMG submission 203526) | Freshwater fungal communities from buoy surface, Lake Erie, Ohio, United States - Buoy 2 MA122 | ecosystem: Environmental > Aquatic > Freshwater > Lake > Lake biofilm | place: USA: Lake... | reverse complement strand
ACTACCCTGATGATCGTATTTTCCTGGCCACCGAACATGACCGTGTCGATTGCAGGATCGTACTTGACCCATCCAAGGATACCGCCAGCGACCATCAGGAGACTGATGTACCTTGCAGATGCGGCATTACTTGTCATGAATGAGAACTCCTCGCTGTAGGACTTTGTATTTGACTTTCGCCTCTCGATATAGACGTTGCCACCTGATGCCTTCACAGTAGAGTACACCATGGAGAGGTCAGAATTCTTCATGATGACCTGTCGTAGGAAGTTCTCCACGTCCTTCACAGTCCCAGTGCTCGGTGTCTCCATGGCCGTAGTTCCGAGCCTCTCAAGCAATCCTGACGGATTCTGCTTTGCTGCCTGCTCAGCGACCTTGTACGCGTTGGACTTTCTTCCTGTAGGAGAAGACCAGTCCTCCTGCTCAGGAGACATGTCACCAGGAATGGGTGCATCATCCTCCGACTGCTCTCTTATGATTTTCCTGACAAGTCCGATTATTTCGTGGTCTCGTTTCATGCGTCACTCAGAATAACTATTCGTCCCAGATAGGTCCAAGACTGAGAGGGAAGTGACCGAGAGGTTCGACATCGACACCTCGTTCAACATGTTCCTTCAGCATCCTGTATAGCTCAGGTGAGACGTCGAGAATGAGAGCGTCATGAAGAACGAAGATCGGAACTATTCCCTTTCCAACATGTGATCCGAGACCTGCAAGGAGGTTCCTGAATCCGAGAAGTGCGACGTCAACCGAAGTTGATTGCACATAGTGGGAGATCTTGAGCCTGTCCTCAACATCTTCGAGTGGCCTGCCGTAACCATTCCTGATGCTTCCGTTCTTGCTTGAGAGACCTCTAAGCTCATCGACCTTGAAGAGTTTTCCTATGCGCTCTCGAAGAGAGGATGAGACAGGATCATCATTTCTTGCGGACTGGCCGTACAGGATCGAAAGGGTTGGGACCTTCACCTTTGACCTGGCCAGGGTCGGATCAACTGACTTTGCAATCCACTCATAGACGTCGTCCCTGCCTGGATCTTGGCCAACAGAGTAGAGCGCGACTCTCGGCTCAAGTGAGACAAAGTCAACCTGCAGGATCCTTCCATCACTGAACCTTGAGGCTATCACCCGACGGTCCTGCTTTGATATGGTCAGGATTCTTGGACCCTCAAATACCTTGAGGCGACCAGTTGATGTGAGGTGTGAGTACCTGATTGCAGATGCAAACCCCGATGGATTGGGAGCAAAAGATTCGACCGATGGTGAGGATCGCCTCTTTTCGAACTCACGTGCATCAATCTTCGTTTGTTGCAGGAGCGAAAGGACTTCACGCTCAAGAAGTAGGGTGCTCAGGTAAGGTTCAACGTTAGGATCCTCTATCAGCTTATTGACACAAGCATGGGCGGACTTCACTTTTTCAAGAAATCTTTCCTTGCCAATCGCACGAATCCAAGGCACATCTGATTGTGTCAGTGCGGCATATGATTCTCTCATTCCCTGAGATACGATTACAGGTGAGCTATGACAAAAGATTGGAGCTATTTCCTCAAAATTCCTTGTCACGAATCCTTCGGATCTAAGCCACCACGAGAGATTGTCGTGAGACTTGTGGAATCTTTTTCCGTCAAAAGAGATTCCGCCTGATTCTCCTGACTCTTGATGAGAGATCGATATTGAGGACTTCATGCGGAATTATTAGAATGCAATGAAATCTTTTCAATGTCTTGCTCAGGGATTTTGCACAACAGGACTTGTATTGTTTGTCACCAACTCAGTCGCTTGTTGCCTGAAAGATTCCTTATCAAGTTCGGTAATTTCTTTGACGCTATCCCTGAAAGCAGAACTTTTCAAACGGTAACTGACTACCAACCCTCTCGTAGCATATTTGGCACTGATAAAATCACTCCAGATGTTCCCTACCTTATTATCGAACTTGTAAAGATCTCCATTGAGACTCTTTTTAGCGTCTTGATTTGTTTTGAATCTTGCAATCATCACATCTGTAAAGTCGACCAAGTTACCAAAGAGCACACCTTGAGGGTCCGCAAGAGACTTACCAGAGAAGGATATTTCTGATATGTCTTGAAGAGTGTCAATATCGCTATCATCAATCAGATTATCTTCACGTTTTGCATATCCTTTCATCCATTCCTTCACAAAGGACTGAACTTTTGATTTCAGTGGTCTGTATGCTTCCGTTACAAGTTCTTCCATCTTCTTTTCGATTGATGACGCAATAGAATCGGTAGCCGAACTTTCACTGTTAGAACTTGCCTGATTTGCAGCAGCGGTTTGAGCGTCTCTCGTTGTGTTTGCTCTACTTGTAGATTGTCTCCTTTGATCTTCATCCCTCTTAAGAGCTGCCGATGCATCAGGATCAGCCTGAAGCCACCTTGCCACCGCTGAGGACACATCGGTTGCAGTTGACCTAAAGGTCGAGTAACCATCTCCGGTGCTTATCATTTTTACAGAAGTGTTGAAAGAGCCAGGACTGAAACTGTGTTCCACACCGGAGATGGTATAGATCCCATCAAGGGAGGTCATGGTGTCAAGGTCAACAAAGAAACATTGCATATTGTGGACAAGAGGGCATCCCAGCATCTCCATGCTAAGTTCTGCTGGTGTCACTCTCATCGGAACGCCTGCTCGTTGATCCTCAATTGCAGACGTGTATGATGACCTTTTCCCTGCAACTGAAAGCATTGCATTTGCAAGAGCAGGATCAGACAGTCCGGCTACACCAATGCTTGACACCATTCCTCCCATCTGACCAAAGCGGATGTAAGGAAGTCCTTTCGATACAATCTTCTTCAACGATCTTGCATCCTCGACCAAGGCAAGCGTGTTCACAGAAACGCTTTCTTTTGAATTAGACGCCCCAGGAACACCTTCCTCTTTCTTTAGTGAAGTGATAACTTTTTTGTCTGTGAGAAATTTGATAAGATCAGACCTTGACTTTCTCACCCATCTGTACTCTGGCGCATTGTTCATCAACGGATGATCAGTGTCTAGTGCAGTAGAATTTATTGCGTTAGAAGAAACGTCTCTTGAAGCCTTCAAGAGATCGACATAACTTTGATACTTCACAGCAGTCGTATCGACAACGTGAAGTCGAAGAATTGTCCCTCCATTGCTAGCGCTCACACATTCAGGTGTAATCATTATATTGGGCTTTTTGTAAGTACCGTCTCGAATCTTGACGTCGTCGATGAGTATCTTCGACTGCTTTTCAAAAGCTTCAATGCCTGGCTTCGTCTCTGATCCATCCTTGTTCTTAGTGGGAGCCATGAATCCGAAACCGTGAGCGAAAGCAAACTCATTGGATATGTGCTTCTCATTCAGCATAGATGCAAAATCAGCTATCGTCATCTTTGGCTTTTTCTTAGAGAATTCAGTAATGTCGCTACTAAAAGACTCAATGTCTATGGGATGCCTTGCAAGAGACAATGAGCGCATGTAAGACGCTCTGTCATTGTGAACCCCGAATATGAGCTGAACTTCATTGAATTCACCCGTAAGTGCAAGAGGGGCCGCAAGATAAATGTATAGAATCTTTCCCAAAGAAACGGTAGTCTTCTTCACAGCACCAAGAGATGCAAGGGTTGGAATGCTTACTGTAGAAGTTGGTAGGTTGTTCTTATTGAGAGCAACTGGGAATAGTTCTTTAGATGACTTCAGGGTCGCGAGTCTTCTTTGAGCAGCCTCAGATGCAGTCTTTTGTGCCTGATTAACTGTGGCTACAAGAATGAGGATCTCATCTGCAAGCTTCTTAGCCTCTGATCCTGCTGATGCTTTTTTCCTAACGGTCTCTAATTTTGTGGTAAGCTCTTGAAACTTTGTGAGATCCATTGACAGCGCTGCATCTGCGGACCCTACGCCATTCATGACAATCTCACCGAATATTTCCTTTAGATTATCCTGTGAAGATTCACTGTTGCTCGTGATGGTTTTCATGCTAGTGTTGATATCTTTGAGCAGTGCATCGACAGCAGTAACCTTGTCCTTAACGTCCGTGATATCAGGTGTTTGAGCCCTCATGGCTGTGTGAGAGACCATCGTGAGCTGCAGGTTTATGTTGACCTGTCCTGATTCTGCGAATGAGTATGTCGAATTGTAGACTTCGTAGTTCTCCTTGCATCTAAGACTGTTCAGAAAGACTCCCATAGGATTCTTGATTCTATCACCAATTTTCTTGTTCTCACCATCTGGATGTGACCACCCGTATTCCATCTCAAAGATGCACTTACTCTTTCCTGCGAAAATGTCAGGTTTGATGAATGGGGCTATCTGTGCTAGTCTAGAGCGATCGTGCAGGATCATCTCAACAGTTGCAGTCTTATGTGAGTAGATACCTGCCGCGGGCTGAACTGATATCTTCACACTGCTCAGGGTCATGAAAGGCCTTGAACGATCGAGGATTGGATTTGTGAAATTTCCGAGATTACCCTTGGTCGTCATCATTGTCTGTGGTGAAGTGAAGAGTTCCATAGAACCACCACCGTCTATGGCTACTTTCTCACCAAGTGCATTTGTGAAAGACACAGACATTGCACGGTCTGCGGGACCCAGCGAAGATTTGCCAGGATCCTGATCAAATGGCTGTTTGTCGCCTCGAAGGAATCCGATAATGTTGAAGTACGGAGGAGTCCTGATAGGATTATTTGTTCCCTCTTCAACAAGAAGAGGTGGAACAATTCTCATTCTCATGAAGGGAACACACCTTGACATCTCAACTGGTGATATCAGGTTTGTGAATATCGAAACCTCATTTGCATCTCGATTTGTGGAGCTAAAGCCTGGTTTAAGGATCTCTATGATCGTTACTGCAGGTTTTACCCTAGTTGGTGAATCTTCAGTCTTGCTAAGTTTTGTCGCTATCTCACTTGAGATGTCTCCAATCGTGTAATTCTTTGGAGAATCTCCATTGCCGTCGTAAAGATACGAGCTATTAATGAAGTGCTTGTGAAATGATTTATTGCCCTCAGGTGAGGAAACAGGAGTTATTCTAATTGTCTCCTCAAGTTCCTTTCTGAGAGGATCGCTTTCTGCAGTGCCTGCAAGAAGATCATCAAGCTCCTTTATGATCTGATAAGTGTACTTCCCACTTGCGTTTCCTTGCTGTTGTGGAAGCACGCTTGTGATAGTCTTCATTAGGTTGGCAAGGGTTTCGTTTCCCACATCAGTAGGATGAGAGCTAGTTGAGAGGGACTCTTGTGCTGCAGCTACAGATCCCTTCGCAATGAGAAGAGCAAGATTGTTTCCACCAGGAAGAGTGGTATACTTCTGCAATTCCTTGTTGTTTCTTTCATACTCATCGCGATTCATATGCTTTCCAACTGTTGCCTGTTAGGAATGAGAACTACTGTTCCTGGAGGGCACTGTAAACCCCATCCAATTCCGCTGATAGCAGCAATGGCCCACCACATGGTTGAGTCACCGAGAAACTTACCAGCAATGTGATCAAGCCTCTCTCCTTCCTTGAGGACATATGATGTCGCTTGGAGGTTGCCTGAGTTGTAAAGACTTCTCACACTGTCGATTCCGCCCTGAGACCCATATGCAGTTCCGGCCTTGATTACCGGAGACCTCGAATACCTTCTCATCAGATCAACCTCTTGGTGTATCGAGTTGTTGGAATCTCAGAAGTATTGTTTAGCACCGGTGTTGTGCCAGCACCACCTGAGTTAGACCGTGACTTTCCTGATGTCGGATAATCATTGGGATTTGAACTGTATTCGTATCCAGGAAGAACATCGCTTCCCTTGTCGGATGTTCCTCGTGGAACGTCAATGCCGTGCATTCTTCTCGTAAGGTCTCCAACGGGATATGCAGGAGCGATCTGAACTCCGGTGCTGTCGAGACCCATTGGAAGGTCGTGAATAGGTGCAAATTGCATTGTAATCTTGAGCCAGATCGGTGCCTTGCCTCCAATCCTATCAGTCTCCCATGTTGCTTCGTTCCAGTCCATGCTCATATTTGTGATGACACCTGCAAGGCCCATTCCCATAGAAGATTCGAAAGACTGAACTATTGAATTGTTATCAGGAACAAAGAAATTTCTCGTGATGTTGATATCTTCCTGATTTGAACCAATCCCGACTGGTATTGCTGGGATTGTCAGTTTCTCTTCAATATACTCTATGAGTTCGTATGGGATGTAGACATATTCCAATTTGATTGGATCATTTCCGAGGTCCCTTGGGTTCACAGTCACAGCATCGTCTAGTTTCACAAGGCAAACCGATTTGTTGCCCACATCATTATTCAGCAGGTAATTGTTGGTGAAGACTTCAGCGTCAGGAGGTAGAACGCTGCATATTGTTCCTGGCCTGATGTGAACAGCATAGGTTCTACTGAATGCTCCAAGCTTGTCGGAAGTTCCCCTATAGATTCCTCCTCTAATCACCCTCGCCTTGACTGATGTCTTGATAATGCTTAGTGGATTGAAAGTGTTCTTTTCCTGTGAACTGTTGCCTGGACCGAAGTCAATGAGATCTTCTGCGTCTTTTGAAGTTTTTGAACCTCCCTTACCGCCTGCGCTAACTGGTAAGGTTTCGTTGTATTGGTCAACACTCTTCTGGAATATGTCAGGAGATCCCTCAGAGAAGTTTGTATTTGCCTTCCCAAGTCCAAAAAGTCTTGATAAACCAAACCTGCTGTAGTTTGAGGAGATTACGTCACCAATCCTAAGTCTCACGAGGGGAGAAGCACCATAGACCTGCGAGAATGGGACCTCGAATTTATTACCGACTGTGTCTTCAACTTTGATTCCATCTGTGTATTGTGGGTAAAGTAGAGACACAAGCTTGTTTATCTTGTACCACATTACATCGTGGTCCTTTGGACTTGTGCTCACTACATGAAAGGAGAATCCAATCGACCTGTTGGTTCCCTTGTAGATCTGCACTGGATCTTGTCTTCCAAAGCCTTCAACAGCCGTGTAGTTTGCTGTGAAAGAATCTGACAGATCCTCAAGAAATGCATGGAACGAAATGACCTCATCGGTTCGAAGATCCCTGAAGTAGAACGGAACATACTCAGAGTTGAGTTCTCTTTCAATGAGGTTTGCTGACTCGTTTCCTGTAGCAACCTTGAACCCGGCAACTCTTTTTGCAATTCTATCAGCCCATATGTTAGCAAAATTCGGGCTAGTCTTGTAAAGTGATGCAGAACCGTCCCTAATCACATCAGGTGAAAGGATGGACATCGCTGTTGCAGTGTTTCTCCACGCAAGCTTGTTTCCGAACTGCCTTGACCTTGCGACCCTGTTGACTGCCTGACCGTAATACGATTCGTCCTTACCACCAGGCTCAATGTCTGTCGTTGTGTCGACGCCTCTGAGGCTTATTGAGCCGATGTCGATCATCCTGTTGACGAATGACACAAGCTTGTTGGTTCTGAGATTTGCGAGTGCAGTGATTGCACCTGCGGCACCTCCTCCAACAGAAGACTGTCCAACGAATGAATACACACCATTGAGAACCATCCTGCAGATCAGGACGTAATAGTCTGGACTGAAAGCAAAGTTGATCACAGCACCTGCAACTGCAGATGCGGCCCCTGTTGGGCCGATGTCTACGCCAAGGAAGGAAATCACTCCTTCAAATCCAGCGACTAGAGTATTGACGTTGTAAGGACGCTTGGTTCCAAACAGTAGGGCAAGGAGGTCTGAGGCAACTGATGTGTCTCTCTCATGCCCTGGTGGATTGACGCCTGTTCTGTACTCGGGCCTGTCCAGTTTGTAGAAGATGAGAGAGAGGACAGCAGACCATATTGAGATTGCTACGAATATTGCAGCCGCGGCTGCAAGAGCAAAAAGTATTGTCTCGGCTCCTCGTGCAAGACTACCAAACGGAGTGTTAAAATCATTTTTGTTGCCGTATGAGAATCCGCTGTAGATTCCTCCGGTCGTTCCAAGACCGTCATCAGGCACGACGTTTATGTTGCTTGCCCCAACAAGCTGAAGTGGGATGCCATCGAATGGTTGATCTTCTGATGGTCCCACTGTAGAAGAACCACCAGTCACTTCAAGTGGACTGTTGTCCTTTTTGTACCTAAAGCCATCAACTCCTTTCTTCACTGACTGATTATCAATGTTCAGCATCTGTCCGATTCTTCCAAGCTGGGACCTCTCACTCCCGTCAGGCTTAATCAGACCGGCTGAGTAGCCCAGAACGTCCAGGGCTGCTTCTCTCATGCTCTTCAGAGTTTCATTAGGATCTTTTTTCTGCCAACTTGAATTCGGTTGACTCTCCTTGAGGGCAAAACTTCCGTCCTGTGTGAATGCATTCGTTGCAAGCACAGAAGATATCCCCTTTCTAAGGACTTCAGAATACTGATTAGATTCATTTTCAATGCCTGTGTCACCACGCATCTTGTAAAGAACTCTTCTCTTGTTCTGCTCGTCACCGGCTCTTTCAGCCTGAGTGGTTGACTTCCACCCAACTTCGCCGTTGAAGTCACTTTTGCCCCACCTTTCAACATCATTCCTGTCGTCTGTGAATGTTGTCTGGTTTGATGGGACTTGTGGTAGGACGTAATTTCTATTTCCGTCCTTACTGAGCTCTAGCTCATCAGGTGACCTGCTTACAGGAAAGTCATTCGAGCGAGGTGTGTACTGATAGTCGTTAGGTTCAAAGCTAGCGTCGTCTGATGGCGACGGCTTGCCTGAAGTTCTATCACTCAGGTACTGTCCAAGCTTTACTCGGTTGGAACGAGTAAGGTCTCTTCCTTGATTGAGTTCGGGCCCCTCAGGAGCAAATAACTTTCTATCAGCCATGGCAATAGGTATGCCGATTCTGAGTTGTCACTTGACCTGATCTCGAAGAATCTTCTCAAGCTGGGTTGCTGGCATTGCTTGAAGGGCAGGAAGGGCGGCACTAAACTTTTCCTGCACTCCTTTAGTTACGTCTTCGATAAGCTTCATGGCGTCTGGTTTTTGATCCTCAGGCACAGCCGCAAGGAGATCCTGGATCAGTTTCTGCTCCATCACTTTCTTCATCAGATCAATTTGTTCCATTGTTCATCCTCATTGTGCTGGTGTCTGCGACACGAACGGGTCTGTGATCTCACCAGTGACCGCCATCTGAGCTGTGACGTCACGAATCTCCCTGGCAAGGTCCTTGGCGTCAAGGGTGAAGTTGAGCTTGATATTGATGTTCACAGGCTTTGGATCTATCTTGAGTGAGTCAGGTCTCAGGGCGAGCGCCTTGCCAACCTTCTCAATTCTTGCTTCTATGTTGATGTTGTCTATAGAAGCAAGTTCATCGTCTATCTTTCTTATGGTGTCTACTGAGTTGTGGACAAGAGTTGAGAGGTTTGAAGTTGCAAGTGACCTGAGTGCTTCAGTTGCCGAGTGAATGCTTGATGTGTAGCTTCCAAGATTTCCAACAGCCTGCATGCCCTTCTCAATGCCTTCGAACTTCTTGACGTCAAGAGCCGGAAGAGTTGAGAAGTTAGTGAGCATTGCCTGCATTATTCCTGTCGTAGTTGTCGCCAGGGCCTTGATTCCTACAGCCTGAGTGGCAAGGGTCTGGTTCTTTTTCTGTAGGTCCGTGTCCTCAGGGAACATTCCTGTGAGAGATCTGATCCCATTCATCATAGAGCTTATTGCTCCACCGACAGATTCAATCCTCTCCTTGGGATCCTTTGCACCGCCCAGGGATATTTCAGGAAGAGAATTGAATGAGCTGACAATTGTCGGAATCATTTCTTTTAGGGTACCGAAAATTGTCATGAATGGACCATTAGGAGCTGCAAAATCCTTGATCTTTTGTATGTTGACAACTGAGGTTTCCTTGACGTATCCGAAACCTACTGCGCTCTTGTCCATCTTTTCGGTTTCGGTTCCCATTGCAACTGCAGCATTGGATATCTCGGTGAACACGCTTGTCATGTCACCCACAGCCTTCACCATACTTCCGACAACCTCAGCCTTCTTTCCAAGAGATTCAAGTCCCTTTGCATCAAGATTAAGTGCAGTCATATCTTTGATAGCATTGACGATGGTTGGAAGAACGTTAACAATTGAATTCAGGATTCCACCCTTGCCATCACCCTCAGGGCCCAGTATGAAATCCTTGATAGCATTCAATTGGGATTCCATTGTGATTGCTGACTTAGTTGTGTTGCCCATCCAATTGTATTCTGCTGCTTCTGACTTGATGTTACCAATAGATCCCAAGAGAGCGCCAGCAAGACTTGCAACAGGTGAGATCATCTTTCCGAAAATCTCGGCCTTTTCCATCTGACTTTTATCAACAGTCGGAATACCGGAAGCAAGCTCTATAATCGTCTTGACAAATCCAGCGAGGGCTGTCAGAGTAGTATTGAAGAAAGTAGTAATTGATTCAAGTTGAATCTTGACGTTGTTTGCCGCTGTGCTTGAGGATGTTGCCCATCCGTCTGACTGATCCATCACCTTTTCTACAAGTTTGAACATTGGATCGAGTATTGCGAAGACTCCCTTGATTATCTCAACCTTCTTCATTGAAGACTCTGGGTCTGTCAGCTTGATTTCTGTGATGGACTTCAGCATTGATGCAAGGGCAGGCACAGCAATCACGAGGAAACCGGCAAGAGCAAGAATTCCTACAGCAACGGAACCCAATGTGAATGGGTTGGTGACGATGAATCCAAGACCGAGTGCCGTGAGGACCATGAATCCGATGGCTCCGACAATCTTCGCTGCGGAGAGGATGATGTTCTCAGCCTTTGCCATCCTTTCAGGTGTGATTCCAAGGGCAATCAGGGCAATTGCAGCGGCAAGGAACACACCAGTGCCTATGAGGACAACGGTTCCTACAGTAGCAAGAGTAGTTGCTGCCGTTGCTCCTCCGTCAGGTGCAACTCCAAGAAGAGCATAAGCTGCAAGAACTATCAAAGTGAGCATTGCAACTATTGCAGCCATAGCAAGTCCGTATCCGAGAAGCTCAGTAGGACTAACCTTCATAACTTTTGCGAGAGCAGACAAGGCTATAGCACCCAGTAGTAGAACTCCTGCAGCTGCTAGAACCGGCACAGCAGAAGAAAGCCCTACAGCTGCTGTCCCTGCCGCTGGAGGCTGAATCAATTGTGATACGAGTATGATTCCTGCTACAACAGCAACGGTAGCAGCAACCGTGCCAAGAGAACTGAGAACAGCGGCGTATCCTCCGACTTTTGTTATTAGTATGTGAATTCCAGCAAGAGCAAGAACAAAAGCCGCCATTGCTACAAACAAACCAGCAGCCATTAGGATCAATTTACCAGTTGCTTCTATTATTGATTTCGCAGGAATTGCATTGACAGTCGCAACCAATCCTCCTGTTGCAGCTGTAGAAGATGCAGTTCCGGCTGCTGCGGCAGTTGCAGCAGGTGCACCGGCTGCTGCAGTAGAAGCAGCCGCCTGCGTTGTAGTAGCAGCTGCAGTAGTGGCAGCGTCAGCCGCCGCCGCTGCGGCCCTCTTTGCAACCATCTCCTTCATCTTGATGGTCAGGAATGTTCCGAACCTCTCAAGGGTCTTTCCGATCACTGCAGATGCCATGGCCTGCGCGCCACCGATGAGAACACCTTGCACCATGACAAACGTCATGTATGCAATCATCGCCTTCATAATGTAAGGCTTTGCCTTCTCAAGAACGACATCGATGAGCTTTCCAAGCGCCTCACTCAGCTTCGGCCACACCTCGACAAGCTTGTCACCTATCATATCGAAAGCCTTTCTGAAGGCTCCGCCTATTCCTGTGCTCGCGGCCTCGTTGATTGTCTTCTCTGCCTTATTGCCGCTTATGAAGTCTGCAATCTCTGTGATGATCTCGGCAATCTTCGGAATGAGGTAACCAATAGCACCGCTGATTGCATTACCCATGTACTCGATCATCTGCTCAATCGATTCAGTGAGGGTTCCCTTTGCCTCCGGATTGTCGAACAGTCTTCCGAACCAGTCCATGAGTGAATCGAACAGGTTCTGGAACGCCTTGTCAGCCGTTGCCGGACTCTTCAGGTCTCCAAAGAAGCTTTGAAAGATTCCTGTGAGTTCCTCTGCCTTTACCCTGAACTTTGCTGGGTCGAAGAGGTCACCGATTGCTGTGAAGATCTTTTCGACCTGTGGGAACGTGGCAAGGAACACGCTACCGACCTTCCCACCTGCCTCACCCATAATCCCCATGGACTCAGCAACATTCTTTGCCATCGTCTTGTAGGATTCGGTTTCGAAGATCGCTTTCTTGAATCCAGACGTGAAAGCATCAATGAATGATGTGAACTTATCCTTGGCCTTGTCTGCTCCACCGCCACCACCGCCCTCAGCAGGAATCTTCTTGATGTTTGTGGCAAGTATTTTCAGGATTTCAGTTTGCTTGAGAAGCTGCTTGTTTGTGTCAGATGCGGCGTCCGCAGCGGCAGATTGAGCATCCTCGAGGCTGGTTTGAGCATTCTCTGGCGAGAGGGCCTGTAGGACCTTATCACCGAGGCCAGTCGTATCTCCAAGGTACTTGAGCTGCTGCCTTGACAGGCCCTCAAGGGACTGGCCTGACTGTTTGAATGCATCACGAAGGGCCTGAATCTGCTCGGCTGGGTTGGCAGCCTGCATCATCTTCATGTTATCAAGCTGTACTCCGAATGCACTTGAGAGCTTTGCTGAGGCCTGTGCACCTGATTCGAAGTCGTCGAAGACTCCCATCACGCCTTCGAGGTCCTTGACTTCCATTCCAAGCTTCTTCATGTACACTGAAACGGAGCCGATCATCTTCATTCCAATGTTACCGAACTTGGTGACACCGGACGACATGTATGCGAGGTCCTTTGCTATTCCCTTGGAACTTATTCCAAACTTCTTGCCGAGACTGATTGCCATTCGACTGGCGTCTTCAAGCACAGAGGTGAGTGGCTTCCCAGCTGCGATTGCCTGAGAGCCGAAAGCCTGCATCTCTTCCGCACCGAGACCGAGGCCCTTGGTGTAGATTGTAAGCTTGTCGGCATTTTCCTCAATGTCCTGTCCTAACACGTGAACAAGTGGTCCAAGTCCCTCATACATCTCGGACATGGCCTTCAGGGCTTCAGCGTTCTTTCCGAACACGTCAGCCATCGTCCTGCCTGTGCCGGCTATGTTGCTTTGGCTCGTGTTGATCTTTTCATACATTGCAACGACACGGGCGCCTTCCCCTTCGGCAATGTTTCCAAACTTCTCTCTTACGTCTTCTAGGGCAAGCTGGAAGGAATTGTCACCACCTCCGCCGCCCCCTCCGCCGCCACCTTCAAGTAGTTCGTTGCCAGTCTCGGCCACCATTCCAAGAAGCTGAAATGGTATTGCGAATGCTGCCTTGGCAATGTTGAAAAGTCCACCAGCAAGTGCTCCGACTCCGCTGACCAGGGTCATCACACCCTTGTTTGCAGCTGCGAATGAACCTTCGAGGTTCTGCCCGAACTTGTTAGCGGCATCAGAATAGATCTCGAACTTATCATCTAGTCCGAAGTCAAACAGGGATCCAAACTCAAGCTTCTGTCTTTCGAGGTCTCTTTGGAACCTCTCAAGGGCATTGCCTGCATCCTCAAAGTCTGACACCATTGAACTGATCGACTGATTTGCGCGTCGAGTTGCTGCTTCACCCTGAGCTGCGGCTGCCTCTTGGCTTGCGCCAATGTCTCTCACACCATCGGCAGCATTCTGAATTGCAGCCGCAAGTGAGTTATTCAGTTGCTGTGAGCTTTGTGTCGCCCCCTGCGCAGCACCTGAGACCCTGTTTAGTGCATCAACAAGTGTGCTTGCGTTGGATGCTATGGAGGACCAAAGGGCAGCCTGCTGTCCAAGAAGTTCGTTCGTGGCCTGGATAGATCTGGGGTCTGTAGGTGTCGCCATTATTCACCACGATGTATTTGATAAGTTAGTCGTGGCGAGGTTTTCACAGGTCCCAATTCCTACCTGTGACCCTCTTCCATCTCTTTGCAGCCTCAGTCTTTCTTGTCAGAGATTCAGCAATTTCAGTCTCGGATGAATCCCTGCGTAGGCATTCCAGTAACTCACGAGACGCCTGAGTCACTTCGTGAAGGGTAGCCAATAGTATAGGATTCCCAACAATGTTGAGCTCTCTGGTTTCACCGAGGATATAGCTAGCGAGTGTGGATCGAAGTCTTTTGTCCATGTCGATAACTATCACCTCGGTGAGTTCATGTGAACCTTCTAAGCTTAGACGGAACCTGGGCCCTTGCTCTACCTGCCATTGATCTCGATTCCGCACTGTTGTCATGTGCGGCACGAGACTGGCCCTCTCCCTTTTCGTTTGCCCTCTTGAGCTCCTCCTGGACCCTGTTGATGAACCAGACCCTGTACTGAATGGGAATGTTGTATGTCTCAACATACGTGAATCCCATGTAATACATCAGGAGGAAAGTGTGCTCAAGGTGGATTGTTCTATCACTCGGCTCCAGGCCAAAAGAAGCCGGCACCCATGGGCATCCTTATTTCCGAAGACTCGGAACAAGATGGACACTCCATGAAGACCTTCATGTCAATTCCAGGCTCATGCTTGTCAATGTATGTCCTGAGTGCAAGAGAGTCCCTTGCTGGCATGTTTCGAATGAAATTGGAAATAAGGGCCTTGTCAGTCTTCCCCTCGACCGATATGACAGCGTACTGAAGCCTGGTTGTGACGAGGGAGTCTGCAATTGCACCTGTCTTCTTCTTCCTCTCCTGGATCTGAAGGATCTCCTCCTCATCCAGCCCCGTGAGGAACTTGAATCGCACAGTCTTCTTGGTGACAGGAAGCCTAAACTCGAATGAGTTCTCTCCCTGGCTGGATGGGTCGATCTCAAGGGGCTTCACCTGAAGCTCAGACAGATTGAATGTCTGCTTTGACTTGTTGGAGCATGCTGGGCACTCTGCCTCAACGTTGTAGTCGGACCCGTATCCTGTGATTCGAAGTGCCACCATCACAGAGTTTCTGTCACCGGTGAGCATCTCATTTACGTTGACCCTCTTGTCAACAATGCAGGACTGAAGGAGGTGACTGATGACAGTTCCCTTCTTGATGAGTGCACGAGAAGTTAGGATGTCCTCCTCCCTTGCAGTCATCGCCCTGATGTCGATTGTCTCCTGATTGTGAAGTGGCGATGAATCAGGGTAGACGACGCCCCTCGATGGAATGGGAACCGACTCAATCGGAACCTCAAATCCAAAGTCATCCCTCATTACGTCCTTAACCTGGACACCGGGAGGCGCAGCACCCGGTCCGAACACCTGACTTCTATCGCTTGACAAACTTCCTCCTGGAATCGTTTCAGAACATTTTCATCCAGTCATGAAGTTAGTAAACAAAAAGAAAGCCGGAAGGGCGTGAAACCCTTCCGGCACACAGGGAACCTAACGACTGTCAGTACTGCAGGACGCAGTTATCGAACTGCAGCGTCAGAGCGATCTCTGTAGGATCCTCAGCCGAGTAGTCAAGGTCATTGAACTGTGCTGAGGTGATCTGGGCACCCTTGATGTCCCAGAGTTCCACGACTGTTCCAACCGGATCTAGCATCTTCAGCTGAATGTCGCGCTTGTAGAAGTCAGCATAGCCTGCACGGCCTGATACTGACTCGTAGTGGGTGCGAATCCACTCCATGACCTGCTGTGCACCGGAAGGTGCGATTGGGTCATACAGCGTGACGTTCATTGTGCTGAACTTCGCCTTGCCTGCCACGTAGCGGACTGTGTTGATCCAGTGGATCTCCTGTGAGGAGATGTCCATCTGTGGTCTGGCCGTTGTCTTGACCAGGAATGAGTCGATTCCCTCAATGGCAAGAACCCATCTAAACTTGCGCTTGGGCTCGAACCTATTGGGCAACATATCAGTGACTGATAGTGTCTCTGCCATTTTCTTGCTCCTTGTTCCCTATGTATTCTTCTCAGAGAAATTCAGATCTGTGCGCCTTGATTGGCAACAACGAAGTCGAGGTTGATGAACTCCAGTGACCTTGTCGGCTGGAGGTAGATCTGTCCACGAATTGTGTTGTTCTCAACGTCGGCCTGTGTTGTGGTCGAGGTGTCGATCTTCACCTTGAACCTCTCTACTCCCTGCTGGGCCTGAATCTGCTTCAGGATTGGATCGACCAGCGAGGAGAACCTTGCGAGTGTGGCCTCACGGTTGGGCTCGAAGATGATGAGGTTTGCAACGTTCCTGACCCTGCGCCTGATCTCAATGAGGAGGCGTCGAACATTGACACGATCAAGTGCTGATGCCCTCGATAGGAGTGTCTTCTGTCCGTAAACAACAGGTCCAGCCGTGCCGGGGACGGCAACGATTGGATTGATATTGCTTGAGTAGAGTGTGTCAAGGTTGTCCCTGTTCAGCTTCACCTGAATCTCAGAGACCGAGGCCAGTGCGCCACGTGTGAATCCTGCAGGTGCAAACCATGGGTATGCAAGAGCGTCATTGAGTCCGAAGGCTCCAAGGACCGCAACAGAAGGAGGAACAACAACGTTGGTCCTTGTGCTGGGATCCGTCATGATGACGTCAGGATAGTATGCAGCAGCAAATGAGGTGTCAAGCCTCCTGTTCCTCAGGTTGAGAGATGTGAGAGAGACCGAAGGCTCAACTCCACTCCCTGAAACCACGAGGTCATTGACATCCTTCTCCTCAATATCCATGAGGTAGAGGGCATCGAACCTTCCTTCGACAGCATCGATTGCGTAATCAGTGACGCCTGGGTTCCTGATGCCAGGAATTGCAAGCAACTGGATATCGACGTCTGACTTCTCAGCAAGGATGTCGACTGCCTTCCTGTATGCCGCAACCGTTGGTCCTGCTGAACCGAACTGTGTGGTCGGGTAGTCCATCTCCCTCTTGACAGCGACGGTTGTCATCTTGCTCTTTTCACGGTCGAAGATGTTGAGTCCGTCGAAACCGCCCTGAACAAGGGTGGTGTACTTCAGGTACCTGCGTGTGGTGAGGTCTGCAAAGTCACCGGCATCAACACTCACGAACCTGTATCCGGTGTCGGCAACACCGTCACGCTTGTAGGAAGCCGAGGCCCAGAGGTTCACATCAGGTAGAAGTGTCGTGCCATTCTGAATGACCTGCACCTTCTCAAGTGTGAATCTATTCCTGTTGAACCTGTCGGCATCGAACACAACGCCATTTGCATCAAGTGTTCCTTCATTGTCACCAACCCAGGGATTCTGGAAGTCGGTGTGGAAGTTGGGGAAGTACTTGGTGAGTGACACGGAAGTGTTTGATATTCCAACGCCTGAGTTCGGGTCTGCGATCTGGTCGACGACCTCGGTCTGAACTCCCCAGTAAAGCTGGGTCGTTGCGGTCTTTGTATTGCCGGTGCCCGTAGAGACGTTGAGCCTGTACGGTGTTGGGGGCTGCACAAAGTTGCTTGCGCTGTTGACCGTTGTTGCGTCAGTTATTCCGCTTCCGGATGTCACCAGGTGGTAGTGTCCCCTGAAACCGACCGGGAGGGAGTTTGCAGGAACTTCCTGGTTGGTGACGTCATCGTGGATCTGAACCCGAATGTAGTTGGACATGTTCGGGTAATTTCCTTCGATTGTGAGCTTCTGTGCACCTGCCACTCTGTCAAAATCGAAGTATGTGTTGAGGTCACCGATCATCTTTCCGATGTATCGAGTTGAGCCAGGGTTGAGGCTCAGACCCGAGAAGCTCTCAAGTACGACAGGATTTATGTCCGTATCGTCGAACTGTCTCACTGAAAGTGTGAAAGTTCCGTACTCGGAGGTTGGATCTGAGGATGCGGCAATGTCAGAGATGCTGACCTTGAAGGTCGTGTTTGCATATGCGCCGTCATCACGAGCAAGAACCTTGAAGAGGTTGTAGATCTTACC
>Ga0315906_10004542_pt1 | contig 17812 bp, 19 predicted proteins | sample LakEriMetagenome_4_FD_203526 | JGI IMG/M metagenome (GOLD analysis project Ga0315906, IMG submission 203526) | Freshwater fungal communities from buoy surface, Lake Erie, Ohio, United States - Buoy 2 MA122 | ecosystem: Environmental > Aquatic > Freshwater > Lake > Lake biofilm | place: USA... | reverse complement strand
ACCACGCCCCCCTGTCATAACCGGCACATGGTTCACGTAGTTGTGTGGCGTCATGGTGGCAACCGTCGCCGCCGCATCGCGCGTCGCGAACTCGAGCTCCGTGTGCTGCTCCCACAGTCGAATCATTTCCGCTTCTGACAACATGCCCATGTCTCCTGTCTGTTGTTGTTGGCTGCGTCAGTTTCGCCCGAGTGGTCCCACCACCCGGGCGAGTGCGCGCAAGGCAATCACGCTTCCCGGTGGTAAGCCTTGGAAGTCACGAGCCATTGTCCGTTGATCTTGTGATAGCTGAGATAGTCGACAAAGAACATGTCGCCAATTCGTACCCGGACCTTGGCCAGGGCCTGCGTGGTTGAGGTAAAATCCACCATGAGGATCTGCTGTTCGCGGGTGGCACCCTGTGACTTCGGCGATTTCCGGCCGGCAAGCACTTCCCGGTAATGCGCGGCTGGCCAGCAGATCATCTCGCCCTCGCGCAGCCCATGCAGCTGCGCGGTGGCTGCGAACACCTGGTCGAAGCGACTGACATCGCAGTCGTACATGAGATCAAAATAGCGGTCCAGCGCGCCGCCGAGCTCGTTGACGAGAGTCATGTTCATGGTGGGTTCCTTCTCGCGCCGGACGGCGCCTGCACGAACTCTATCCAGCGCAGAAACCAAGAACAAGCTCACCCGGCCGCTGGCCCCGAATAGCCTCGGCGCGCGGGCCGGAAGCGTCGGGTATCAAAGCCATCGGTCACGGCCGCTTGCCGGAACTGCTCCACGGCCGGTGCCACTTCCGCCAGCGACAAGGTCAGCAACATGAGGGGCATGCACTCCTCAGGCAGTTCGTCCAGCGTGTACTGGTCGAGAAAACTTAGAGTTTCGTCCAGTCTCGCGAGCATGGCCGCGTAGAAGCCATCAATCTCTTTCAGGGTGCTGGCCTGGCGCTTGGCGCCGCGCTCCGCCTCGGTGGCCAGCGCCCAGTCGGACCATGCCGCAAGATCCGAAAATTGCGCGGGAAAGCGCTGGGCACTCATGCGGCACCTCCTTGCTCATTACGGGACGTCTTTGCGTGAGCGCCATGTCCGTGGGTTCTGCGCATGATGGCGTCCTGACTGTGGCGGACCAGCAGTTCCTCGTCGTGGAGCATGAAGGTGGACTTTGCACCTGAGCCAATCACGGACTGGGTCTCCTCCAGGATGCGCCCATCCTCCAGCACCACATCCCGGAAGATCACATGCCCGTATTCCTGGCTGAATCGTTGCCCCGGGGTGCGGGCACGCGGGAAGTACTGGGTGGCGGTCCAGATCGTGCGGTCCACCGCCACCGGCCAGAACTGGTGCGTGAAGTAAGAGCCTTCAGAGACCGCCAGAATCAGCGCCGGGAAAACGATGTTCAAATCGAAAGCCCAGGCAGTGCTGCGCGAGGGATTCACCCCGGGCGGCAGTTGATCCACGCTGAAATCCTTGCGCACCGCAAAGCTGCCACGCATGAAGGCGGCGCCTGCCACGGGCGTTGGCTTGAGCGCCGCATTGCCGAAGAGCGAAGTTCTCGCATGCTCACCCAAAAGCTCCATGTGCAGCACATGGGCAAAGGGATTCTCCTTGCTGGTGAACGCATCGGGGATGGATTTGCGATGCAGGAATGGCACGTGATAAACCTCTTGGAAACCATCCTTGATGAGTTTCCAGTTGGCATTCACTTCCGCGGTCCAGCTTGCACTGGTCGCGGAATTCTCGAGAAAAGGATAACCATGCAGGCTGGTGCCGAGCTCACCCAGATACTCCGGCAGTGTCTGCGCCGGGGCGGGATCCAGGTTCACGAACACGAAGCCTTCCCACACATCCACCTTGATGGGCGTGAGCCCGAGTTTCTTGCGGTCCAGATTGAAGAAGCTGCCCTCGTCCGGCACGAACCGCAGCGCGCCGTCCAGCTCATAGGCCCAGCTGTGTAGGCGGCAGGTAATGGCTTGGCAGGAGCCCTGCTTGTCCCAGAGCAACTTGTTGCCGCGATGTGAACAGACGTTGTGGAACGCCCGTATTGCGTTGTCCTTGCCGCGCATGATGATGACGGAGGTGTGGAGCATGGCGATGTCCTGCACGAAGTAATCGCCTGCATTCGGAATCTGCTCGACCCGGCCAACGCTGAGCCAGGTCTTGCGGAAGATATGCTCCCGCTCCAAATCGAATTGTTCCTGGGAAAGATACTGCTCCACCGGCAGCGGATCCCTGCCGAGATGTGGATAGTCGTCGTGCCATGTCCTGCCGGTGCCCTCGCGGGCGTCATTGGCCTTGGCTGTCATGTGTGCTCCCCGATTCCTGGTGTGAACAGGGAGCGTAGAAAGCGCGGCTGCCGGCTACATCAGCAAAGCGCGCCGCGGCGCTAGCAGATCGCGCCGCGGTCAGTGTGAGGTGGGATTATCCGCCGTGCCCGCGGATGTAGGTTTCCAGGTAGTTCACCTGATCACCCATCTGACGAATCACGTTCTTCACCATGTCGCCGATCGAGACCACGCCCACCACCTTGCCGTTGTCCACCACCGGCAGGTGACGGTAGTTGCGGCTGGCCATCAAGCCCATGCAGGCCTCCAGCGGATCCTCCGGCTTCACCGTGGCCGGGTCCCGCGTCATGATCTCCTCAACCCGGGTGTGATGGGCGTTGCGGCCGGCGTACAGCACGCGGATGGCGCAGTCACCTTGGGTGATGATGCCGGCCAGGGCTTCGCCCTCCAGCACGAGCACCGCCCGCACCCGGTTTTCCTTCATCAATTCCAGCGCCCGTTGCACGGGGTCGCCGGGCGCGACGGTGATCAATCGAGTCGGTTTCTGGCTCAGACAGGTTTTGACGGTCGCCATGGTTTTCCTCCGCAAGTAAGTAGCGATGATCCGCCTGCGCAGTCGAGGCTGTCAATGAAAAAGACCTTACTCCGACACACACGATTGCTCGATGCAAAGCGCGGTGACCTGTTACCGTGATGCACCACAGTCCAGGACGCCCGGGCCGGAAATGCCGGCGCCCCAACACCTCACGAGGACACCCCCATGACCGACCTCACAAGTCGCACTGCCAGTGAACTCATCGCCCTGTACCGCGACGGACGCACCACGCCCTCCGAAGTCACACGTGCGGTACTCGACCGTGTTGCCCAGTTCAATCCCGCGCTGAACGCGTTCTGCTGGGTGGACGAAGCGGCGGCACTCGCAAGTGCCGCACGCAGCGACGCGCGTTGGCACCTGCATCGTGAGCGTGGCGAGGCGGTAGGCGATCTCGAAGGCGTACCGGTTTCCATCAAGGATCTGATCCTCACCCGAGGCTGGCCCACCTTGCGGGGCAGCCGCTGCATAGACCCCGCGCAGGACTGGTCGGTGGATGCGCCCGTCACCGCGCGTCTGCGCGAGGCGGGAGCGGTGCTGCTCGGCAAGACCACCACCCCGGAATTCGGCTGCAAGGGCGAAACCAATTCCCTGCTCACCGGCATCACCCGCAATCCCTGGGATCTCTCGAAAACGTCCGGCGGCTCCTCCGGCGGCGCGGCCGCAGCCGTGAGTGCAGGTCTGGGCCCGCTTGGCATCGGGACGGACGGTGCGGGCAGTGTGCGCATTCCGGCAGCCTTCTGCGGCAATGTCGGTCTGAAGCCGAGCTTCGGGCGGGTGCCGGCCTTCCCCTTGTCGCCCTTCGGCTCGGTCGCGCATCTCGGCCCGCATGCCATGAGCGTGGAGGATGTCGCCCGTGCGCTCACGGTGATGAGCCGACCCGATGCGCGGGACTGGACTTCGCTGCAGCCACTGCCCGAGGGCTTTCGCTTCGAGGAGCAATTGGGCGGGGGCGTGAAGGGCTTGCGCGTGGCGTACTCACCGCGCCTCGGTTACGTGCGTGATCTGCATCCGGAGCTCGAGCGCGCCACTGCGCAGGCGGCGCAAGCGCTCTCCGACCTCGGCGCCAAGGTGGAGGCATGCGATCCGGGCATCGAGGATCCGCTGGAGATCACCACCTCACTCTGGTTTGCGGGCTCCTATCAGGTGTGGCGCACCTTGAGTGTCGAACAGCAGGCGCTGTGTGACCCGGATTTCCGCGCTCAGGCCGAGCTGGGGGCGATGATTGATGCGAATGCCTTGCATCAGTGGAACCAGAAGCGCGGGCTGTTGGGCTCCCACCTGCGTCACTTCATGCAGTCCTTTGACCTCATCCTCACGCCGAGCACCGCAGTGCCCGCCTTCGCGGCGCAGCCGGCAGGCCACAGTCCTATGGATCCCGCGCACATGCTCGGCTGGACGCCCTACACCTATCCCTTCAATCTCTCCCAGCAGCCGGCCATCAGCTTGCCCTGGGGTTTGAGCACCAAAGGTCTGCCATTGGCGGTGCAGCTGGTGGCGCCGATGTTTGCCGATGCGCTCCTGCTGCGCGCAGCGGCCGCGCTGCAGGACGCCAATCCGCCGCAACGGCCAATCCTTTAGGCCTTGGCGTCGCCCAAGGATCGCGCGGGCATCGTCCATGCGCGACCTCCAGAAACGACAAAGGGGCCTGAGGCCCCTTTGTTTTCGCGAAGTTTGAAGCGGTGGATTACTTGCTGTTCTCCACCATGTAGTCCACGGCGGCCTTGACCGCATCGTCGGAGAGATCCGGACGGCCACCCTTGGGCGGCATCATGCCGGCATTGCCCATATAGCCCTCGATGGAGTGCTTGTGGAGGGTATCCATGCCCTGCGCGATGCGCGGCGCCCAGGCTGCGGCGTCACCAAACTTGGGGGCACCGGCAGCGCCCGGTGTATGGCAGGCGAAGCAGACGGAGTCATAAACCTCCTTGCCACTGAGCGCGACCGGCTCCGCAGCAGGGGCAGCAGCAACCTCAGCAGTGGGTTCCGGCGCACCCGCGGCGGCGACCGGAGCGGCCTCGCCCGAGGTATTGATCTGGCCAACCGGCGCGATGCGGGTTTCCAGGCCCTCGGAGTAGACGCCCTGTTCTTCCGCCGCATTGTCTTTCACGCCGCGCGCCAGGAAGACGATGGCTATGCCAATGAGAGTGATGATCCCCAGCACCATGGCGAAGGTGCGAATGAAGTTGGCATCCTGCTGTGCGTCGTCTTGGTGGTTCGAGCTCATCTCGGTCAGGTTCCTCTGGCTGTCGCGCGTGCCCTGCGTGGACCGGAATTGGCCATGCATCGCGCGGAATTCTGATGGACCAGGTGCACGAAGGGCGCACCCCTGAAACGCCGGCATTATAGCCAATTTGCCCCTCGGGACTAGGCGAGCGCGGCCGGCTCCTGCGGGGATGTCGGGCGCGCGGATTTCCGCCGATAATCGAGGCAAGCCCCCAGTCCGAGCGAGAAGGGATCCCCCTTGAATACCCAGACGAATGCCGCCGACCGGATCATCGACGAAGAGCCCTACTACGAACCTCACGGCAACGAAGTGGAGATCTTCGCGGCCGCCTATCGCAACCAGTTGCCCATCCTGCTCAAAGGCCCGACCGGCTGCGGCAAGACCCGCTTCATTCATTACATGAGCTGGTATCTGCAACGCCCGCTGGTCACGGTGGCCTGCCACGACGACCTCACGGCGGCCGATCTGGTGGGGCGCTATCTGGTGCGGGGAGGCGAAACCGAATGGCTGGATGGCCCGCTCACCTATGCCGTGCGCCATGGTGCCATCTGTTATCTGGATGAAATCGTGGAAGCCCGCAAGGACACCTCGGTCGTCATTCATCCGCTGTGTGATGACCGCCGCATCCTGCCCGTGGACAAGCTCGGCCAGCTCTTGCAGGTGCCGCCGGAATTCTCGCTGGTGGTGTCGTTCAACCCGGGTTACCAGAGTGTGCTGAAGGATCTCAAGCAGAGCACGCGCCAGCGCTTTGTGGCGCTGGAATTCGGCTATCTTGAGCCTGCTCTCGAACAGAAGATTGTGACCACCGAGAGTGGCGTGGATGAGGACACTGCAAGGCGTCTGGTAAAGTTTGGCGAGCACACGCGCAATCTCAAGGGCAGCGGTCTCGAAGAAGGTGCAAGCACCCGCTTGCTCGTGAACGCGGGCAAGCTCATCGCCTGTGGCATCGCCCCGGCTACCGCCTGCGATACCGCCGTGGGACATGCGCTGACCGACGATCCGGAGTTGCTGCACGCCGTGCACGAACTCGCCGCCGCGGTGTTCTGAAACCGGCTACCGCCGGAGTCACCCCATGAGTGATGGCGCGCGCCAGAATCTCTTCAACCTGATTCGCATCCAGAAGGATCTGGAGAAGATTTCCGGTCAGGTGCTCGCGCGCATCCCGCGCGCAAATGAGGTAATCGCGGAAATCGCGGAGCTGGAGCGCGATGCCCAGGATTTCATCTACCACTGGACAGAAGTCATTGCGCTGTCCAACGACGAACTGGCCGCGCACTTCGTGGCCAATGCGCCAGCGGCCTTTGCCTGGCTCGACGAGCCTGCGGTAGAGGAATGGATCATCAAGGCCATGGATGCCTTTGATAACCGCGGCCTCGGCTTTGCCGTGGAAGTGTTCGATGAACTGCAGGCCTATGTCGCGCAGCATGGCAATCGCCAATCCGGTTGCCAGTTCGATCAGGTGGCGGGCTTTCTGCGCTATCTGGTGAAGGGGCTCGGCGGACGCCCCCTGCAGGTGGCAAGCGAACCGCATGCCTATACCGATACCGAAAAAATCTTCCTGCCCCAGGCGTTGAGTGTGCTGGAAGGGCAGGCGGCCAATGCCAACCTCTACAAATGTCTCGCGGCTTTTTTGTGGGCGCAGAACCGCTACGGCACCTGGCGCTATCGCGCACTGGAAGAAGCCATACGCCAGCTCGATGCGGCCGACACCTGGCCGATCTATCAGCGGCTGGAGAGCGTGCGCCTCTGCGCCTGTCTCGCTCGCGATCTGCCCGGTTTGTATCGCGAGATGGAGGCGCTCGCTCATGAGAACGAGGCCGAGCGCGCGGCATGGGAAGCATTCCGCGCCCGCGTGCCCGGTCTGCTCGAGCCTGAAGCAACCGCTCGCACCAGTCTTGGCTTGGTCGCGGGACTGCGCGGACAGCCGCTGCCGCCGCCGCTGCGTTTTCAGGGTGAGATGTTTCCGGCGCGAGTGCGCGAGGCGCTTTTCCGGCGGGTGCCGCGCGAGAAGGAAGCCCTGCAGCGGGCCTTGAGCGCCATGCAGAACGAGCTCGACATGCACACGCCGGATGACGACGACGACTCTCCCGGCCAGCAGGCGCCCAACCGTTTCTCTGTCGCCAAGGGCGAGGATGAACAGGGGCGCAGCGATGTTCACGAGCTCCGCTACAACAATGAACGCGTGCCGATGGGGCCGGAGCTGGAGTCGCTGCTCGATTCCATCCTGCAGGATCTGGGCGACATCGAAGACGACTATCTGGATCCCAGGGCCCTGCGCGATGCCTATCCCGCCGATCGGGTATCGAAGCAGGGGCCGGGCGAAGATCCGGACGGCCGCGAAGGCGGCTCCAAAGTCGAGCTCTATCCGGAGTGGGATTACCAGCGGCAGCGCTTTCGCGAAGCGTTCTGTGCGCTCACCGAGCAGGATGTGCCTTTTGGGGATGAAGGTTTTGCCGCCGCCACGCGCGAGAAATACCGCGGGCTCTCCAAATCCATCCAGCGCGTGTTTGAAGCCATCCTGAGCGAGGCCCAGCGCCAGAAGAAACAGGCGCATGGGGATGAGCTCGATCTGGATGCGCTGATTGAAGCGCATGTCGATCGCCTGCAAGGGCGCGAGATGAGCGATCGCCTGTATACCCATCTGCGCAAATCCGGGCGCAGCGTGGCGGTGATGTTCATGGTGGACATGAGCGGCTCCACCAAGGGCTGGGTCAACGATGCCGAGCGCGAATCCCTCATTTTGTTGTGTGATGCGGTGGCGACGCTGGGCGACCAGTACGCCATCTACGGATTCTCCGGCCGCACCAACAAGCGCTGCGAAATCTACCGCATCAAGACCTTCGACGAGCCCTATAACAACGCCGTGAAGCGGCGCATCGCCGGCATGGCCCCCAAGGCCTATACCCGCATGGGGGTGGCGATCCGCCATCTTGGCAAGCTGCTGAACGCCGTGCCCGCCCGCACCAAGCTGCTGATTACGCTTTCAGACGGCAAGCCGGAGGATTACGGCAGCTATCGTGGCCGCTACGGCATCGAGGACACCCGGCACGCCCTGCTGGAAGTGAAGCGCAGTGGCATCCACCCCTTCTGCATCACCATCGACCGCGAGGCCCAGAGCTACCTGCCCCACATGTACGGGCCATCCAATTTCACGGTGGTGGACGAGGTCCAGAAGCTGCCCTGGAAAGTGGCGGACATCTATCGCCGGCTCACTACCTGACCCGGCCATAGGCGGACCCGGTGCTTTTGGCTAGAATCTCCACCAACGTGGCGCCCGTAGCTCAGTTGGATAGAGTGCAGGCCTCCGAAGCCTGAGGTCGTGGGTTCGAGTCCCGCCGGGCGCGCCATCTTCGAGAAATCTCCGCTTCAGCGGGGAGGAACCCTTACTCCGGGCGGCGAAGTTACCACGGAGGAAGCGTACCTTCTCCGCATTCTCCGCTCAGTACACCGACGACCCACCGACCCCGGAACCCAACGAGGTGTTCCAAGCCTATGCCGGAATAGTAACCGGCAGTCAGGTAAAGCAGGTCACGCGGTGATGCTCTTGATCTGCGCTTCGTAACCAGTCAAACGGCCCTGCACAGCGCGTTCGCCATAGTGGAACGCCAATGCTGCGGCCGGCCATTGCCGGATTTCGCTGCCGTTGATCGTTTGCTGCCGGATCTTGCTTCGGGTTGTGGCCCAAGCCAGTGCCAAGCGGTTGTGGCTGACAAACTTCATCAGACCCTTGAGGGAGTCCGGCCTGTCCGCATATCGGTCGCTCCATTTGATTTCCAGCGCCGTGAGCGGCTTTAGCGCCTGGGAGGATTCCACCAGGTCCACTTCGCAATCCTCGCTGCCCCAGCGGGCGTAATTCAGTCTGGCGTCCTCGTGGAAGCGCTGCGCGAACAGGGCTGTTTCGACCAGGTGTCCGAATTCCCGGTCGTCCGGTGCTTTCGCGCCGAACAGACCGGTGTACATCGCCGAATTGGTCAGGTAGACCTTGAAATTTCGCTCCCGCTGGTATCGCTTGCCGTCCTGGTCGACCCGGAACACGCGTTTGATGAGAAAGGCCGCTTCCAGGTACTCGATGTATTTCTGAATGGTCTGCTTGCCCACGCCGCTGCGCTGCGAGAGTTGTTCGAAGGACACCTCCTCCGCTGTGTTGAAGGCGAGCAGCGTGAACAGCGAATTGAGCTCCTGGATGTCCTTGATGCCGTAGAGCTGCGGCAGGTCGCGCAACAGCACTTTGTCCACGATGTCGGATTTGACGAAGCGCTCCGGATTGCCTCGCACCATGGGCGACAGTGCCAGTTCCGGATAGCCGCCGTAGTTCACGTACTCAGCGAATTGCACGTTCAGCTGTGCGATATCGAGCAGCACATAGTGGCCAGGCTGTTCGGCGGTGATCGCGGCAGGCTCCTGCCGAAGCTGCAGGTATTCGGAGAAGGTCAGCGGCGGCAGCAGGAAGTCCGTGAAACGACCGGCGCCGGATTCGGTGCTCTGGCGCTTGAGCGCGGCGGCAGCGGAGCCGGATACCAGGATCTTCAGGTCTGGGCGGTGATCCACCAGCGGCTTGAGGTGCTTCTCCCAATCCTTGTGGGACTGAATTTCGTCGAAGAACAGGTAACGCGTGCCCTCGCCCTCGGGGGTAGATAACTCGATTTGGCGGATCACGGATTCCAGCGATTGGCCGTGCAGCAGCGGATGGTCCATCTCCACATAAGCGATGCGCTGCGGAGCAACCGACTGCTGCAGCAGGTCCGCTACCAGATGACGGATCAGGATGGTTTTGCCCACACGGCGCGGGCCGAGCAGCACTACCGCCCGCCGCAGTTTGGGTTCCTGTAGCAGCTGCCGGACCGGGCCCAGATAGGCGCGGGGCTGCAGGGCCAGGGTCTCCGCGTCCATCGTGGCACTCTGCCACCAAGGATTCAGCCGCTTAAGATGATCTTCAACTTGTTGATTGGAAACATCTTTCATGCGAAATGGCCATTAAGCACAGAACTCTGTGCTTAACTCTAGCACGGGCTCGGTTGCGCCTGCGACCAACGGGCGCGAACAGGCTTCGGGAAGCGTCGCGCGTCATCGTTGCGCGATTTGGAATCGGAGATCGCGGGAGCGGCTGTGTGCGAGCGACATCTCGCGCAAGCAAGTATGCGTTCCCGGCCGGAACCCGCGCATCGGGCCGCATGGCGATATATTCAGTCGAGCCCCGTCCGACGACGTCATCAGGCAGGTGTTGTACGAAACCGCATTCCGCAACCGAACTCCCGTATTCCCCGCGATTCCCGCCAGCTGCCTGATGTTGGTGGAGGGGCCTACTTCTTCTCCCCATAATTCGGCTTGAACGGCGATTCCGCGCCCACCTTGAACGCCGCGATCGCGGCCTGCCCTTCCGCCGAGGTCATGTAATCGACAAAAAGGCGCGCGGCTTCGGTCTTCACATGCGGGTGTTTCTTGTGACTCACGAGAATCAGGCTGTACTGATTGAACAGTCTGGGATCTCCTTCCACCAACACGCGCAGGCTGCCGCGATTGCCAAAGGTGAGCCACGTGGCGCGATCAGACAGCGTGTAGCCTTCCAGTCCCACTGTGGTATTGAGCGTCTCGCCCATGCCGGTGCCGAGTTCCTTGTACCAAGTGCCGGAGGCGGCGCGTGCATCCACTTCGGCCAGCGCCCACAGGCGCAATTCCGTGCGATGGGTGCCGCTGTCATCCGCGCGCGAGGCAAATGGCGACTTTGCTTCGGCAATGGCTTTCAGCGCTGCCACCACGTCCTTCTGTCCGTTGATGTGCGCGGGGTCTGAAGCCGGCCCCACCACAATGAAGTCGTTGTACATCACCTCGCGGCGGTCTTCTCCGTAACCTGCGTCCACAAAGGCGAGCTCTCCCGCCTTGTCATGCACCAGCAGCACATCCGCATCGCCTTGCTCACCCAGCTTGAGTGCCTGCCCGGAGCCCACCGCAATCACGCGCACTTCCACACCCGTGGCCTTCTTCACCAACGGCAGGTAGTAATCAAAGAAGCCGGAAGCCTGGGTGGAGGTGGTAGAAGACAAGGTGATGACATTCTCTTCCGCCGTTGCGGCGTGCAGAAACCCGAGCAACAGGGCAACAACAATCCACGGACGCAAACGCATGACGGTCTCCTCCAAAAACATGTACTACCAGTAAAGCTCACCGCGCAGAAAAGCCGCAGCGGTTTCATTCGGCGGGCATTCAAAAAAGTTGCGCACCGGGCCATGGGCCAGCACACGCCCACGATGCAGGAAAAGCACATCCTGCGCGATGCGTCTCACCTGGGCCAGATCATGGGTGGCGATCACAACCTTGCTACCACTCGCGGCGATGGTGGTGATGAGCTCCTCCACCGTGCGCGCCGCGGCTGGATCGAGATTCGCCGCAGGCTCATCCAGGAACAGGATTTCCGGATTGCCTGCCCAAGCGCGGGCAAGCGCCAAGCGCTGCTGCTCTCCGCCGGACAGCACCCGGGCCGGGCGCTCGGCGAGCGTCGCGAGGCCTGTGCGCTCGAGCATGTCCCGCGTGCGCTGGTTGCGTTCTTCACCCGCGAGCCCGCGCACCCTCAGCGCAAACTCGATGTTCGCGGCCACACTCCGCCGCAGCAGCACCGGCTTCTGGAACACCATCGCCTGACGCGCGCGCAGATTCGTCGGCGTGTGCTGCCAGTGCAGGCGGCCGGTACTGGGTATCAGCAGGCCGTGGCACAGCTTCAGCAACAAGGTCTTGCCTGCGCCATTCGGTCCGAGCACCGCCGTGATGCCGCCCGCCTCCAGGGTGAAGTTCACATCTTCCAGCAGGGCGAGATCCCCGGCACGAAAACAGAGGCCCTCGCAGCGCAGGGGCAGGAGTGGCGTGGTACTCACTTCATGCCCCCTGCCGTGCCGCGAGTTCACGTATGAAGAACACACCCGCATTCACCAGCAGCGCGATGAAGATGAGGATGAACCCCAGTGCGAGGGCGAGCGCAAGATTGCCGCGCGAAGTTTCCATGGCGATGGTCGTCGTCATCACGCGGGTCACATGCGCGATGTTGCCGCCTACGATGAGCACCGCACCCACTTCCGAGATCGCCCGACCAAAACCCGCCAGCAGGGTGGTGAGCAGGCTGTGGCGCGTTTCCACCAGCAGCGTGGACAGTGCGCGCAACGTCCCGAGATCCAGCGAGGCAAAGAGCTCGGCATATTCCCGCCAGGCGTCCTCCAGCGTCTGGCGCGCGAGCCCGCAGATTAGCGGCGTCACCAGCACCACCTGGGCAATCACCATGGCCGTCGGCGAAAAGAGCAGGCCCCAGTCGCCCAGCGGTCCGGCGCGCGAGAGCAGAAGATAGACCGCGAGGCCCACCACCACCGGCGGCAGGCCCATGGCGGCATTGATGCCGATGATGAGCAAGGTGCGGCCAGGGAAACGCGTGACGGTGATGAGTGCCGCGAGCGCGAATCCGAGCACACCCGAAATGGCGAGAGCGAGGAGGCTCACGCGCAGCGAGCGCAAGACGATGTCTACCAGCGTGGGGTCGGCGTGACGGAGGAGGTCGAGAGCGAGCGCCGTGCTGAATTCAGACATGATGGGCCACCGGGACCCTCAGCAGGCAGGGGGCGCGGCCGGGGCGTGGCAGGCACGCCCCCGGGCCATCAGCCCTTGTGTTCCTTGGCGGCCAGGAAATTGATGACTTCGATGAGTTCCTTCTCGCCACCGGCGCTTTGCACGCTCACGCGATACTTGCCGTTGACGATGATGGCCGGCACGCCGGTGATGCCGGCGCTGCGCGTGTACTGCATGGCCTGCTTGACCTTGCCGTCGATCGCGAAGCCCGTATAGGCAGCGGTGAAATCTTCTTCATCCAGCCCCTGTTCGGCACCAAAGCGCAACAGGGCTTCCTCGTTGAAGATCTTGCGGTTCTCCACATGCAGGGCCTTGAACAGCGGGGTGTGCATCTTGTCCATGCCACCCAGCGCCTCGGCTGCGTAGAACGCGCGCGCGTGCGGCGTCCAGTCTTGGGAGAATACCGCCGGCATGCGGCGGAAATTGATGTAGTCGGCCTTGGTCTTTTCCCACTCGGCCATGGTCGGTTCGAGATGGAAGCAGTGCGGGCAGCCGTACCAGAAGAGTTCCACCACCTCCACCTTGGAGGCGTCCTGCGTGGGCAGGGGTGTGGCAACCAGGGCGTAATGCTTGCCCTCTTCAAAGGAGTCAGCCGCCGTTGCTCCGAGAGTGCAGAGCGCGAGCAGCGCGGCGAGCATGAGACGCATCATGGGGTCGATTCCCTTCGCTGGCAGGATCAGTGCAGACCCTGGATGAATTTGGAGACGCTTTCGATCTCTTCCGCCGACAGGCGCGCGGCGATGGTGCGCATGATGGCGCCTGCATCAGTGGCGCGCTCGCCAGTCTTGTAGGCGTTCAGCTGCAGCGCCGTGTAGGTGGCCTGCTGGCCGCGCAGCGCCGGATAGACCGCGCCGGGATTGCCCGCACCGTTGGGGCCGTGGCAGGCCATGCATGCGGGCACGCCGGTGGCGGCGTTGCCGCCGCGATACAGCTTTCCACCGAGTTCAGTGCCAGCCGGATCAATGGAAGCCACCTTGATGGTCTGGCTGGAGTAATAGTCGGCGATGTCCTGCATGTCCTCTTCGCTCAAGGGCGCAGCCATCGCGTTCATGTTCACGTTCTTGCGCTCACCGGCCTTGAAGGCCTTGAGCTGGGCGACGATGTAGGAAGCATGCTGGCCGGCGAGGCTCGGCCACTCCGGATTGACCATGCTGTTGCCGTCCATGCCATGGCAGGCGCTGCAGGTCATGGCCTTGGTCTTGCCATCGCCCGCAAAAGACGCGGCGCTCAGCATGGACAGCCCGAGGAACAGAATCTTGATGGAAGTCTTCATCGCCCGCTCAACTTTGAAAAAATTCGGCTGGATTATAAACATGCCCGCCGGCGAATTCCCCCCGCGGGACGCGATACTATACCGCGAAGTCGTGAGCATTGACCCCCGTCGGGCTTTGCTCCCGGCGTCCGCCGCCTACCCTGGATGACCCTCCATGCAGCCCATTGAAAAGGCCCACGCCTACTTCCGCCGTGCCCGCTTCGTGTTGAGCGCCCCGCAACGCCGGGACCTGCCCCCCGATACGGGGGTGGAAGTGGCAGTGGTCGGGCGTTCCAACGTGGGCAAGTCCAGTGTGCTGAATGCGCTGTGCGACCAGCACGGGCTGGCACGGACCAGCCGGACCCCAGGGCGCACCCAGCAAATCGTGGTGTTTGACCTCGAAAACGGGCGGCGGCTGCTCGATCTGCCGGGCTTTGGCTATGCCGCGGTTCAACGCGAGCTGCGCGCGCATTGGGACGAGATGATCCCCGAGGTTCTGGAGGCGCGCCGCAGCCTCGCCGGCCTGCTGCTGCTGGCGGACGCACGGCACCCCATCAAGCCCGAGGAGCTGGGGCTGCTGCGCTGGTGCGCCCAGGCGGGCCTGCCGGTGCTGCTTGCGCTCAACAAGGCTGACAAGCTCAACCGGGAGGCGGCACTGAAATCCCTGCGCGCCGCCCGGGCGACACTCAAGCAACTGGGGCTCAAGATCTCGCCGCTGCTGGTTTCGGCCACCAGCCGCGATGGCATCGCCGAAGTCAGGGCCGGCCTGCACGCCTGGTACGAGGCCGGGCTGGCCGCCAACGAGGACAAGTGAGGACACCATGGCAGCGACACGCGAGATATTCCGGGAAGACGCCTACCTCAAGGAGTGCACGGCCAAAGTGCTCGCGGCCGGCGAGGGGGGCATAGAGCTCGACCAGACCGTGTTCTACGCCGAGGGCGGCGGGCAGCCGGGGGACAGTGGACATTTCACCCTGCCGGATGGCAGCACGCTCGGCATTGTGTCCACCGTGCGCACGCCGGACGGGCGCCTGCTGCACCTGCCGGAAACGCCCCTGACCGACTTGGCCGGTCTGGCTCCGGGCACGGAGCTCAAGCTGACGCTCGATTGGGAGCGCCGTCATCGCCACATGCGCATGCATACCTGTCTGCACCTGCTCTGCTCACTGATTCCCGCGCCGGTCACCGGCGGCGCACTGTCCCGCGACAAGGGGCGTCTGGATTTTGATCTGGACCAAGGACTGGACAAGGAAGCCATCGAAGCCGCCCTGCAACGGCTGATCGCCGAGGATCATCCGGTGGGTGAACAGTGGATCACGGACGAGGAAATGCGGAAGCGCATGGATCTCGTGCGCACGATGGCGGTCGCGCCCCCGTTGGGCGCCGGGCGCGTGCGGCTGGTGGAGATCGATGCCGTCGATCTGCAGCCTTGTGGCGGGACCCACGTGGCCCGGACCGGCGAGATAGGTGGAGTTCGTCTTGGAAAGGTCGAGAACAAGGGCAAGCACAACCGTCGGGTGAATGTGCTCTTCATGGACGCGTGACGGCGGGAAACCAGGGGAAAAAAAGAGGGCCCCGGCTTTCGGGATTGGGGGTGAGAGCCGGGGCCCCTACTGCGACGGCGCTGGGGGAGCGCCATCAACCCTGCCTGGGAGGGGGGATGGCAGGGACGTTCGGGGGAACGTGACTCAATAGACCGGAGCTTCACGGGGATGGTTCCCGCGAAGTTCTCGCAGCGCAGAAAAAAGTTTTTGGTCGGGCTGAAAGCCCGACCAGACTCAGACGCCGTACTTGCGGCGGAACTTGTCCACGCGGCCGGCAGTGTCAACGATCTTCTGCTGGCCGGTGTAGAAAGGATGGCAGGCGGAGCACACGTCCACGTTCAAGGACTCACTCTTGAGGGTCGAGCGGGTGGTGAAGGTGTTGCCGCAGCTACAGACCACGTTGATATCGTGATAGCCGGGATGGATGTCTGCTTTCATGGGCGCTGCCTGCGGGCTGTTTGGAATTCCAAGGGGCCGGAATGCTAGCCGCTGACCCCCGCAAATTCAAGCTGGCCGACCGGGACCCGGCGGCGCCTGCCTATCCGGGCCGGGTTCGATTCAGGTCGGCTGCAGGGGTTGCCCCGACCTCGATGCGATCCGTGCCCGCGAAAATGGCAACACGGATGCGCTGCTGCCGGGTTGGTCAGTGCCGACCAGCCATGCCAGCCGCACCATCAAGCCGTCTCGACCCATCGTGCGCTCCCAGAGATGACAGGCGAGCGCATCGCAGGCCTGGCGCGGGTCTGCCGCGCGCAGCCGTCTCTGATCGATCTGCCATTGGAGTGCCTTGAGCCGCCCCTGATGCTCCGGGGTGGCGCTGGCAACCAGGTTTTCGATCATGGCCAGGCGTGCAGTTTCAAAGCCCTCCGGATCCCTTTGGGCGAGTTCGGACCACAAGGCGAAGGGAAAAAGGCGGGTTTGAGCGTGCATGGACATGCCTCTGGATGAGGCCTGATTCTGGCGCCCGCCGGTTGCGCGCAACAGCGCAAGCCTGCAATCAAATGTGAACTTGGCGCGCGGGCGAGGTCCCGCGCCGGTCTCAGCTGAAGTGCGCCATCACGGGCGCGTGGTCCGAAGGTTTTTCCCAGGTGCGTGGTTCGCGCTGGATGCTGCTCGACTGGCAATGCTCCGCAAGAGGGGCGGAAGCCAGAATGAGATCGATGCGCAGGCCCTGGTTGCGCCGGAAGCCACCTGCCCGGTAGTCCCACCAGGAAAAATGTCCGGCACCCGGCTCGTGCCGCCGAAAGGTGTCACTCAAGCCAAGATCGAGAAACTGCCTGAAGGCGGCCCGTTCCGGCGTGCTGCACAGGATTTTCTCGTGCCATGCAGCGGGGTCGTGTACGTCGCGATCGTCGGGCGCGATGTTGAAATCACCCACCAGCAGCAGGCGCGGATGGGTTTGCAGCAACTCGGACAGCCAGACTCGCAAGGCCTCGAGCCAGGCAAGTTTGTACTGGTACTTCTCCGAACCGACTTCGGAGCCATTCGGCACATACACATCCAGCAGGAAGAAATCCGCAAACTCGATGCCGAGGATGCGTCGTTGCGGGTCATCAAAATGAGGGTTGTCGATGAGTACCTGCCGCGGCGCTTCGCGGCTCAGGATGGCGACGCCGTTGTAGGTCTTCTGGCCTGACAAGGTGACGTGGTAGCCGAGAGCCTCGAGCTCGGTCCGGGGAAAGAGGCTGTCCTCCACTTTGGTTTCCTGAAGCGCGAGAAAATCGGGCGCGTCTGCCCCTATCCAGCGCGTGACATGCTCCATGCGTGCTCGCAGAGAATTGACGTTCCAGCTGGCGACGCGCACGCGAGGGTGTCTTTGCTCAGACCCGGAAGCCGCCGTGGCGGCGTCGATTGAGATGATCCATCAGGTAGGCGCCGCCGATGAAGCTTGCGACGAGCAACACGAGGAGCACGCCGCCGATGAGGGGAGAGAACACACTCGCACCGGCTGTGACTGCGCCGGGCGCCGCGTTGCCGGAAAGTTGATCCTCGAGTGCTTCGATTTTGTCCTCCGCTTCTTCCAGCGACTGTGTGAGTTCCAGGTTCGCCTTGCGCAGCTCCGCATCCATGGATCCATCACCACTGCCCGAAGTGGAGCTCGAGGCCTTGCGCAGGGTGGAGACTTCCGACTCCAGTTCGCTGGTTTTCAGTTTCTGGGCCGAAAGCTGGCTTTTGAGATCCGTGTTCTCGTTGGTGAGCGCATTGACGCGTCCGCCATCGTCACCGGGCTTGGCCTTGCCGGACTCCAGGGCCTTGAGTCGATCCGCCAGTGCTTCCTTGTCGCGCTTGAGCTGTTCGAGCTGCGCGGCAGCGGGCGGCTCCGGCATGAG
>Ga0315906_10004540_pt1 | contig 17815 bp, 18 predicted proteins | sample LakEriMetagenome_4_FD_203526 | JGI IMG/M metagenome (GOLD analysis project Ga0315906, IMG submission 203526) | Freshwater fungal communities from buoy surface, Lake Erie, Ohio, United States - Buoy 2 MA122 | ecosystem: Environmental > Aquatic > Freshwater > Lake > Lake biofilm | place: USA... | reverse complement strand
AATGGCATATATAATTCATTGAATGCTTTTATAAATGATTTTAATGTAAGATCTTATCTTTTAAATAATGAATCAAGAGAAGGAATAAGGCAGCTATCAAATTTAATTCAATTAACAGAATTACTTAATGAAATTGAAAAACGAAAAATTTTTAATCCACAGGAATTAATTCATTGGTTTACTTCAAATATTGAAAACCCAACAGCCGAAGCATCAGGTTATACACAACGAATGGAAAATGATGAAGAAGCTGTGAAAATTATTACAATTCATAAAAGTAAAGGCCTTGAGTATAATATTATCCTTGCAACTGAACTTGATTTTAAAAATAAATTAAGAGATACAGAAACTTTTAGGGATGATGTAACTGAATCTTATTATTTTGGACAAACTTCTTTTTTTACAAGTAATCATCGTTCTTTAGCTGAGGAACAAAAAGAGCAAGAAAACAGAAGATTACTTTATGTAGCTGTAACAAGAGCAGTTTATAAAGCTTATCTTTTTAGTAGCAGTGGAGCAAGTAAAGATTCAACTTTTATAAAATTTATTAATGCACAACAATTTGATAACAGTAAAAATTTAGTTGAACGGAATATCAATAATAATGTAGAATCGTATAATTTATCTTTTCACGAATGGAGAGCTTTTGAACCATTAAAACCAAATAATTTTGAATTAAAGGATGGTAACTGGAGAAAGTTAAGTTATTCAGCAATTTCTGTAAAAGATGAGCAACAAAAAAAACAAAATCAATCAGATTGTAATAACGAATACGATAAATTTATTTTTAAAGATTTGCCAAAAGGCTCTTGGTGTGGCAATATGCTTCATTACATATTTGAAAATATAGACTTTAATGAGTCTGATACTTATGAACATGTTATTCAAAAAAGCATCATACAATATTATCCTAAATATATTAATGAGTTTAAACAACCACTTTATAATTTAATTAACCACACAGTAAGTACTTTAATTAATATTGATAACAATCCTTTTAGTTTATCGCAAATAGAATCTAACAAGCGACTTAACGAAATGGAATTTGATTTTACTATACCTGAAGTTAATCTGGTTGAACTCTTAAAATTATCAAAACCGGATAGGCAAATTTTAGTTAAGGATTTAGGAACTATAAAAGGATTAATGAATGGTAAAATTGATTTGTTTTTTGAATACAATAATAAATATTACATTCTTGATTGGAAATCAAATTTTTTAGGCGATACACTTGAATTATATAATCAGGAAAATGTATCTAAAGCAATGAACGAAAATAATTATCATTTGCAATACCTTATTTATATATTAGCTTTAAAAAAATACCTTTCTAAAAGAGTAAATGGCTTTAATTATAATAAGCATTTTGGTGGTGTAATTTATCTGTTTTTAAGAGGCGTTAGAAATAACCTTAACTCAGGAATTTTTACATCAAAACCTTCTGATGATGATATTATATTTCTTGAAAAATTATTAACTGATAGTGAAATTGCAAGTTAAAACATCATTTTCACAAGATATTTTCCCTCTAAAACAGGAATTACAGGCGAAGTATTAGGCATTAAACAATAACGAATGTCTTTTTTTAGGTTCATTTTAACAAGCCTTTCTTTGTGAGATGCCCTGTTTAAAAATTTCATTGGATCTTTTTCCGCCATTTGATAAAGGTAATTCATTGCCAGGCAACCATCACCTAATTCGTATTTTTGATTGTATTGCAAAAGCTTTGTTGTTACAGCGCCTGCAAATAATGAATCTTCCAGATTAAATTTATTTTTCCAACCGGAACAAAGCAATAATATATTCCGATTCTGTTTGCTTAACCATTCACATAAAACATCTAAATTCAAGAACGAACCAATAACAACTTTATAGGAATCTTTAGCAGCATAAATTGCCTGTGTTCCATTTGTTGTAGTTAAAACTATGGTTTTATTTTTAATATTTTCTCCCATATAATCATAAGGAGAATTACCAAAATCAAATCCTTCAAGTTTAAAAGCATCTCGCTCTGCACCGGCCAGATAACCTTGCTTTTTATATTCCAGTGCTTCATCAACACTAGCAACCGGTATTATTTTATCAACTCCATAATGAAAAGCAGTGCAGATTGCAGATGTTGCTCTTAAAATATCTATGATTACTACAATACTGTTTTTATCTTCGTAAGTTGAATAAAGAGCGGGCGAAAAGCAAGTTTCAATTTGTATTTTATTTTGATTACTCAAGATTTAAAGATGAATTAATTTTTTAATCAATCGCAAATTTACTCTAATTATTGTTTTCTTTTTATGATTGAAATTACTTCTAAAATATTTTAATTATCTAAATTTGTAAAAATGAAAATTTTGATGGTTTGTTTAGGAAACATTTGTCGCTCACCAGTTGCAGAGGGTGTACTAAAACATCTTTCATCAAATAAAAATCTTGCACTACAAATTGATTCCGCCGGAACAGCGGCTTACCACATTGGTGAACATCCCGATAAACGATCCATACAAAATGCAAGAAAAAACGGAGTTGACATCAGTAAGTTAAAAGCCAGAAAATTTTCAAAAGGCGATTTTGATGAATTCGATAGGATTTTTGTAATGGATGAAAACAATTACAAGAATGTAATTTCAATTTCAAGCGAAAAACACCATCACCAAAAAGTAGATTTTTTACTTAATCAACTTTTTCCAGGTAAAAATTTACCCGTTCCTGATCCTTACTATGGAAACGAAAAAGAGTTTGAAGATGTTTTTCAATTAATATATAAAGCATGCGATAAATTAACCGATGAATTGATTTTAAACAAAAAATGACTCACGAACAATTAATACAACAAATAAGAACCAAAAAAACATTTTTATGCATTGGTTTGGACCCCGATTTAAAAAAAATACCAGAACACCTTTTGCAAACGGAAGATCCTATTTTTGAATTCAACAAAGCCATAATTGACGCTACACATATGCACTGCGTGGCATATAAGCCAAATACAGCATTTTATGAGGCATATGGAATTAAAGGTTGGGTAAGTTTAGAGAAAACCATTCAGTATTTAAATACAAATTATCCAAATCATTTCACCATTGCCGATGCAAAACGTGGAGACATTGGCAACACAAGTGCAATGTATGCAAAAGCTTTTTTAGAAACCTTAAATTTTGACTCAATTACCGTTGCGCCATATATGGGAAGCGATTCTGTAAAACCATTTTTAGGATTACCAAATAAATGGGTGATTGTGTTGGGATTAACTTCTAACGAAGGTGCTTTTGACTTCCAGTTTTTAAACACAGGCAATAAAAAATTGTTTGAAGAGGTAATTTCAACTTCTGCTACTTGGGGAAATGAACGAAACATGATGTATGTAGTTGGTGCAACAAAAGCAGAATCTTTAAAAGAAATCAGAAAAATAATTCCTAATCATTTTTTATTAGTCCCAGGCGTTGGTGCTCAAGGAGGTAGTTTGGAAGAAGTATGTGAATATGGTATGAATAAAGACATCGGATTACTCATTAATTCATCTCGCGGAATAATTTATGCTTCATCAAAAAATGATTTTGCTCAGGTTTCTCAATTAGAGGCTTCTAAAATTCACGAATCAATGAAAAAATATTGTTGATTTTTGCTTTGATTTTAATGTTTTTTTTAAATTTGTTTTTATGAGTTCAGATTGCACAAATCAAACAACAGCGCAACATATGGCGCAATGGTAAAAACCTGCTAAAATTTCTTTAAAAAACTATTACTTAAACTTTATTTAAACAACTAAAAAAACTAAAAAATGAATACAAAAGACGTAGCACCAACTTTAGAAAAAATTTACCAAGAAGCAGGAGATTTCCTTCCATTAAACGGAACTGATTATGTTGAATTTTATGTAGGAAATGCAAAACAATCAGCTCATTATTATAAAACCGCTTTCGGTTTTCAATCACTTGCTTATAAAGGACTAGAAACAGGATGCAGAGATTATGCATCTTATGTATTAAAACAAGATAAAATTAGAATTGTATTAACAACACCTCTTAATTCATCTTCTCCTATTAATCAACATTTAGCAAAACATGGTGATGGTGTAAAAGTAATCGCACTATGGGTGGATGATGCAACCAAATCATTTGAAGAAACTGTGAAGCGTGGAGCTAAGCCATTTATGGAACCAACCCGTGAAGAAGATGAAAATGGTTACATAATTCGTTCAGGAATTTACACTTACGGAGAAACAGTGCACATGTTTGTTGAACGTAAAAATTATAATGGAACATTTTTACCGGGTTACACAGATTGGAAATCAGATTACAACCCCGCACCAACCGGATTAAAATTCATTGACCACATGGTGGGTAATGTTGGCTGGAATGAAATGAATGTATGGGTAGATTGGTATTCAAAAGTAATGGGATTCATTAACCTTTTAACTTTTGATGATAAACAAATTCATACTGAATATTCTGCATTGATGAGTAAAGTGATGGCAAATGGAAACGGAAGAATTAAATTCCCGATTAACGAACCGGCAGAAGGAAAGAAAAAATCTCAAATTGAAGAATACATTGAGTTTTACGAAGGTTCAGGAGTTCAACATATTGCGGTTGCAACGGATGATATTTTAACCACGGTTAAAGATTTAAGTGCAAGAGGCGTTGAGTTTTTATCTGCACCACCAAAAGCATATTACGATGATGTAAAAGTTCGTATTCCGGGTGTGAAAGAAGATATTGATACACTTGCAAAACACGGAATTTTAATTGATTGCGATGAAGACGGTTATTTGTTGCAAATTTTCACCAAACCAGTTGAAGACCGCCCTACCCTATTCTTCGAAATCATTCAGCGCGAAGGAGCAAAAGGATTTGGTGCTGGAAATTTCAAAGCATTATTCGAATCAATTGAAAGAGAACAAGCATTAAGAGGAACACTTTAATTTTAAAATCAATTCATAATCAAATGAAAAAAATAATCATGACACCAAATTCACCGGCTCCAATCGGTCCTTATAATCAGGCAGTATTGGCAGGTGATACCTTGTATGTTTCAGGAACCATTGCTTTGGATTTACAAACCAATAAGTTGATGAAACTTTCCATTAAAGACGAAACCAAACAAGTAATGGAATACCTCGGTGAAATTTTAAAAGAAGCCGGAATGACTTACGAAAATGTTGTTAAAACAAGCATTTTTTTAAGTGATATGAACAACTTCGTTCAGGTAAATGAGGTGTATAGTGGTTATTTTACAAGTAATTTTCCTGCAAGAGCAACAATTGAGGCACGTCGTTTACCAAAAGATGCCAACGTAGAAATCAGTCTGGAAGCAGTTAAATAAATTTTAATTCAATAATTTAAAAGCGGTTTTTATAAACCGCTTTTTTTATTTTAAAAAATGAATTTTAGATAGGGCCTACTAAGAAACTATTAAGTATTTGTATATGATAATGTTAAACTTAATTTTTTAAAAACAAATGCAAGTTATTCATAGTAAAAGATTAAAAACCTTTACATTATTAAATTTATTTTTTCCGAGCGTGGCAATGAACAAATGCGGTGCCGATTCGTGTGAATGCTTTTTTTAGGGCAGCCAGGAGGAATGGCTGACCGTAAAGAAAAAAGCAGAGAGCGAGAGCAATCGTTTGTTCTTGATTTCTTTTTGCTACTTTTTCTGTATCAAGACAGAAAAAGTAGAAGATAAATAATACTTTTTGAGCGAACCCAATATTATGAATATTGAAGAATTAAGAGATTATTGCATCGCAAAACAATCGGTAGAAGAATCTTTTCCTTTTGATGAAGAAACGCTTGTTTTTAAAGTGTTGGGTAAAGTTTTTTTATTAACGAATATTGAATCAAATCCTATACAATTCAATGTAAAGTGCGATCCTGAAATGGCAATTCATCTTAGAGAAAATCATTCTTGTGTATTACCAGGTTACCATATGAATAAAAAACATTGGAATACAATTATTTGTGATGGATCATTACCAAAAACAGAACTATTAAAATGGATTGACCACAGTTATGAATTGGTATATGCTTCACTACCTAAAAAAGTAAAAAGCATAAAAAAATAAATTATTTTTAGGAAATATTTACCAGTTAACTATGCCAAATAAAATTCAAAAATTTGAAGAGTTTAAAACCTTTGACAATTGTTCTCATTTACCTTTTGAAGAAATTGAAAAAGGTCATTTATTAAAAGGTAAGTGGCATACACAATACTTTAAAAATAATAACCCAATAGTTCTTGAACTTGGTTGTGGAAGAGGAGAATATACTATTGGGCTTGCAAAAAATAATCCTGATAAAAATTATATTGGAGTTGACATAAAAGGAAATCGAATTTGGACAGGTGCTAAATATGCCACTGAAAATAAATTAAATAATGTTTCATTCATTCGTACAAGAATTGATTTTATTGAACATTGTTTTTCAGAAAATGAAATCGATGAAATTTGGATCACTTTTCCTGATCCACAACCTACAAAACCCAGAATTAGAAAACGACTTACCAATCCATTATTTTTAAACCGATATTTTAAATTTTTAAAACCAGACGGCTTGCTACATCTTAAAACTGATAATACTGGTTTTTATGAGTACACACTTGAGGTAATTCAAGAAAATAATTTTAATTTAATTTATTCAACTTCTGACCTGTATTCCTTTAATCCATCAGGTAAAACAGAACTTACAACCATTCAAACGTATTACGAAAATTTGTTTTCGGCAAAAGGAGAAAAAATTAAATACTGCTGTTGGAAAAGATAGTTGCAAGCAAATTTTACTTTTTCAAATTGAATTATGAAAAGTGTTTTTGCAATCTGAGTTCAATTGTTATGCACAACCACAGCAAGGTGTTTTTTATCTTTGCTTAAAGCAAATCGGCTGATTTTACCAGAAATGATATTGCTAAAATCAAGCACTTCAATCCAAAGTTCAAAACCTGAATCGTAGCGATAAATTTTTTTGTTTTCGGTTTTCATTAAACCGAAAGGTTCTTGCCAGATAAAATCCTCATTTGATTTACTTGTTAAAGCAATAAGCTCAGATTTTTTAAGTAAAGCAGAATAGCTTCTCACTTGTGAGGTATCTTGTTCTTTTACACAATAAAAAAAATGATCGTTATTAAATGACTTAAAAGCACGTGCAGGGTGATTTGCAATCCATGCATTTTGCTTACTTGATAAATCATAAACTAGTAAGCTATGTGGTTGAGTTAATTTGTAATAAATAATAGTATCCAAATTCATCCAGGAATAATAACCAATAGAATCTTCATCAAAAAGAGGTTTACCATTAGATTTTCCGGTTACATCATACCCATAAATTTTTTGAGCAGAATCTGACTCAACTACTACACAGGTAATTAATTTTTTATCGGGACTAAGTTGCGGAGAATATTCACTGATCGTTGTTTTTGTAAATTGCTGAATGGATTTTTTATTTAAATCATAATAATAAATATCTGATTGATTATCTTCTTTTATAGATACAAAATAAAGTAGTGGTTTTTCAGGATGAAAATAGGGTTGATTATCGTAACCTTTTCTATTGGTAATATTTTTTTGAGATTCAACTTTTATGGTTTTACCAGTACACTTAATATCAAACAAATAAATATCGGTGTCAAGTAACTGAGCGTATAAATGTGTAGTTAAAAAAAATATAAAAAATATTAATATTCTAATCATTAGTTATTAAATGTATTTTGATTGTTATAAAATTTCAATTCTATTTTATTAAAAATATATTTAGAAACTATTGCCGCAAAAATCCCAATCAAAGCACCACCTATAAGATCAGACGGATAATGAACGCCTAAATAAATGCGTGTATAACAAATAAAAAATGCCCAGCATATAATTAATAATTTCCAACGTTTTTTAAGTTCGTTAAAAAATAAAATCATTAAAAAAGCAATTCCAAAACTATTTGCTGCATGCCCGGAAACAAATCCATACTGACCACCTTTATAATTATCTATTGAAACAATTTTATCTTTCAATTCTATGTTGTGCGATGGTCGGTAACGTTTTACACTTTTTTTTACAGCATTAGAAAGTGGATCAGATATTCCTATTAATAAGGCAAATGAAATTAAAACAATGACAGTTTTGTGTTTGTATTTTTTATATAAAAAATAAATAGCGATTAAAAAAAGTGGAGTCCAGGTTAAAAAAGAAGTAGCAAAGGGAATTATAAGATCTAAAACATAAAATCTAACTTGATGAATCATAAGAAACATCAGTCTATCAATATACTCTATCCATTCCATTTTGTAGAAGTAAAATTAGCTTTTTTATTAAATATAAATATGTATTTTTATTACGTTAAAAATTTAAACTATGTCAAAAGATAAGAAATCAAAAAAAAATTCATCCATTTTAAATAAAGAATCTGTTCAGTTTTTAGAACGTTACATAAATAATCCCTCTCCAACTGGTTTTGAGTGGGAAGGACAACAAATGTGGTTAGATTATTTGAAGCCATATATTGATTCTTATTTTACAGATAACTATGGAACAACGGTAGGCGTTATTAATCCAGAAGCAGAATATAAAGTTGTAATTGAAGCGCATGCCGATGAAATAAGTTGGTTTGTGCATTACATAACAAAAGATGGATTTATATATTTAAAAAGAAATGGAGGTAGCGATCATCAGATTGCTCCGTCAAAACGAGTAAATATTCATACTTCAAAAGGTATGGTGAAAGCAGTATTTGGTTGGCCAGCTATACATGTACGAGATGCTGCAAGAGAAGAAACCCCAAGTTTAAAAAATATCTTTTTAGACTGTGGTTGTAAATCGGACAAAGAAGTTGAAGAATTAGGAGTTCATGTGGGCTGCGTTGTTACATACGAAGATGAATTCATGATTTTGAACGATCGTTATTACGTAGGAAGAGCATTAGATAACCGCATTGGCGGTTTCATGATTGCAGAAGTAGCGCGTTTGTTAAAACAAAATAAAGTTAAATTGCCTTTTGGTTTATACATTGTAAATTCTGTGCAAGAGGAAGTTGGTTTACGTGGCGCAGAGATGATTACTCAACGCATTAAGCCAAATGTAGCTATTGTAACAGATGTTACACACGATACACAAACACCTATGATGAGTAAAGTAAACAGTGGTGATATTTCATGCGGTAAAGGACCGGTGCTAACTTATGGGCCTGCAGTTCATAACAAATTATTACAACATATTATACAAGCTGCAGAAAAAAATAAAATTCCCTTTCAGCGCGCAGCAGTTTCAAGAGCAACCGGAACTGATACAGACGCATTTGCCTACTCAAATGGTGGAGTTGTATCCTCTTTAATTTCTTTACCGTTGCGTTACATGCACACAACTGTAGAAGCGGTAAACAAATATGATGTAGAAGATGTGATTAAACTCATATATGAAAGTATTCGTGGAATAAAAAACAATCAGGATTTCAGATACATTCGCTAATTTTTTTTTTGAAGTGGAATGGCAATTTTAGGATCCATACTTAAAAAAGCAATTGAATTGCGGGGAAAAGTTCCTCCAAGTAGGAAAACTGCTTTAAAAAAGCAGCTAACAACCCTTCGTCAGTTGATGAAAAAAGCTGAATTTACGGCTTTTGGTGATCATTACCATTTTTCAAAAAAATTAAAAGAAAAAAACTTTCACAATACTTTTCGTAACGAAATACCTGCACATGATTACAACAGCATGTTCAAAAACTGGTGGTATCGATCTCTTAACGGAGAACCTTTTGTATGCTGGCCCAATCATGTAAAATATTTTGCCTTAAGTTCCGGAACTTCAGAATCATCAAGTAAGCACATCCCCGTAACACGTGATATGCTAAAGGCTATACGGAAAGTTAGCATGCGTCAAACTTTATCACTTTCGCAAGTAGATTTACCGAAAGAGTTTTTTCAAAAACGTGTATTAATGGTTGGCGGAAGCACACATTTAAATTTCAACGGAACATACTACGAAGGTGATTTAAGTGGAATAACAACAGGAAATATACCATTTTGGTTTCAGTTTTTTTATAAACCAGGTCCTGCAATCTCAAAACATAAAGACTGGAATACAAAATTGAATGACATTGTTGCCAATGCTTCAAAATGGGATATTGGTGTTGTTTGTGGAGTTCCTGCATGGATACAAATTATTTTTGAAAAAATTGTTGAGCATTATAAGGTAAATACCATTCATGACATTTGGCCTAACTTACGCATCTTTGTAAGTGGTGGAGTATCTTATGCTCCTTATTTAAAGAGCTACGAAAAACTTACCAAGTTTCCATTAATTATTTTAGATACCTATCTTGCATCAGAGGGATTTATGGCTTTTCAAACTGGTTCTAATATAAATGGTTCTATGAAACTGGTTTTGGATAACGGAATTTTCTTTGAGTTTATACCATTTAATGATGAAAATTTCGATGCTGATGGTAATTTAAAATCAGAACCAAAAACAATATTAATTAATGAAGTTGAGAATAATGTTGAATACGCTACATTAATTTCTACTTGCTCCGGTGCATGGAGATATCTAATTGGAGATACCATTAAATTTACAAATGTTGATGAATGTGAGATTATTATTACTGGAAGGACAAAACACTTTTTAAGCATGTGCGGTGAGCATTTAAGTGTTGATAATATGAATAGAGCTTTAACTCTAGCTGCAAAAGATTTAAATATTGAAGTTGGTGAATACACTGTTTGCGGCATTCCTCACAAAGGCTTATTTGCGCACCATTGGTTTATAGCATGTGACGAAAAAATAGATGGAAATTTACTAAAATCTAAAATTGACGAGCATTTAAAAATTTTAAATGATGACTACAGAGTTGAACGTGGGCATGCATTAAAAGAAATTTTTGTAGATGTCTATTCACATGAATTTTTTATGGAGTTTATGAAACAGAAAGGCAAACTTGGATCTCAACATAAATTTCCAAGAGTGATGAAAGGAAAAATATTAGATGACTGGCAACATTATTTAAAAAAACAAACAAATTAGTTTATGCTGGAAGCAATATATGAAGGTATAATTTTAGGTTTAGTCTTGGCTTTTTCTTTTGGACCGGGATTTTTTGCTTTAATCAATACAGGCATTAAACATGGATTCAATTCAGGAGCTTCGCTTGCCATCGGAATATTTTTAAGTGATTTAACTTTGGTTGTTTTAATATTTTTATTGCTTTCATTCGGTGCTCAGGGTTTATTAAGTGATCAGCGAAACCAGTCTTTCATTGGTGTGGTTGGAGGAATTGTTTTAATTGTTTATGGCTCTTTCAATCTTTATTCCAAACCACCCAAACCTGATGCTCAAATAGAAGATAAAACGGGAATAAGTCATTTAAATATTGAAACTGAAGTAAACAGAAACAAAGAACAAAATTTTATTAATAAAATTCCTTCAAAAGATAAGCTCCCCCACCCTTTTTTATTAGGTTTAAAAGGATTTTTCATCAATCTCTTAAATCCTTTTGTATGGATTTTTTGGTTAGCTACTGCAACAACTGTTGGTAGTAAATTCGAATTTAATTATTTAAAAATAATAATCTTTTTCAGCTTTACACTTGGTGTAGTTTTATCTACAGATTTACTGAAAACATTTATATCATTTAAAATCAAAAAATATTTAACTCCAAAATTAATGAAAACAATAAATGTAGTTTCCGGTATTATTTTAATTGTTTTTGGTTTTTATCTAATTTATAGTATTTATTATCTTCCTATTCACAGAGCAAATGGTTAATTTTAATTTCGATGAATTCAAAGACAAGCTTATAAAACAGCTTGATTTTCCAAGTGTTTATATGTTTAAATTTATTATTGAATCCGATAACAAAAAATTAGCGCTAGTGGAAGCTCTTTTTAGAGAAGAGTCAGAAATTTCAACACGTACTTCTTCTAGTGGTAAGTTTATTTCTGTTACATCAAAACAGGTTGTTTTAAATGTGGAAGAAGTTATTACAATTTATAAAAATGCTCAAAATATTGAAGGTATAATGGCATTGTAATTAATAAAAAAGTGAATTCTTCATTGAAACTACTCATTCTCACCCAATATTTTCCACCGGAAGTTGGTGCACCTCAAAATCGATTATTTGAATTAGCAATACGCCTGCAAAAAATGGGAGTTGAAGTTTCTATACTTACTGCTATGCCTAATTACCCACAAATGAAAATTTATGCAGGTTATGAAGGTAAAAAACACCACTTTGAAATGATGAATGGTTTATCAGTTCATCGCAGTTCCATATTCATTCCAAAAAACAAATCAATTATTCAGCGTTTGATGAACTATTTTTCATTTGTTTATTCGTCAGCTCGTTATGGTGTTTCAAAAATTGACAATATAGATGTAATTATGTGTGAGTCTCCACCTCTATTTTTAGGTTGGTCTGCACTTTATTTAAAACGTAAAAAAAACGCAAAATTAATTTTTAACGTTTCTGATCTTTGGCCAGAAAGTGCTGAAAAATTAGGAGTAGTAACCAACAAATTATTATTAAAACTTGCATATCGCCTTGAACAAAAATTATATTTAAATTCAGATTTAGTGAGTTGTCAAACTCAAGGAATTTGTAAAAACATTAATAATCGATTCCCAAAAGTTAAAACTTTCTGGTTGCCAAACTCAGCTGATATAAATTTTTATGATCCTTTAAAAATTGATTCAACAGCTTGGAGAAAAAAAAATGGATTCAGCGAGGACGATATTTTATTTTTATATGCAGGAATAATTGGTATTGCTCAGGGTTTGGAAATTATATTATATGCTGCAAAAGAATTCATATCAAATAAAAATTTAAAATTTATTTTATTAGGTAGTGGACCCGAAAAAGATAGATTACAGTCTTTGAAAAGTGAATTGAATTTAATAAATGTTTATTTTTTTGATGCAGTAACAAAATCTGATATGCCTGAAATTGTAGCATCTATTGATGTTTCGATTATACCATTAAAAAAAATGGATTTGTTTTTAGGAGCTATCCCTTCTAAAATATTTGAAAATTTAGCTATGGAAAAACCTATTATTTTAGGTGTTGATGGTGAAGCAAGAAATTTATTTATTGATCAAGGTAATTGTGGATTATATTTTGAGCCTGAAAATAAGGAGCAACTTATTAATGCAATAAAAAAAATTGCTGTGCAAAGAGAGTTAAGAAATCAGTTAGGTAAAAATGGAAGAAAATATGTTACTGAATATTTTAACCGAGATGCGATTGCTCTAAAATTTTATAACGAACTGAAAAAATTATAATACCATGAAAAAAATAGTTTTAACTCTCATTATAATTATTAATACTCAATTAATATTCTCTCAATGCAAAGTATATTACGGTTCAAGTGGCTGGAAAGTAGCTGCCAGAGTTGAAAACGGAAAAGTTTATTCAGGATCAAGTGGATGGAATGTAATCGCTAGAATTGACGGTAATAAAATTTATTCGGGTACAAGTGGTTGGAATGTAATAGCTCGTATTGATGGAAATAAAATTTATTCTGGTTCAAGTGGCTGGAATGTATTGGGGAGAATAGATGGCAACAAAATTTATATGGGCACAAGTGGCTGGAAAGTTGCCGCACGAAGTGAAGGTTGTGGAGGATTGAGCTTTGCAGCTGCTGCTGTAGCATGTTGCCTATAATTTTTTACTTATTTTTTTTATGAGTTCTAATTTACTTAATCGTGCAACTGCAAGTCAGCTAAAACTTAAAAGAATTAAACCTGACTTATATTTCTACAGAGCTTATGCTCATCAATCATTAGAATCTGGATTTGGATTTACTGAAATTGCTGAAAATAAATTTAAATCATTTCGAAAAGATATTAAAGAACTATCCATTATTGAACTTAATAGTATATGTAAATACTATGAAGAGGATAACGAATTAATTGAATGGTTTTATCTTTTCGATACAAATAATAATTTCGATAAAGAAGACTATAAAAATTTTCCAACATTATTTACAAATTTAATTCAACTTAGTTTCGATCAGGGTGGTCTCTGTGTTATGCAGCTTTTTGATAGTCAAATCTATGAGCTTTACACTTTTAATGGAAAATTAATAACAGGTCCTTGTCATGATTTGGATTTACTTGTTAATGGAAAATTTATAGAAAGAAGTTCTGGGATTAGCTATGGCTTTGATATATATGAATATCATTCAACAAATAATAAAATATTACATATTGCTAACTATGGTGACTTTGATGTTGAAAGAATGCTAGGCATTAACAATCGCGACAGAATACAATTTAATGAAAATGGACTTCCAACAGGAAGAGTTGAAAATTTCCTAAAACCTATTTCATTTGAAGATGCAAAAAATTTATTAATTGATGAAAATACAAATTGGGTTACCTCTCCGGAATTAATTAAATATTATGAAAATGATTTAGAATTAGCATTAATTGCAGTAAAAAGGGAGCCGCTTGCATTTACATTACTTACACCTCAATTACAAAAAGAAAAAGATTTACAGCTAATAGTTTTTAATTTCGAGTTTTGTAATGAATATTATTTTAATTTGACGGAACTTTTTTCTTTAGATGAGTTAAAAAGAATATGTACAGAGGATAATGATTTGTTTAAATTTTTATCTAACGAGTTAAAAGCAGACAGAGAGTTCATTTTAAGTTGCCTGAACAATAACTCTGAAAATGATAATCGCAGCACAAGTGCAATAAAGTACATTGATGATTCATTAAAAAGTGATTTTGAAATAGGTTTATTGAGTGTTAAAAATAACTTATCAAATCTGAATTACCTTTCTGATAATTTAAAAAGTAATTTTTTATTTATAAGAAAAGCAATTTGTTTTAATGAATATGCTTATAGGTTTGCTTCTGAAGAACTCAGTAATAATAAAGAACTAATTTTTTATTCTAAATATTATCACAATTTCTCTTTTGATTTTAGCGAGCTTCGTGATTCAAGCAAAAAATTAGATTTTAAAATTGAAGACATATTAAAACCAAATTCAAGAGAAGAAGCACTTATTGCTTTAAAAGATATGTCAACAAAATGGATTACCTCGCCAGAATTAATAAAGTTTTATGAAAATGATTTAGAACTGGCTCTTATTGCAATAAATCGAGAATCCAATGTGTTTCATTTTCTTTCAGATCAATTAAAACAAGATTTTAGATTACAAAAACTTGCTTTTAATTTTGTGAATTGTGAATTTTATAAATTCAATATACATGAATTGTATTCAAAAGATGAGATTGAAAATTTTTGCAAACAGGATAATCGTTTTTTTAAATTTTTATCTGATGAATTAAAGTCAGATAAAGAATTTATTTTGAAATGCATGGAAAAAAATTATCATCCGGATATTTATGATTTTAATGCAATTCAATATCTATCTTATTCTATAAGAAACGATTTTGACATTGCTATGAAATTTGTTATGATAGATGGCTTAAATTTAAAATACCTTTCAAATGAATTAAAAAACAATATTGATATTGTTAAAAAAGCTGTTCATTTAAAAACAGAAGCTTTTCAATTTGCATCAGAGTCGATAAAGCAAAATAAAGATAAGTTGATCATTATTATTGATAATAATCCAGACACTTTTTCGCATTTAGATGAAAAATTTAAAAACGACAAACAAATTATTCTTTTTGCTTTAGAAAGAAATTACTTATTATATGATTGTCTTTCAGATAAAATGAAAAATGATATTGATGTTTTAAATTTTTATCAAAACAAGAAAGAAACTAACAACGATGGTGATTTACCATTTTAGAATTTATCTCCATGAAAAATAAAATCATTCTTCGTCTTCAATAAGCCAAATGGCTTCTTCGAGTTCGTTTAAGGTTTTTTTATTGTTCTGTTTTACTGCTAAATCCTTTCCCATTAAATAACTTTTTTTGGCTTCATTAAATTGTTGTTGGTTTTCAAACAATTTGCCCAGCTTGTAATAAATGGGTAAGTATTCAGGGTGCGATTTAATCATGTTTTGAAGATGCACTGTTGCATCATCAATTTGGCCTTCTTTTTCAAACTCAACTGCCAAGGCATAATTTAAGAAAGCATCGGTGGGTTCGGCTTTCAGCATTTCCTGTAATTGATGAAGGCGCGATGAATTGCTCATTGTTATGCTGAAGTAAATTGTTGTAAAAAACGAACATCATTTTCAAAAAACAGTCGCAAATCTTTTACCTGGTATTTTAACATGGTAATACGTTCTATTCCCATACCAAATGCAAATCCGGAATATTTTTTACTATCTATTTTGCAATTTTCTAAAACTTGCGGATCTACCATGCCACAACCCAAGATTTCAACCCAGCCACTATGTTTACAAACATTACAACCCTCACCTTTGCAAAGTGTACATGAAATGTCCATTTCAGCGCTTGGTTCGGTAAACGGGAAATAACTTGGACGTAAACGTATTTTTGTTTCTTCGCCAAATAGTTCTTTTGAAAAATAAAGGAGTGTTTGTTTTAAATCAGCAAATGAAACATTGGTGTCGATATATAAACCTTCTATTTGATGAAATTGGCAATGTGCACGCGCACTTACTGCTTCATTACGATATACTCTTCCAGGAGAAATAGTACGAATTGGAGGTTGTTGGTTTTCCATAATGTGAACCTGCACGGAAGAAGTTTGCGTACGAAGTACCATATCCGGATTGGTTTCTACATAAAATGTATCCTGCATGTCGCGTGCAGGATGATTTTCAGGGGTATTTAATGCCGTAAAATTATGCCAGTCATCTTCAATTTCTCTGCCATCAGAAACTGTGAATCCAATTCGTGAAAAAACATCAATGATTTGTTTTTTTACTATCGAAATCGGATGTCTTGATCCTAAATTAATATATGGCTCACCAGGTAAAGTTAAATCAATGTTGCTTGTTGCGTTTAAATTGCTTTGCTCAAATTTTTCTTTTAGTTCATTGATTTTATTTTGAGCATTAACTTTAAGTTGATTTAGTTTTTGGCCAACTTCTCGTTTTAACTCAGGAGCTACTTGTTTAAATTCATCAAACAACAAAGTTATTTCTCCTTTTTTACTTAACCATTTTATTCTGTACTCTTCAACCTGTTCTTTTGATTCGATAACAGCATTCTCGAGTTCGTTAATTAATTTTTCGATTTTAGTTAGCATTTTGCAAATTTAAGTAAATACTTAGAGCTCCTATAGTATAAATTAAAAAGAAATTAAAAGAAAAAAGCTACCAAACGTGTTTTTCTGCATGGTAGGAAGAGCGAACAAGAGGTCCGCTTTCAACAAAACGAAATCCTTTACTAATTGCAGCTAATTCAAAGCGTTTAAATTTATCAGGATGAACAAACTCTGCAACTGGTAAATGTTGTTTAGTAGGTTGCAAATATTGACCAACAGTTAAAACATCACAACCAGAATTTCTTAAGTCATCCATGGCTTCATAAACTTCATCTTCTGTTTCACCCAAACCAACCATAATTCCTGATTTTGTTTTTAAACCTGCATCATGAACTCGCTTGATTAATTCCATGCTTCTGTCATACTTTGCCTGAATACGAACTTGTGCAGTTAGTCGTTTAACAGTTTCAATGTTATGAGAAATAATATCCGGTTTTACATCAATTATTCGCTGTAGATTATCCCATTTACCTGCAAAATCAGGAATAAGCGTTTCAAATTTTGTTTCCGGGCTTACTTTACGGATTGCTTTGATGGTTTCTGCCCATATAATGGAGCCACCATCTTTTAAGTCATCTCTATCAACTGATGTAATTACACAATGTTTTACATTCATAAGTTTAACGCTGTTTGCAACACGCATTGGCTCATCCCAATCCACAGGTTTTGGTCTTCCCGTT
>Ga0315906_10004536_pt1 | contig 17826 bp, 22 predicted proteins | sample LakEriMetagenome_4_FD_203526 | JGI IMG/M metagenome (GOLD analysis project Ga0315906, IMG submission 203526) | Freshwater fungal communities from buoy surface, Lake Erie, Ohio, United States - Buoy 2 MA122 | ecosystem: Environmental > Aquatic > Freshwater > Lake > Lake biofilm | place: USA... | reverse complement strand
AACCGTCAGCACCCAGGTGACGCAGGAATCGGTCAAGAACGCGTCGGCATCGTTGGGGGCGCAGATTCAGAACCTTCAGACGACGCAGCAAACCGACATGCTGCTGCTGCAGTCAACGATGAATCAGATGAACGAAACAGCGTCTACGGCGGCCAACAGCATCGCTTCGCTGCACGGCGACAATCAGGCTGTGATCGGAAAGATCCAGTAATTTCACTAGGCCCAGGACCTCTATGTCGAACACATCTTCGAGTGCGCCGTCGCCGGAGGCCCTGGCCGGGCAGTACGCCGAGTTCTTCGCCGCCGGCGGAACACCTGGTCAGGCCTGGGGCCTGGACCCACTGGACTACGACACGCTGTACGCGGTGGGGCACGCGATGCATGCACAGCGTCGCTACACTGATGCGGCGGCGGTGTTCCGTTATGTGAACTATCTGAACCCGTTAGACCGACGGTTCCCGATGGCGCTGGGCTCCTGCCTGCAAATGACAGGCGAATTCGAGCAGGCACTGGCCAGCTACACGATGGCCTCGCTGATGGACATGACCGATCCACAACCGTCCTTCCATCAATCCGAATGCATGATCGCGTTGGGCATGACGGAAGAAGCGCGGCGGATGCTTGCCCTGGTCGTCCGACAATGCCAACTGCCCGCACAGTTGCCGCTCAAGACACGCGCCCAGGCACTGCTTGAATTGCTGCATCAGCAATCGGGGGATCGCTCCCCTCAGCCTGAGGTCTGACATGCCTGACATCACGCAACCCGCACCGTCATTACCACCGCTTTTGAGCCCAGGCACTGGGGCGGATGCGACTCGCCAGCCTGCAATAGCGACGCAGCCAGGGGCCGCTTCCCTGAGCAACGTGATCGACCCCGGATTCTTGAAAGGCATTCTGGAGACGCTGCGCACATTGGCGACCCAGGGCGCTGGGGCAAACGGCGTATCGGACAACAATGGTGCGCCCGCCATCGCCAACCCGCCAGCCGTACTCGATACCGTTGGCGGCAGTTGCTCTCCAGCGAACCTGATGCTGCGCCTGCAAATGGTTCAGTCAAAAATTCAGAGCGCTCAGAAAGAAGCCTCCCTCACCGGCATTGAACTGGACAAGGAAAAGATCGCCAAGAATGCGGAGTTGATGAAAGCTGAAATCAAGAAATGGGCCGACGCCTGCGATAAAGCGCTCGAGAAGGAAAAAGCTGCAGAAAACAAAGGCTTCTGGGCGAAATTGTGGGGCAAGGTCAAGGATGCCTTTGCCGTGGTCGCTCAGGTCGTCGTGGCTGCCGTGGCCGTGGTGGCTGCCGTGGCCAGTGGCGGGGCGGCGATTGCGGTGGCTGTCGTCGCCGTCTGGCAAGCCGCGTCGGCGATCAGCGTTGCCTGCGGCGGTCCAGACTTCAGCATCGGGGCGGCTGCCAGCGCCGTCTTGGGGCCAGTCGTAGCCGAGGTTGCCTCTGGGCTGGCCAAACTGTGCGGCGCCAGTGATGAGACAGCGGAAATGATTGGTAACGCGGCAAAGGGTCTGGTGAGCACCGTCACCAACGTTGCGGTGGCCTTGTACTGCGGATCGTTTGCTGCCAGTGCATTGGCCACTGCGGCGAATGCCGGTTCACAAGTCATGACAGCGGCTCAGGTGATCAAGGGCGTCGAAACAGTCTCCACCGGCATTCAGGCAGGCGCTGCCATTGTGGGTGGGGCTTACATGGTGCACCAGGGCGTTCTGGAAATTGAGGCGGCCGGTTTTCGCAATGACGCGGACAAATCCAACATCCAGCAGAAAAATCTGCAAAACCTGGTCGACATGATCCAGCAAATGATTGCTGACCGTATGGATGACCTGCAGGAGCTGCTCGACCGTATTCAGGCCGGCTTTGACCTGTGCTCGCAGGTGCTGCAAGCAGAGCACGGATCGGTCGCAGAGTTGGCATCCCTGAGCGGGCGCCAGACCGTCTGATCTAGCCTGATGGCAGCAGAACACTTCACTCTGGAAATCAACTAGGACTGACCCATGACGATCTCGAATGTTGGGCAAACCGGGCCGATGCCGCGCATCTCGGAGTCAAACACGGAAGCTACGGGGCCACTGCAGACGAGGCTGGCTCCAGCTTCTCACGGAGACATCAGGGCTTTGGACGATCCGCGCTATCTTTTGGATCCTGTTTTTCGTTCCATTTCGAATAACGAACTTGACCTCTTAAGCCTGATTCAGACGGATGCCGCCATCAATCCGGGCAACTCGGGCGGGCCTCTGCATAAGCTTGGCAATGATCAGCCAACCCTGACTAATGACGTCAATCGCTTCCTTTTGCTGATGCTCGATTTCGCCAAGGAGATGCGCAGCAGCTCGCGGGAGATTCGCCAGGAGCAGACCAACGCGATCGTCAAAGCCAAGGAAGGCGCCATCGAACAGATGACGCTGTCGGCCAAGCACACCTACGACGCTGCCATTACTGCGGGAGTCGGGAGAATTGCGAGCGGTTTTTGCAACATTGCCGGTGGGATAGGCGGTAGCAATGCGAACATGGCGATTGGCAAAGGTGCCGGAGAGGCCGTGGGTGGCTCCTTTGACATCGGCGCCGCTGCAGCCAAGAACCAAGCGGCCCAAGCCGACATTGCACGCGCAAACTGGGACAAGGTTGCCGAAGTCGCTCAGACTGCTCAATCCAACGCCAACGACACTGTTCGGGAAATGCTGGACCTGATCAAATCCATCCAGCAGGTGCTGCAGCAAAATGAGCAAAGTCGCGTCGATACCGCCGGCAAAATCTCGCAACGATTCTGAGCCTATTCCCATGTCGACCACTGCACCCTCGGACCCGCATCAAGATCCCCTGGCAGCGCTGAAAAAAGGGCTGGAAGCTCTGCCCTCGGCATCGCGCCTCGACCATTCGGTGACCGAGGGCCTGTATGGGCTGGCCTACCAGTACGCCACCCAGGGACGCATCGAACAGGCCTTCGATGTCTTTCGACTGCTGGCTCTGTACGCGCCCACTGAAGTGCGCTATTTGCGTGGCCTCGCGCTGACTTGCAAGCTGCTCAAGCGCTACGAAGATGCCGTGGGCTTTAACCAGTTCTGCGCATATCTCGAACCTGACCAACCCCGCCATGCACTGTCTGCGGCGGAATGCCTGTTGCTGATGGGTCAGGAAGCCGAGTGTCGGGTGATGCTTGAGCATGTCGACGAATACTGCGCCTCACACGTCGGGTTCGACGCCGTCGCAGAGCGCGCTCGAGCCATCATCAGCCTACTGGGGTCAGCCGATCGATCGAACGATGCAGCTGCTTGATTCAGAGGAGATTCAACTGCTCGCGCAAGTGGGCATGTTGGCTAGCGCACGCGCCGATGTGGCAAGCGCGCTGGCGATCCATGAGGCATTGATGCTGCTTCGCCCGGACAGAGATTTTGCCTACGCAGGCCTGGCGGTCTGCTTTCTGAACGCGGGCCGATCTGATGAAGCGGTCCGTCTGCTCGAACAAGCCGTGTTGAATGTTCGTCAGGCCGACCTGCCGGACATCAAAGCACTACTTGCACTTGCACTGCAGCAAGCTGGCCGCCTGAGTGAGAGTCGTCGTGTTGCCCGAGAAGCCGGACACGCTGTTCTGGCGCGCACCATGCTCGGCGAACCATCCGATTGATTGTGACCCAACCGACTTTCGACCCGGCCTAATATGGACATCGTCAACCCCATACTCATGACTGCCATGAGCCCCCTGACGGGGACTGCGGCTGCGCCACCCGCGACCATGAATGTTGCCGCGCCTGAAGCCGGCAGTGCAGCCTACTTTGCGCAACTCATGAACGCGCCACCACCACCCGCACCCGTTGCAGTGTCACAGACCACTCCTGGCGTCTCTGCGGCGTCGGTGACCTCAGCGCCCTACTCTGCTCAAAGTATGGGAGACCAGATCCTGGCGGGCATGCAATCAGTATCAATGGATCTGCAAACGTCGTGGAATTCAATCAGTGGCACGCTTGAAGCTGCCGAAACCGTGAACAGCACGGCGGGGCTGCTTAAAGCGCAACTTAATATTGCCCAGTTGTCATTGCAGTACCAGTTCATCGGATCAGCAACCACCTGGGTCACTGACGGCATCAACCAACTGGTCAAGATGCAATGACGATGCAGCGCCTTGGTCGCGCTGCCAAACGGGCTGCACACGTCGCGCTCCTGTCCGCACTGGTGCTCGTTGGCTGCAGCAATCAGGTCGAGCTCATGTCAGCCATGCCGGAAGCGGAATCCAACGAAGTGCTCGCAGCGCTTCAAAAGGCAGGTATCGCAGCCAGGAAAATCCCTGGCAAGGAAGGCATGGTGGGTGTCCAGGTCGATCCTGCCCAAGTAGGTCGCGCCGTCGATCTGCTCCGTGCGCAAGGATTACCGCGCGAACGCTTCGCTGGCATGGGTGATGTGTTCAAGAAAGAAGGATTGATTTCGTCTCCACTTGAGGAGCGCGCCCGTTATCTGTACGCGTTGTCCCAGGAACTTTCTGCCACCCTCACGCAAATCGACGGTGTGGTGGTGGCCAGGGTCCATGTCGTCCTGCCCGAACGTGCCAGCCCGGGTGAAGCCAACAGCGTACCGTCCACAGCCGCAGTGTTCATCAAGCATCAGGAGGGCTACAACCTCGATACCGTCGTGCCGCAAATCCGCAAGCTGGTCACCAACAGCATCCCGGGTTTAAGCCCGGAGAAAGTCACGGTCGTTCTGGTGAGTGCGCAGGCTCCTAACGGTGGCGCGACCAAAGACACGACACGCGCCGCGGCAGACATGGCATCGGGCGCTTCCGCTGGCGCCGCGTCGTCTCCGAGCGCTGATTCCGTGTCGCTCACTGTCGCGGCCATCGCCGGAGCGCTGTTGTCAGCGAGCCTTATTGCGCTGGCTCTGCTCGCTCGCCGACTGCTGCCAGGCTATCGCAATACCGCGCAAAGCGTTGAGTAAGAGGGCTTCGTCAATGGGTCCTCTCGATACCGCGCTCCCCTGGATGAGTCCACTACACCTTGAGGCGCTGATGCGCTTTGAGGGCTTGCCCAGCACACTGCTGCATCCGGAACGCATTGCAACATTGCTTCCGTCCGCTGCGGCACCGCTCTTTGATCTGGGCGCTCAAGACTCGGCGCATCAGGCGCAACTGCATCGTCACTGGTCACAGGCGCTTCGGGACACACTCAAGCTTGCACCGATCACGCACTATGGGGAACCTGCGTTGCGGGTGGCCTGTTTGCCCAAGCAAGGTTGGGATCCTCTCATCCCCCTGGCCGGCGTCATGCTGGGCGCTCCTGGCATCAGACGCCTGATCGCCCGGGACGCAGTCGCTGCACTGCAATCCAAAATTGGGGCCGATGCGGTCACCTTTGCCTGCGTTGATGCCGGGGCTCTGCATGCGGGCGTATCCCAATCGGTGCAGCTGACGCACGCCGAACTGGCCGAATGGTGCCCTCGATGGGGTGCCGCATTGCTCTGGCGCGCATTCGAGGCCGCAAGTACCGCTGTGGCAGAGCGCGCCTGGCTACGTCTGCCCGAGCAGGCACAAGATTGGGCGCAGACCGAACTGCCACAGTTGGATGCAGATCAGGCCCTGGCACTTGTATTCGAACTGACCGAACGAACTGATCCATCATGGCTTTCATCCTTCCCCGCCACCCCCTGACGCCGGCTCGCCGCCTCGCGCATGGTCTGGACGCAAACACCATTGTCGTTCCAGCCAAGGAGATGGCCGCCTGGCGAACCGCAGAGCAAACCGTTCAGGATGCTGTTTTACAGTCGGATCTGATCCTGTCGGAAGCCAAAGAGGCGCTGCAGTCGGAACGCGAGAGAGGGTATCGGGAGGGGCGAGAGGAAGCGCTGCGAGAACAGTCCGAACACGCCATCGACAGTGTGGCGCGCACCGTGGATTACTTCAACAAGGTCGAAGGCCGCATGGTGGGCCTGGTCATGCAGGCCGTGCGAAAGATCATCACCGACTACGACAACGAACCTCACATCTTCCTCACCGTACGCAATGCCTTGTCCGTGCTGCGTAATCAGAAGCAACTCGTGTTGCGGCTGAATCCCGCTGATGTCGAGGCGATGCGCAGTCGTATCAACGACCTCCTGGCCGCGTATCCAGGCATCGGATACATCGACGTCATGGCGGACGCACGCATCCTGCCTGGCGCATGCCTGATCGAAAGCGAGATCGGTCTGGTCGAGGCAAGCATGGAAAGCCAGCTTGCCTCGTTGCAGTCGGCCTTCGAACGCATCCTGGGGCGCCCCTCCGAGCGCGACCCCGACCTCGATGAGCGTGACTAAGCCATGGGGCCGCTGGATCACATCACCGAGATGATGTCGCAGACTCTCGAGGTGACCCCAACCCTTCGGATTACTGGCCGCGTTACGCAAGTGATCGGAACGATCATCAAAGCCGTGGTCCCCACGGTGAAGATTGGCGAAGTCTGTCTGCTGCGGAATCCGGGTGAGCCCTTCGAAATGAAGGCCGAAGTGGTTGGCTTCGTGAAAGATGCCGCACTGCTGACGCCGATCGGAGAAATGTATGGCATCAGCGGCGCAACCGAGGTCATTCCGACGGGCCGCGAACACATGGTACCGGTCGGCGACGGGCTATTAGGGCGCGTACTGGACGGGCTTGGACGACCGATGGATGAACTGGAGCGCGGCCCCCTCGAAGTGACCCGCTATTACCCGGTCTTTGCGAACTCGCCTGACCCATTGAGACGCCGGATCATCGACACGCCGCTGCACCTGGGCGTTCGCGTGCTCGACAGCATGCTGACCTGCGGCGAAGGTCAGCGCATGGGCATCTTCGCTGCTGCCGGTGGCGGAAAATCGACCCTCATGGGCATGCTGGTGAAGGGCGCCGAAGTCGACGTCACCGTGATCGCCCTGATTGGTGAGCGCGGTCGTGAAGTGCGTGAGTTCATTGAGCATGAGCTGGGCGAATCCGGGCTGCGCAAAAGCGTGGTGGTCTGCGCGACCTCGGACAAAAGTTCAATGGAGCGCGCCAAAGCCGCGTATGTCGCCACCGCAATTGCCGAATACTTTCGCGACCAGGGCAAGCGGGTGCTCTTTCTCATGGATAGCGTCACGCGATTTGCCCGCGCCCAGCGCGAAATCGGACTGGCGGCGGGAGAGCCGCCAACCCGACGGGGCTATCCACCCAGCGTGTTCGCCACACTGCCTAAATTGATGGAGCGCGTTGGCATGAACGAAACCGGCTCGATCACCGCGCTGTACACCGTACTGGTTGAAGGCGACGACATGACCGAGCCGATTGCTGACGAGACGCGCTCGATTCTCGACGGTCATATCGTTCTATCGCGCAAACTCGGCGCAGCCAACCACTACCCGGCGGTCGATGTCCTGGCTTCGGCCAGTCGGGTGATGAACCATATCGTGAGCCCCGAACACCGCGCGCATGCGGGTCGTCTGCGTGAACTGATGGCCAAGTACTCGGAGGTCGAGCTGCTTGTGAAGATTGGCGAGTACCAGCGCGGCGGCGACGCGACCACCGACGAAGCCATCGACAGCCAGGCGCGGATACAGGCCTTTCTTCGCCAGGGGACCCAGGAGGCTGCAGTCTGGGACAAAACCCTGGCTGACCTCAAATCATTGGTGAAAGGCTGAGTCATCGATGAACATGTTGCACGAGTTGCTAGCGATCAAGACCTTTCGCACCGAGAAGGCTGAAGCAGCAGTGGGGCGTCAGCGTGCCACGGTGAGCACCGCGGAGGCACACAAGGAGGCATCGGAACAGACCCTGTCACGTTTCATCGATTCGGCGCTGACACACGAACAGGCGCTGTATTCAGACCTGTGCAACCGGGTCGTCAAGTTGCGTGACATCGAGGCCGTTCAACAGGAGATCGTGATCCTTCGCACGCTGGAGCATCGACACCGCGACAATCTGGCGAAGGCCGAGAAGGCATACCTCGGCGAGCTTGATATGTTGCGGGCAGTTCGGGCACAACATGCCTCAGCGGTGCGGGTCAAAGAGAAATTCGTACAGCTGGCCGGGGTGTATTCGCAGGAGCTGGCTCAGGAAGCTGACCGCAAAGAAGTCGCCGAGTTGGAGGAAATCAATGAGCGGCGCCGTGAACGCGTCGACTGGAGTGACGGTACAGGAGACGACGCATGAGCATCGATCAGCCTGTCGGTCTGACCAGTTCGAACGAACAGTCTGCGGCGTCCGGACTGACCGGACATTCCGGACGCCGTTCGCATGAAGACCCCAACGACCAGAAAAAGCCACCTGCAAGCAGTGTTGCGCCATCGCCTGAGGCCAAGGAACGCTTTCAGCGGGCGATGACCAGCACCATCGGTAACGGCGAGATGGGACAGGATCGTCCGCCCAGCACCGCCGCGCAGCACTCCACTCCTTTCGAGCTGTTCGGTGCAGCGGTGTCGCGCGGCACGATGCACGCCCAACCTGCCCCTGACCCTGGGTTACAAGATCTGCTGCGCAGTCAGCTCGAGCGGCTGATGGTCGAACAAGGCTCTCACGGAGCACGTCAGGTTCGCATGGACCTCAAGTCAATGCCCGGGGTCACTGTCATTGTGCGAGAAGCCGAGGGTCGGCTGCAGGTTGATTTCATTTGCAGTAACGATGCCGCCCGTCAGAATCTCAATACTCAAGCCCGTGCGCAAGCACACGTCCTCGCCCAGCGGCTCAACAGGAATGTACTGATTCGAGTACAGACCGACGATGAGGAGTGGCCCTGCCTGAATGAGGCCAGCGGACATCCGGACGGCCGTCCTGGAACAAGACTCCCTGGAACAGGGCATCCAGATCGGCCATGACGCAAACCTCGCCAGGTATCCGCCCCTTGGTATGGGCGAGCTTGAGCCGCAATGAAGCGGCTGCACGCAGCCTGCTGGCTCAGCGAGTCATCGAGCGCGAGGTCATGCTTGCAGGTGAGCCGTGGGCACTGACCCTTGAGCCATGGCCTGTTGCTGCAGCACTGTCTGAGCCTGACTCCGGCGACTGGGTCGTGCAGTGCAGCTGGGCCGGCGCACCCTTTCTGATCCGTCTGTCTGCACAGGCCTGCGAGGCTTGGATCGCGGCACGCCTGCCCGATATCGATGTGCCCGAGTTGTCGCCTCATTTCGCCGCCGCTGCACTGGAATACCTGCTGCACGATCTGATCAACCAACTGCAAGCGCTCGGACGCGGGCCGGCCTCCATCTCGCGGATCGACCGGGCGCCTCACGCGTTCTCTTTGCCTGCTCACAGCTTCGGCATGACGCTTCGCCGAAACGGTCTTCACTTGCGTGGCGCACTGTCGACAAGCACGCTGGGGCTGATGCTGATGGCAGGCCTGGTGAATATGCTGGAGCCCGCGGATAACGTGCTTGCCGACGACGCGCTGCCCATCGTGCTGCGCGCGCAAATCGGCACCGCGATGATGACAACGCAGGCGCTGGGTGGATTAGTTCAGGGCGACACCGTCCTGATGCAGCACACCCAACTCGGTCAGTCGAATCAGCTTTGGCTGACGCAGGACACGATCGGTGTGCTGGTGCAGTGGCAGGACATGCAATTGATCGTTCTTCAACCCGTGACAGCGGCAGGATTTGCCATGGCATCCGAGTCTGATACTTCTCCGCCCCAAAATGAACCGGTGCCGATCGAGCAGGTGCCGGTTCGACTGACGTTTGATCTGGGTGAGCGCACCCTGACTCTGGGCGAGTTGAAGCGTCTGCAGGTGGGTCAGGCGCTGGAGCTGAATCGCCCATTAAGCGCATCGGTGACCATTCGGGCCAATGGCGCCGTGATTGGCACTGGAGAACTGGTTGAGATCGATGGCAGATTGGGCGTCACACTGGCCACGCTGGCTCGCGTCGCACCAGAGGGCGACCGATGACTACGATGGACCCGATCAGCCTGATCCTCGTCCTGGCGGTCTTGACTCTGCTGCCGGTTCTGGTGGTGACCACCACGTCGTTTCTCAAGATCGCTGTGGTCATGGCCTTAGTGCGCAACGCATTGGGCGTACAGCAGATGCCACCGAATATTGCGCTATACGGCATGGCGCTCATCCTGAGCGCCTACATCATGGCGCCTGTCGGATACCGCATGGTTGAAACAGCCATCGCGGTCCAGCCTGACCAGCGCTCGCTCATCTCGATGGTCAGCGCCGCACGCGCCAGCGCCGAGCCATTGCGCGGTTTCATGGAACGTCACAGCAAACCCGAGCAGCGCGATTTTTTCGTCAGCACAGCGCTGCGCATGTGGGGTAAGGAGATGGCGGCCGACGTGAAGGGCACAGACTTTCTGGTCCTGATGCCAGCATTTCTGGTCAGCGAACTGACCTCGGCCTTCCAGATCGGATTTTTGCTGTTCCTGCCATTTATCGTCATTGACCTGATCGTTTCCAACATTCTGCTGGCGATGGGCATGATGATGGTCTCTCCGGTCACGATTTCCCTGCCTCTGAAACTCTTTCTATTCATCTCGGTTGACGGCTGGTCCAGACTGATTCACGGCCTGGTTCTGACTTACGCATGACTGTGACTTCAACCCTGCATTCGGCCTGCGAGGACTCGCGATGAGTAGCCCTGATTTGGTCACCTTTCTCGCGCAGGCGCTGTACCTTGTGCTGTGGCTGTCGTTGCCACCCATTATTGTTGCGTCGGTAGTCGGTACACTTTTCTCTCTTTTTCAAGCGCTCACGCAGATCCAGGAACAAACGCTGTCGTTCGGTATCAAGCTGATTGCCGTGATGCTGACCCTGTTGTTGACCGCTCGTTGGATCGGCGGCGAGCTTTTTAATTACACCGCGTCCATTTTCGAGCAGTTTCCGCTGCTTGTTCGCTAGACGCTTCGAACAGACTCTGAAATGTCCGAAGCTGCCCTGTATGAGCACATACAAACGTTCCTGCTGGCGATCGCCTGTACGCAGCCGCGCATCATCGCCATGTTTCTGGCCATACCGCTGTTCAGCACCTCCGTGATGCCAGGCTTATTGCGCTACGCCATGTGTGCCGCAATCGGTGCACACATGGCTCCAGCGCTGATCCCTCTTGAGTTACCTCAGGGCTTTTTTGGCGCCCAAGTCGTCCTGATCATTGTCAAAGAGATTTTCATCGGCTTTGTGATGGGCTATCTGGTCGCCATCCCCTTCTGGGCCTTTGAATCGCTGGGCTTTCTCATCGACAACCAGCGCGGTGCCAGTGTGGCCGCCACGCTCAATCCCATGACAGGCAACGACAGCTCGCCACTCGGGCAACTCTTCAATCAAGCATTCATCGTATTTTTCTTCATCAGCGGAGGATTCATGCTTCTGCTGGGAATGCTCTACGAAAGCTTCATGCTTTGGCCTTTGCTCACGTGGTTTCCGAGCATGCATGACGACACCGCAAAGTTGCTGCTCGACCAGCTCTCCAAAATGGCGCGGGTGGCCATTTTGCTTGCGTCGCCTGCCATGGTGGCGATGCTGTTGGCTGAAGTGGGGCTGGCACTCGTGAGCCGCTTTGTGCCGCAGTTGCAGGTTTTTTTCCTTGCCATGCCGATCAAGTGCGCGATCGCATTTCTGGTGCTGGGGCTGTATGTCTCGACGCTGTTCACCTACGGCGCCGCATATGAACGCGAATTCAGTGGCATCGTTCCCTATCTTGATCAGCAATGGCGCACAGCGCCGGGCGTTGCGCCGGAGCCGACCCGATGAGCGAGAAGACTGAATATCCCACCGCGAAGAAGCTGCGCAAGGCACGCGAAGAAGGTCAGGTAGGAAAAAGCAAGGACCTCACTCAGACGGTACTGATTGTTGCGCTCTTCGGCTACTTTATTGTCAACAGCAAGGGCATCTTCAAGTCGATGGGCGAGATGGTACTGCTGCCTGCAGCGACGCTTGATCTGCCCTTCGAAGCTGCCGTAAATGTGGTGGTGACCAAACTTGTGAATGAAGCCATTCTCATCATGCTGCCGGTGCTGGGTATCGTGATTGGTCTGGGTTTGTTTATCGAATTGATTCAGACCGGCATGCTCTTTTCGTTCAAGGCGATCAAGCCTTCCGGCAAGAAGCTCAACATCGCCACTAACGTCAAGAATATTGTTTCAATCAAGAACCTGGTGGAGTTTCTCAAATCCACACTGAAGATCATTTTCTTGTCCGTGCTGTTGACCCTTGTGTTGCGAGACGCATTGCCAATGCTCATGACACTTCCGGGCGGCGGCGTACCCGGCCTGAGTGCAGCATTGGGCACACTGGTCACGATACTGATTCTGAATGTGGCTGTGGCCTATGCCGCGATCTCTGCCGCCGACTACGCCTGGCAAAAGCATCAGCACATCAAGGGGCTGATGATGAGCAAGGAGGAAGTCAAGCAGGAGTACAAGGAGGCGGAAGGTGATCCGTATATCAAGCAGATGCGCAAACATCTTCACAAGGAGATGCTGCAGGAGGCGGCCATCGATAGCAGCCGGCGGGCGACGGTTATCGTCACCAACCCAACCCACCTGGCCATTGCCATCTTGTACGATCAGGATTCAACACCCTTGCCGATGGTGCTGGCTAAGGGCGAAGGCATTCTGGCCGAACGTATGATTCAGGCTGCTCGAGAGGCAGGGGTTCCAGTGCTGCAGAACATCCCGCTTGCGCATGCCCTGATGGACGGCGCCGAGTTGGAGCAATACATCCCATCCGAACTCATCGAGGCCGTCGCTCAGCTGCTGCGACTGGTGCAAGACATGAACAGGCCTTCGGAGTAACCGCGTGCAAAATCCATCCGGCTCACCAGACGTCCCTGCGGCAGTCCGTGCGCTCATGACCGCACACGGCATGGCCTCCGGTGCGTTGCGGCGCGACGGGCGACTGACACTGACATTCGAGGATCGGTACCGTGTCCATCTTGAGCAGACGCGGGGGCGTCGCCTGGCAGTGTTTGCGACGGTCCTGGATCTGGCAGACCGCCTGGAAAAACAGGAAGTGGATCGCATGCTGCAGACACTGGCCGCCCGCGGGACAGGTCTCATGCAATCGCGTGCCAGTACGTTGAGCTTTGATACCTCACGCCACAGGCTTCTGCTGCAGCAAACCTTGCCGTCGGATATCGGCCTAGAGCGACTGGAGTTCGAGTTGGCGGAGTTTGTCGCAGCGCTCGCATTTTGGACTCAGACCGGCATCGTTCAGGAACTTGGGAGCACCTAGTGCAGCGAAGCGCTCTGCAAAAGCAGGTCGTGCGCGCAGGGCTTCAAGCCCTGGGTGTGCGTCTGCGCCAGACATTGGCGCAGACTGGGCCAGTGCGCGCTTTGCTGTGCCTGTCAGTGATCGCTGCCTTGTGGTGCCCGATGGCATCACGAGCGGGCCCGCCACCCTGGCCTGAAGCGCCGTACAGTCATTTCTCTGAAAAGGCGTCACTCGAGTCGGTGATTGCCGAGTTCGCCCGGACGTTCAACCCCTCTCTGAATCTGTCGCCCGGAATACAAGGGGTCGTCAACGGTCGTTTCAGCAGCCCCAATCCGACCGACTTCATCTCCAAGCTCGGAGGGGTCTACGGATTCCTCTGGTATGTGAGTCAAGGCACGCTGTACATCAGTAAGGCGAGTGAATCGATCACGCGCAATATGCAGGTGCCATCCACCAGCCTGCCTGCACTGAAGAAAGCGCTCACCGACCTGGGCATTCTGGACAGCAAATTCGGCTGGGCTGAGTTGCCAGGTCAAAATACCGTTCTGGTCTCCGGCCCACCCAGCTATGTGGGACTTGTCGAGAACACATTGAGGGCCTTGCCGGCCGCCACCTCAGCACGCCAGGCAATGGTCTTTCGGCTGAAGTACGCTTCTTCCGAAGATCGGACGATCCGCTATCGAGACAGGGAATTCGTGACCCCTGGTCTGGCCAGCATTCTGCGTGCAATGGTCAATGCCCCAGGCGGACGCTACGCCACCGATGAGCCGATCGATCCGCTTGAGGCGGCACTGACCCGCGCGCCCACCATCGGGCCTGACATCAATACACCTAACTTGGCCGATCGCGAATCGCGATTGCGCGAGGGCGGGGGCTTACGCGAGCCGCTTGTACGAGAAGGCGGGCGGCGCTCGATGATAGAAGGACCCGCAGAACGCAACGATTACATGCGTCGCGCACTGCCTTCAATCCAGTCTGACCCGCGGCTGAACGCGCTCATCATCCAGGATTACAGCGAACGACTCCCGATCTACAAGCAACTGATCGAGCGGCTGGATGTGCCGACTGCTCTGATCGAGATCGAGGCGATGATTCTTGATGTCAACACTGAGCGGGCAAAAGATCTCGGCATCAACTGGGGCGGACGCAGCGGCGGCGTCGCGGCTGGGTTTGGCAACCTGGCCGTCATTCCCCCACCAGGAACGCTGTCGGTCGTATTAGGGAGTCCGGCAGCCCGATTAACTCCCGGTAGCCTGCTGGCTGAAACCGGAAACTATCTGGTCAGTCAGATCCGATTACTCGAATCTCAAGGCGACGCCACGATTCAGAGCACTCCTTCGGTGACCACCGTCGACAACGTGGGGGCTTTACTAGATCTATCGGAAACCTTTTACATCCGAACGACCGGCGAACGTGTCGCCACGGTCACCCCCGTCACTGCGGGCACGACCCTGAAGGTCACCCCAAGGGTGATCACAGAGGGCAACGAGCGCTTGGTGCAACTGGTGATCGATATTGAGGATGGTCGCATTCAGGACCAGAAGATCGATCAATTGCCCACAGTGCGCCGCAGCACGGTCAGTACGCAAACGATGGTGCGACCGGATGACACCCTGCTGATTGCAGGGTACAGCCAGGATCAGGTTCTGCTGAGCAACAACAAAGTACCCTTTGCCGGGGATCTGCCAGGGTTCGGGTTGCTGTTTTCAAACCGATCGACTTCAGTGCAGCGGCGAGAGCGGCTTTTCATGATCAAGCCTCGCATTCTCAGTCTTGTGGGATTTGGTGCCAACCAGACCGTACAAGTGATTGACGCTGTGCCTGCGCCCGCTCGAATCCCTCCACCCGTTTCGATTGCGACTCAGCCTGGCACCACGACGGTAGCCTTTGTCATCGAGACCGGACCGATGCAGCCGAATTCGGCCACTGTTGCCCGGGCGTCAGCGGCGTTTGCACTCGGGTGGCCCATTGAGAAGTTCACGATGATCGCTGACGGCGAGCTGCGCCGATTCCGTGTCGGACCCTTCGCCGACAGGAATCAGGCGATGGAATGGGCGCGCCGGCTGGAGGCCACCACTCAGGTGCGCACGGCTATTCGTGAAGTCGATGTCGATGCGCGGCTGCTGATTGAGGATGTGCTGAACAAGCCACCGTCCGCGCGTTGAGTCACAAGTCTGGTATGCAGGAACACCTCCAACGGGATAGGAGGGGTCGTGCAAATCAGACCAGCAGCGCGTCTTGCTCCTGATCCAACGACTTGCGCAGGCTTGTTCTGGCGCGGGAAATCCGGCTGCGAACCGTGCCCAACGGGATTTCCAGCGACTCAGCGATTTCTTCGTAACTGCATTCGTCAAGCGAGGCCAGCATCAAAGGCATGCTGAGCTTCGGAGGCAGCAGATCGATTTCGCGTTGCAGTATGGTAAGCATCTGAGTCAGCGCACGTTGCGCCATGGGGTCCGGACGTTCGCATGCCAACTGATTCAGACACTCGTCGGAATCCCATTTCAGTCGGCGACGCCGATCGCGGGACATGTAGTTCCAGACCAAATTCTGTGCGATGCCATAGAGCCAGGTCGAATACTGGGACTCTCCACGGAAGCGGTCGAATCCCCTGAGCGCTTCGAAGAACGCCTGCTGGGTCAAGTCCTCCGCATCCCAGACATGGTGGATCTGCTGCTGGATGAATCGGAAAATGGGAGTTCGATACGCGTGCACCAGCGAAGTCAGCAGCGCATGGTGATCGCACTCATTCACGGGCTCGTGCGCTTCGGTTTGTCCGGCTGAGTCCATCGCAACGCGGTCTTTTCACAGATCCAGATGATTTCTATAATGTGAGAATTGCACAGTTAACAAACGGCGTCAATCGGGCAGATCACGCCCCCTCTGAGACCCAATCAGGCTCTCTGTCTGCCAATGTGCGAGGATCTGCCATCGATGCGGATCGAGGTCCGCCACACTAGGAGACACCCGATGCGCCGCCTGTATGCACTGGCCGTGAGAGCCGCCACGATTGCGCTGTGCGCAATTGTCCTGACACCGGCAGCCCAGGCCCAGAACTTTCCTAACAAGCCGATTCGACTGATCGTCCCGTGGTCCTCGGGTGGCAGTACCGATGCATTGGGGCGCACGCTTGCCGCGCGCCTGTCTGAGACCATTGGCCAACAGGTGATCGTTGAAAACAAGCCCGGCGCAGGCGGCACGCTCGGCGTAGACATGGCAGCAAAATCCCCTGCCGACGGATACACCCTCACCATCGTCGAATTGCCTCATGCCTCGGCGCAGGCGCTGTTGAGCAAAGTGCCTTATGACCTGAACACCGATCTGGTCACCGTAGCGCACCTGGGCAGCGCACCGATGATCCTGTTTACCAACAGCCAAACGAAGGCAAACAACCTCAAAGAGGTGGTCGCCGTGTCGCGCGAAGGCAAAGGCCTGTCTTTTGCGACGGTCGGGACCGGTTCGGTCTCGCATCTGATCGGCGAGACGATCCAGCGTCAGACCGGCGCGAAGTTCGTCTACGTGTCGTACAAAGGCGGCGCCCCGGCCCTGCTCGACCTCGGTGCGGGTGAGGTGCAGCTATTTTTCGCAACGCTCGCCACCGGGCAGGGCACGCTCAAAACCGGGCGCATCAAGGCCATCGGTGTCACCGGGTCAAAGCGCCTGGCCGCGCTGCCTGAGGTTCCGACCGTGGGAGAGAGCGGCTTTGATGACCTGTTGGTGGAGCAATGGTGGGGACTGGTTGCACCGGCCAAAACTCCGGCAGCGGTTCTTGAGAAGCTGCGCAGCGAAGTGGCTGCGGCCATGGCTCATCCTTCCCTGAAAGAACGGCTCGCTGCGCTGTCGATTGAGCCCGGCACCCTTTCACCCGCACAGTTCCAAACTTATGTCGGCAATGAAATCAAGCGCTGGAACAAAGTGGCCCGGGAAGCGAACATTCAGATCGAGCAGTAAGAGGCTTAGGGCATGCAGGCGACGACGCGGTCTCTCTTCACCTATGGCTCACTGATGTACGAGGCGGTCTGCTTCCGCGTGGTCGGCCGCGGGCTCCCGCATGAACGCGCACAGCTCCATGGCTGGCGCCGGCATGCACTGAAAGGTCGAACGTACCCCGGAGCCGTCCCGCAAACTGATTGCGTGATCGACGGCGTGCTGTGGCACGGATTGACCGAGGCTGACCTGGTCAGCCTCGACGCGTTTGAGTCGACGGAATATGAGCGCGTCACCGCCACCGTGCTACCGGCATCAGGGCAGACACAGCCTGCGCAACTCTATGCCTGGCAAGATCTGACCCTGCTCGAGCCTGACGACTGGTCGGTGACCCGCTTCGAGCAGGAGCATGTTCACAGCTTCTATGCGACACACCGACCGCGCTAATAGGGTGCGCGCAGATTAAATGCCCCGAAAGCTCGCAAACTCTTCAAGCGGCGCGCGGCGTGTCACCAGTTCATTGATCTTTGCGGCCTCATTGCGATAACCGATCGCCATGCCGGTAAAGAGCATCCGCTCGGCTGGCGTACCCAGAAACGCAGTAATGGTCTGGGGATAGACCGCCCAGCATTCCTGTGCGCAGCTATCGAGGCCTTCTTCACGCAACAGCAGCATCACGGTCTGCAGATACATGCCCAGGTCGGACCATTGCGGCATGCCCATACGGCGATCCACGGTGCAGAACAATGCGAGCGGCGCGCCAAAGAACTGATAATTGCGGGC
>Ga0315906_10004535_pt1 | contig 17830 bp, 13 predicted proteins | sample LakEriMetagenome_4_FD_203526 | JGI IMG/M metagenome (GOLD analysis project Ga0315906, IMG submission 203526) | Freshwater fungal communities from buoy surface, Lake Erie, Ohio, United States - Buoy 2 MA122 | ecosystem: Environmental > Aquatic > Freshwater > Lake > Lake biofilm | place: USA... | reverse complement strand
ACCCATGATCTTTAGGCTCACTTTTGTTCCAAGTTGATCAGACAGCGTTTCTTCAAGTCTTGCCACATCACGCGATACAGGTTTAGCACGTGTTGCTTTTGTTGAGGTCCCGCTATCCGCGCGCGCTACGAGTTGCTCTGCATCGCGAACAGATAAACGCTTTGCAATAATTTGATTCGCCAGCTGGATTTGTGTGGCGGCATCAACCGCCAACAGCGCACGAGCATGGCCCATATCAATATCGCCAGCAAGCAGCATGGTTTGAACCGCGGCCGCTAAGTTCAATAAGCGTAACAAATTGCTTGTGGCGGAGCGGGAACGTCCGATTGCCTGAGAGGCTTGTTCGTGGGTTAGCCCGAACTCATCAAGCAAGCGCTTTACGCCTTGCGCTTCCTCAAGGGGATTAAGGTCCTCGCGTTGTATGTTTTCAATCAGCGCCATAGCCGCGGCGTGTTCGTCCGCAACATCTTTGACCAGTACTGGGACTTCCGTCAGACCAGCAAGTTGCGCGGCACGAAAACGACGTTCGCCCGCGATAATTTCATAACGACCTTTACTCGCATCGATCGGTCTAACCAAGATTGGTTGCATGATTCCCTGCACTCGAATCGAGTCTGCAAGCTCAGCCAATGCTCCCTCGTCCATGCGAGTGCGCGGTTGATATTTGCCGGCTTGTAGTTTGCTCAAGGGCAAACTGCTGGGCTGTCCCTGCGCGGCGTCGCTTTGCCCTAACTGCCCTATTCCGGGCGCGTCCGCACCGAGCAGGGCCTCTAGTCCTCGCCCCAGCCCCTTTGGTTTTTTCGTTACCATTTTAATTTTCCCGTCATTCAGAGCAAGCTTGCGCCGTCTCGTGATTTATTGAGTTAGGCGCTTGGATGCGCACGGACACGTTCGATGACTTCTGCACCAAACGCGATGTAAGCCTGTGCACCGCGCGAACTCGGATCGTAAACAACGCCTGGCATGCCATGGCTGGGAGCCTCGGCTAAGCGCACATTTCTTGGCACAACTGTTTTAAACACTTTGTCACCGAAGTGGGACTCGAGCTGGGCTGAAACCTGCTGCTGCAAGGTGACTCGCGGGTCGTACATTACGCGGAGTAGTCCGATAAGGCTCAGTTCAGGATTGATATTGCGATGAACGCGTTTGATGGTATTGACCAAATCAGACAAGCCTTCCAGGGCGAAGTATTCGCACTGCATTGGAATGATCACGCCGTGCGCTGCCGCTAAACCATTGAGCGTCAAAAGCGATAGGGTTGGGGGGCAATCGATTAGGATAAAGTCATATTCCGTGGCGATGCTTGTGATCGCTTGTTTTAATTGCAGTTCGCGTTCATCCATGCCAACGAGGTCAATTTCCGCTCCAGATAGTTCCCTGTTGGCTGGCAAAACGTCGTAACCGCCACTTGTGGAGTGGACGCGCGCTTGCGCGATTGTCGCTTCACCAATTAGTACATCGTATAAGTTATGTGCGAGAGTGCTCTTGTCGATGCCGCTTCCCATGGTAGCGTTACCCTGGGGATCTAGGTCAATCAACAAGACGCGTTGTTTTAATTTGGCAAGTCCGGCCGAGAGGTTGATCGCCGTTGTGGTTTTACCCACACCGCCTTTCTGATTCGCGATGCAGAATACTCTCACGGTTGCTGTGATGTTATTGGTCATTTAGTTTCCGTCCGGTGCATCCAAACCAAGCAACGCTGGGCTTTTAACTCTGGAACATGTAAAGGCTCGATGTTTTCAATCGTCCACGCGGTATTTAGAGCAAGCTCAGCAAACTCTTGGTCAGTCGGGCGGGCTTTCATTGCGATGAGATCACCATTTAAAGAGACCCGCGCACCAGAAGTTAGGGCAAAGTCTGAAAGCGATGCAAACGCACGCGAGATCACCACATCATATTGCCCGGCAAGTGTTTCTATGCGTGCGTGTGTCGCGGTGAGGTTCGATAAGCCCAACACTCCGCACATTTGACGCACAAACGCCATCTTTTTTTCGACAGCATCGACACATGTTACTTTTGCGGCCGGCAGCATGATGGCTAACACGACGCCGGGAAGTCCTGCCCCCGAACCCACATCAAGGATGGTCGGTTCTGGATGTCCGGACCGATCTGTTGCTCGCTTAAGCGGAGCGACAACGGCTAAGCAATCGAGAATATGCTGCGTGAGCATTTGCTCGGGGTCGCGAATGGCGGTGAGGTTATAACTCCGGTTCCACCGCTGCAATTGTTCTATGTAGTCGAGCAATTGATTTAATTGCTGGCGCTGTACGACCAGACCCAACGCTTCGCACGCCTGATTGAGGCGTTCAGCGTAGGTTCGGCTTTCTAGTTCTGTTTGCATTACTTTGTGGCGGCGGCTGCGCCGTAATGATGGCGTTTTAAGTGGATCAGCAGCAAGGAGATTGCGGCAGGCGTGACTCCAGAAATGCGCGATGCTTGACCGACGGTTTGCGGACGGTGCGCTTTGAGCTTTTGTCGGACTTCAAAAGAAAGACTTGTTATTCCTTCGAAATCGAACACGTCGGGAATTTCCTGGTCCTCATAGGTCTGCTGGCGGTCAATTTCTTCTTGTTGACGCGCAATATATCCTTCGTATTTGATTTGAATCTCGACCTGCTCAGCAACCTCTCCGGGAGGAACACCCCTGGGCAAATCCACACCCTCATGATAGGCCATTGCCATCAACGATTGATAAGAAACGTTTGGCCTCTTTATTAAATCAGATAGTAAGTACTCGCGCTCAATTTCTTTGCCCAAGACAGCTCGTGCGCTGTCTGAAGGCATCATCCGAGGATTAACCCATGTTGAGCGCAAGCGCTGGACCTCTTTTTCAACGGCCTCGCGCTTTCGACTAAAAGCATCCCAACGCAGGTCATTCACCAAACCAAACTGTCTACCTAGTTCGGTCAGGCGCCAGTCGGCATTATCTTCGCGCAAGCTTAGGCGGTATTCAGCACGCGAGGTAAACATACGATAGGGCTCAGTGACACCTTTTGTTACGAGGTCATCCATCAAAACACCCATATAAGCTTGATCACGACGCAAGATGAACGGCGTTTCCTCACGGGCGAAGCGGGCCGCGTTGATGCCAGCGAGTAAGCCTTGAGCGGCAGCCTCTTCATAACCCGTTGTGCCATTAATTTGCCCAGCAAAAAACAAACCTGCGATAAGCTTTGTCTCTAGATTTTGTTTTAACTCTCGAGGGTCAAAATAATCATATTCAATGGCGTAACCAGGGCGAATAATGTGCGCCTGCTCTAACCCCCGCAAAGAGCGAATTAACTCAAGCTGTACATCAAACGGCAAACTAGTGGAAACGCCATTTGGATAGATTTCGTGGGTATCGAGCCCTTCAGGCTCGAGAAATACTTGGTGTGCGTTTTTATCCGCAAACCGATGGACTTTATCTTCGATTGACGGACAGTACCGCGGGCCGATGCCTTCAATAACGCCGCTATACATTGGCGATCTATCTAGCCCTCCCCGAATAATTTCATGTGTCCGTTCATTGGTATGTGTCATCCAACAAGAGACCTGTCTTGGATGCATCGCTGCAGCGCCAAGATAGGAAAAAACCGGCACAGGATCTATATCACCAGGCTGTTCCTCCAATATTCCAAAATTAATGCTGCGACCATCAATTCTTGGCGGGGTCCCCGTCTTCAGCCGCCCTTGTGGCAGACGCATTTCTTTCAGCCGACGGCCTAGGGTTGAGGCAGAGGGATCCCCAGCTCGGCCTGCCGAGTAGTTATCTAGTCCAACATGAACGAGACCATTAAGAAACGTTCCTGCCGTCAATACTACGCTACGGGCCTTAAAGGACAAACCTGTTTGCGTGACTGCGCCGCAAACGCGATCTCCCGCTAACAATAGATCATCGACCGCTTGCTGAAACAACCACAGGTTCTCTTGATTCTCTAGTCTGCCACGAATGGCTTTTCTATAAAGAACTCGATCTGCCTGCGCGCGGGTCGCTCGAACTGCCGGCCCCTTAGAACTATTCAATATTCGAAACTGTATTCCAGCCTCATCCGTAGCAATGGCCATTGCACCGCCGAGCGCATCAACTTCTTTAACTAAATGGCCTTTACCAATTCCACCAATTGATGGGTTGCAAGACATCTGACCGAGGGTTTCTATGTTGTGCGTCAGCAAAAGCGTTTTCGCACCACTGCGCGCGGCAGCTAGCGCAGCTTCAGTTCCAGCATGGCCGCCACCAACAACGATGACATCGAAAACCGTGGGGTAATTCATTTGCTTTAGGGGTGTTTGGGCTTACGTGGGGAGTGGATTATAGACCGAGCTATAAATTACGGCGATGTTTCACGTGAAACATGAGAATTAATAGTTAGCCGCTGTGCATAACTTTGTGGGCATCTTTGTTAGAAGTGGCTCACTAATAATAAAACACGGATGACACCTCGACAAACAGGGGTTTTGCTAGTTCGTAAAACCACCACCTTGTCTGTGGACAACCGCCCACTTCTGCTTAGGTTTGTTTTATTGTTTCACGTGAAACAATCCGCTTCTGTGCTCCACTTTTGTTTTGCAGTGGATATCCCTGTAGATAAGGCTGTGACTATCTTGTTAGTAACTAGTGAATAACGTTGGATAACGCTATTTTTTTAGCGTGCCAAGGTTTTGACAATACCTAGAAATAAAATATACATATAGCGGGCCTGTGACCAACACGACCCCTGCCATTCGAAAGACCTGAAACGCTGTTACTAAGGGAACCCCGAGTTGCAGGACTTTTGCTGTAATCGCCATTTCCGAAATGCCACCAGGCGCGACCCCAAGCATCAAGGCAACGGTAGGCATCCCAGAAACTATGTGCAAAAGATTGGCTAGTCCGAGGGAAAGAAGAAGCGCTGTCGCGGTATACGCAAAAACCACCGCTAGAAACCGCGGCGCCGTCTTAAAAAAGCCTGGTCGGAATCTATCCCCCAGCCCCCACCCGACACTCAGCTGTGCGGCCCTAGAGAGCCATTCTGGTATTGCAGAAAACTCTACGCCACCAACCGTTAAACCAATGGTTAAAAACATGGGCCCTAACACCCATGCGTTTGGCATCTTCATTCGCGTCGCCACAAAAACGCCTATTGCGGTCAAACCAAATAACTGAAGTAACCCGACATACGAGATATATTTCGGGCCTGACACAAACGAATCTGTGCCTATAACGCCTAGCCATTGCAAAGCAAAAGGCACTATCACGACGACTGTAATCAGCCTCAAACTGTGAGCACTTGCTACCAAATCAGGCCTTACCCCGTAACGTTCTGCTAAATTTGTCATTTCAGCCGCACCACCAATGGCGGAAGAAAACCAGGCGGTTTTGAGATCTACAAACGCAAAACGGCGCAATAAGAAGGTTCCGTAAAACGCTAAACCTATTGCAAATAAAAACCCAGTTATTACTGCTACGAGATGGCCTGTTAAAACACCCACAACATGGCTGGTGAAATATAACCCTAGTGATACTCCTATGACCCATTGCCCAACACTTCGAAACAGCGGCACGCTCGCTATCGGTCCCCCAGCAAGTCTAATCGCTGCGATGAAGAATAAGGGTCCCAGGGTCCAGGGTATTGGTATGTGCGCCGCCTGTGCCGCGTAAGCCCCAATAAGAGAGACCACTAGCCCCAAGGCGACTTTCAAGCTTGTATTCACTACGGCGCGACCATTTAAAAGTGCGTATTATCTTGAGCTAACTCTTCTACTTCTACCAAATTAAACCATGCAAATCACGTCCAAACTTCCTGACGTCGGCACCACCATATTTACCACCATGAGTAAGATGGCGCTTGACTATAAGGCTATCAACCTCGGACAAGGTTTTCCTGACTTTAATACTGACGAGAAACTACAAGCCTTAGTTAGCAAGGCCATGGCCGATGGTTTTAACCAATACCCAGCCATGGCTGGCGTTCCTGTTTTGCGAGACGTCATTCACCAAAAAGTGAAAACTCTCTATGGGCGCTCTTACGATGTCGACAGCGAAATTACGATTACAAGCGGTGCGACACAAGCCATCATGGCCGCGGTACTGGCGAGTGTTGGTGCTGGCGACGAGGTTTTGGTATTAGAGCCTTGCTATGACTGCTATCTACCTGCTATTCGCTTGGCTGGCGCTAAAGCTGTCACTGTCCCTATGGTGTCGCCAACTAGCACCACTCCGCTTTTCAGCATCGACTGGACTCGCGTTAAAGAAAGCATCACCTCACATACGCGTTTACTCATTATTAATTCGCCACATAATCCGACTGGTGCCGTTCTTACAGAATCGGATCTTGACGCGTTAGAACAAGTCGTTCGCGATACTCAGATAATGATTTTGTCTGACGAAGTCTATGAACACATTATTTTCGACACCGTATCTCATCTTAGCTTGTCCTCTAGGCCAGGCTTAGCAGAGAGAGCATTTGTTATCTCGTCTTTTGGTAAAACGACCCACACAACTGGTTGGAAAATTGGGTATTGTTGCGCTCCAAAAAATATGACGGCAGAATTGCGAAAAGTGCACCAATTTATGGTGTTTACTGTTCCGTCTCTTTTGCAATACGGCTTGGCGGCTTACACGGCAGATTCAAGTACTTACCTAACGCTTCCAGATTTTTATCAACGCAAGCGTGACCATCTTGCTGCTGGGCTAGCTCAAACGCGCTTTAAAGTTCTTCCAAGCCCTGGCACCTTTTTCATGCTTGCTGACTACAGCGATATCTCCGATTCAACAGAGTCAGATTTCGCGATCTGGTTAACGCAAAATCATGGCGTGACGGTCATTCCAGTTTCCGCTTTTTATGAAAGTCCGATGGCCCCATCATCGAATCATCACATTGTTCGTTTTTGTTTTGCTAAAAAAGACACCACGCTTGATCAAGCAATTGAACGATTAACGAAGATTTGATTTAAGCACGAGAACCTTGCAAACAAAACTTTTCTTTTGCAAAACATCTTTTGCTACGCCTTGTTTATGCCTTTGTTTTTTTATATTTATTTATATATATAACAACTAATGGATAAGATACCTTGTGGATAAGTGGAACAACTCCTCAATTCATTTACAAATCATGTTCTTGTAGAAGAAATTTGATGAGGGTAACTTCTGTTTAATTTTGTGCATCAACATGAGTAAGTTTTTTGATAATGCAAAATGATAGAGTTGTTCAGTCGCTGTCCACAACTTATACACAACGCGTTAGCCGTAGTTATCCCCAGAAATTTATTTTGCAACAAGTTGTAAATACGCTCATAAAAACAACAGATATAAAAAAATTTACTTGCCAATACAAAAGCGAGAGAAGATTTCACCCAATAATTCATCGGGTGTCATACGACCAGTAATGCTGCCAAGTTGGTCATGCGCTAAGCGTAATTCTTCAGCGAATAAATCCAGCACACGATCATTTTGTTCGGCGTGCGCTTGCGCTTGACAGAGGGAGACTTGTGCAGCCACCAGAGCATCTATGTGGCGCTGACGAGCTAGCCATGGAGACTCTTGGCTTGGTTGCCAGCCAGCTATCTCTAGTAGGCGCGTACGTAATGTTTGTAAACCGTCACCTGTCTTAGCAGAAATAAAGAGGGCGTCGCGATCGTTATTTAAAGCGCGTCGTGACGCAGTATCAAGCAAGTCACATTTATTAAAGACTTGGAGCATCGTGCTACTCGCTGCGCGGCAAGACGATATTTCTTTGTCTAAGGGGCTATTAGGTTGTTTCACGTCCAGCAAGTGCAAAACCACATCGGCGCGTTTGATTTCATCCCAGCTGCGTGCAATACCAAGAGTCTCAATGGTGTCGTCAGTGTGGCGCAAACCAGCTGTATCAATAATCGTAATAGGCACGCCATCGAGGTAGATCACTTCAGACACCTTATCCCGAGTGGTGCCCGCGATATCTGTGACGATAGCCAAATCTTGTCCGGCAAGCGCATTTAATAAACTAGATTTACCAACATTAGGCTCCCCAGCTAAGACAACATGTAAGCCCTCTCTTAACACCATGCCTTGTTGGCTTTGCGTCAAAACATCACTGAGCTCTTTTTGTATCCGAGCGAGTCGTGATCGGGCTTGGAATTTTTCAAGAAATTCGATTTCTTCTTCAGGGAAATCTAAGGTTGCCTCAACCAGAGTTCGTAATTCAACAATTTGGCTAGTAAGCAGATCAATCTTTTTTGAAAAAGCACCTTGATAAGAAGCCATCGCTGCGCGTGCAGCAGCCTCAGAAGAGGCGTCGATTAAGTCGGCAACCGCCTCAGCTTGGGCCAGATCGATCTTGTCATTTAAAAATGCGCGGAGAGTAAACTCACCAGGTGCGGCCATACGCAAACCAAAGTCAGCGCCAGCGCTTAAACAGCGTTTAAGAAGGGCTTGCATGACTGCTGGACCACCGTGACCCTGTAACTCAAGCACATCCTCCCCGGTATAAGAGTTTGGTGCGGAGAAAAAAATGGCAATGCCTTGGTCTATCGCTGTTCCCTCTGCATCTGGGAACGGCCCATAACTTGCGTGACGAGGTTCGAGTGAGCGGCCTAGCAACGCGTAAATAAAAGGCCCCAAGGAGGGGCCTGATACTCTCACTATACCAATACCACCCCGACCCGGGGCGGTGGCAATGGCAGCAATGGTGTCGCTAGTAGAGAGACGCATATTTCATAGGCTAACTACCGGTGCGCTGCTGCTGCTTGATTAGCAATGGTTTGAGTGATGTACCACTGCTGTGCAATCGACAAAATGTTGTTGACACACCAATATAAAACTAAGCCGGACGGAAAGAAGAACATCATGGCGCCAAAAACGAGAGGCATAAACATCATGACTTTAGCTTGCACGGGATCCGGAGGTGTGGGATTGAGCTTCATCTGAATGAACATGGTTGCCATCATGATCAAGGGAAGGATGAAATAAGGATCTTGTACTGAGAGGTCTTCAATCCAGAGAATCCAGGGTGCGCCGCGCAGCTCAACGCTTGAGCCCAAGACATAGTAGAGAGAAATGAACACTGGGATTTGAATGACGATTGGCAAACAGCCACCCAAGGGATTGATTTTCTCGGTGCGATACATCTCCATCATTGCTGTGTTGAGTTTTTGGCGGTCGTCGCCAAACTTTTCCCTGAGCGCCTGTAGGCGTGGTGCAACTAACTTCATCTTTGCCATCGAGCGATAACTTGCAGCCGAAAGCGGATAGAACGCCGCCTTGATTAAGAACGTCAGGGCCACAATCGTCCAGCCCCAGTTGCCAAGCAAGGAGAATATCCAGGTCATTAGCGTAAAGACGGGTTTGGCAATGATGGTCAGGAGGCCGTAATCAACCACAAGCTCAAGGCCCGGCGCAACAGCTTCAAGTTCAGACTGGTCCTGTGGACCCACCCATAGCTTGGTCGGGACCGAAGTTTGGCTGCCTGGATTGATGCTACCTACAGGTTCGATACTGCGCACGGCAAAGAGGTTTTTCTCGAGCTCGGTGACTTCGTAACTGCGCGTTTTTCCTTGGGGCGGAATCCACGCGGTTACGAAATAGTGTTGAACCATTGCAAACCAACCGTTATCGGCTTGCTTAATGTATTGGGCCTTACGCTTTTCGATTTCAGGGAAAGTGATTTTTTGAAACTTTTCTTGCTCTGAATAAACGGCAGGACCTGTAAAACTAATTGGGCCTTGTAAAAAGCTTGGCGTATTGCTTTGCCCCATGGGATCGGAGCCGTCGCGCGTGATTTGAAGATATACAGAGGGTGTAACCGCCTGCGCAGAGAGGTTTTCAATCTGATGATCCACAGCGATCGCGTAACTACCTCGCGTTAAGGTAAATGTTTTTGTGAGCTTTACCCCGCTTGCTTCAGACTCAAACTTAACAACCAAGGTGTTGCCGTTTAATTCTTTGGCCTCTGTCACTAATTTATAGCTGGCCAGGTGTGTTGGATAGAGTGAGCCTGCTGGGGCACCGGTCAAGCCGGACTGGACAACATACGTGTGGCCAGCTTCGCGGCTCAATAAGACGAACGGTTGTTTTTTATCGTCTTTGCCAGGCACTTTGAGCAACTCTGCGCGCACGAGTTGGGCGCCTTGCAAATCAAAGGTGAGTGCCAACACGTCTGACTTAACCGTTACGGTTTGTACTTGAGCGGGTGTTGCAGAGCTAGTACCGGGGACCGTTGGTGCTGCGCCAGGTGCGGAGGCTTGAACAGGGGCGCTCGGTACGCCTGCTTGGTTCGCGGCAGTGGTGTCAACGGGTGTTGTTGCTGCCGCAGGTGCGGCCTTGGGTGCTGGAGCACCAAATAGAGGCGGGTTACCTTGGTGAACCTGCCAGCTGTTCCACAACATTAGCAGTGAAAACGAAAAAATCATTAAGAGGATGGTGCGTCGGATATCCATTCTTGCCTAAATAAAAGTGCTGACCAGGTGAGGCTCGCAGTTTAGCGTTAATCAGAGAGGCCGAGGGGGTTCGGCCGGCCCGGTTTTTGCTGCCGACAGAACGGTTGCGGAGGATTCAGGACAGACAGGGTCATGCCCACCCGCGGCCCATGGGTGACAACGACACAGTCGCTTTGTTGCTAGATAAGTGCCACGCAAGGCGCCCTGGGTTTCGATGGCCTCAATCGCGTACGATGAGCAAGTTGGCGTAAAGCGACAGCTTTGGCCAACCCAAGGACTCAAGAAAAACTTGTAAAACTTAATTGGTGCGATTAAAAGCTTCTTAATCATTTTTTTGCTCGCGCAAAATGCTGATCAGCTTCTTGTCTTGCTGCAAGCTTGAGTGCCGTCAAGGAAATGTTTTCAACACGGCTGTGCAACCGTACAACATAATCAGCGGCCGGCAATGTTAGCCGTTGCGCGCGAAACGCTTCGCGTACGACACGCTTAAGCGCGTTGCGAGTGCTTGCTAACTGCGCAAGACGCTTAGCCATGACAAGCCCTAAGCGAGCCTGAGGGGCTGCCGCTGGGCTTTGTATTGGGTCCGTCGGGGAGGCATGGTGCGCGGTAACAATGAAATACGCCCCACGAGCAACTCTCCGCCCAGATAGGGCGGCAGCGTATTCAGTGGGGCGGTGCAAGCGCGCCGCCGCGGGGAACGTGGCGCGAGACATTTCAGAGGTAGCGGAACGCACGGGCAATTGCACCGGCGACAGTCGCCACTAACCGTATTAGACGGCCAACCGCTTGCGGCCTTTGGCGCGACGAGCGTTGATGACAGCGCGGCCACCACGGGTTTTCATGCGGACGCGAAAGCCGTGCGTGCGCTTGCGGCGGGTGACTGATGGCTGGTAGGTACGTTTCATGATGTATGGCCCAACAAAGAGCGAAAAAGTTTAGGGTAATCCCGAAAAGCCCTCCATTTCATCAAAAAATGTGAAGTAAGTCAAATGTTTACCGTAAAAATACCCTTGGCAGCCCAAATTAGCCTGTGGATAACCTAGGGCCTGACAGGGTAGAATCAGGGTTTACTTAGCGAGTCACATGAACGAGTTCTGGCAGTCCTGCATCGCACACTTAGAGCAGGAATTTCCCCCTCAGCAAATCAGCGCGTGGATACGTCCGCTGGTTCCGCTCGCCTTTGATGAAACTGGTTCACAACTTCGACTCGCTGCACCTAATCGCTTTAAGTTAGATTGGGTGCGAAAAAACTTTGCGCATCAAATAGAAAGTTTTGCAACAACGTGGTTTAAAAAACCAATCCACCTACAACTTGAGCTGGCTGCAAGCCCGACGGACCGTCCAAAGCCTCTTGCCGTTCAGGCCGTACCAAGCATGGCGCAGTACGGTGCATCGGTAAGCGAACAATCCTATTCGAACAATGCGTCACAAAGCGATAATGGTGGCGAAGCATCGCTCTCCGGCTCTATTGATAACCGATCGAGACTAAACGTCGAGCTAACGTTTGATAATTTCGTAACCGGGAAAGCCAACCAGCTCGCGCGTGCGGCGGCGCTACAGGTTGCAGAGAATCCTGGCATCTCTTACAACCCGCTCTTTTTATACGGCGGCGTAGGACTGGGCAAAACACATTTGATCCACGCGATCGGCAACGCGATGGTTGCTGCTGGGCGTGGCGTCCGCGTGCGTTATGTGCATGCTGATCAATATGTGTCCGACGTTGTGAAGGCGTATCAGCGCAAGGCGTTTGATGACTTTAAACGCTACTACCACTCCCTGGACTTGTTGCTTATTGATGATATTCAGTTTTTTTCTGGAAAGAACCGTACCCAGGAAGAATTCTTTTATGCGTTTGAAGCCATGGTTGCGCAGCGCAAACAAATCATCATCACAAGCGACACTTATCCAAAAGAGCTCGAAGGTATCGACACGCGCCTGATTTCACGCTTCGACTCCGGACTGACGGTTGCGATTGAGCCGCCGGAGCTTGAGATGCGCGTAGCCATCTTGTTACGCAAGGCCGAACAAGAAGGCCTTGCAATGCCTGAAGAGGTCGCATTTTTTATCGCAAAGCACCTCCGTAGCAATGTCCGTGAACTCGAAGGCGCCTTGAAAAAGGTTGTTGCCTACGCCCGATTTCATGGCCGGGATGTCGCAAACGTCGACACGTGCAAAGACGCATTAAAGGACCTACTTTCAGTATCTAGTGGTCAGGTAACGGTAGAAAACATACAAAAGACCGTTGCCGATTTTTACAAAATTAAGGTTGCCGATATGTATTCCAAACGGCGACCTGCAAACATTGCGATGCCGCGTCAGGTCGCCATGTATCTCGCTAAAGAACTGACGCAAAAAAGCTTGCCTGACATTGGTGACATGTTTGGTGGGCGTGACCACACCACTGTTTTGCACGCGGTACGCAAGATTTCGGACTTGCGCGCCAAACAGGCAGACCTGAACCATACGCTGCATGTGCTTGAACAAACTTTAAAGGGATAATCCATGCAACTTGTACAGACTCCACGCGACGCGCTGCTCAAGCCGCTTTCAACCGTAGCCGGTATTGTCGAGCGTCGGCACACCTTGCCGATTCTCGCCAATATTTTGCTGCGCAAAGAGGCCAATCGCGTTTCTTTCATCGCAACAGACCTAGAGGTTCAAATTACGACGCATGCCGATTTTGGCGTGGGTGCAGAAACCGAATCATTGACCGTTGCGGCGCGCAAGCTCGTTGACATTTTGCGCGCACTACCCGACACGGGCGACGTCAAGTTATCGACAGCGAGTGGAAAGCTCGCGGTTCAGTCCGGCAAGAGCCGGTTTTCGCTGCAGACCTTGGCTGCGACAGAGTTTCCCACGATGACGCAGCCAACGCGCTGGGATGTCTCGTTGACCTTGACGCGCAAAACGCTTAAGCATTTGTTCAACATGGCGCATTTCGCCATGGCACAGCAAGACATCCGTTATTACTTGAACGGCATGTTGCTCGTGTTTGAGCCAGGTATGTTGCGCGCGGTGGCAACAGATGGGCACAGGCTCGCGCATAGTTCTACGCCGGCCGAGGGCATTAGTGCCAAACATGAAGTTATCGTGCCGCGCAAAACCGTACTGGAAATGCAGCGCCTACTCGATGATAGTGAGGAGCCCGTTACCATTGACGTGGCGCCGGGCCAAATTCGTTTTTCCTTCGGACATGTCGAGCTCGTGTCGAAATTAGTCGAAGGGAAGTTTCCAGACTTTAATCGTGTGATCCCAACTAACTACACGCGTCACTTTGATGTCTCGCGCGAAGTTCTTCAGGGTTGTTTACAGCGCGCCGCAATTTTGACAACCGATAAGTTTCGTAGCGTTCGCCTACAGCTTGCGCAACATGTGTTGAAGATTTCTTCGACCAACGCCGAGCAGGAAGAGGCACAAGAAGAAATCGATATTGATTATGGTCACGAGGCTTTAGATGTTGGATTCAACGTCAGCTACTTGCTAGATTTCTTGGCTAACGTCAAAGCTGAAACGATTCGCTGGTCTGTTATGCCAGACGCGAACGCCTCTGCCCTTATTACCCTGCCTGACGACGAATCATTTAAATATGTCGTCATGCCAATGCGGATCTAGACATGTCAGAAAATAAAGAAGTAACAGGCCAACATTCGCCAGACAACGATGCGTATGGTGCCGACTCGATCAAGATGCTTAAAGGTCTCGAGGCGGTTCGTAAACGCCCCGGGATGTATATCGGCGACACGTCCGACGGAACCGGTCTGCACCATATGGTGTTTGAGGTTGTAGACAACGCCATTGATGAATCTTTGGCCGGACATTGTGACGATATCGTTGTAACGATTCACGGAGATAACTCCATCTCTGTGACGGACAATGGCCGTGGTATTCCGACGGATATCCATAAGGACGACGAGTTTGCGCGTAGCGCGGCTGAGATTGTGTTGACGGAGCTCCATGCGGGCGGTAAGTTCGATCAGAACTCCTACAAAGTGTCCGGTGGATTGCACGGTGTGGGCGTTTCGTGTGTGAACGCGTTGTCATCGTGGTTGAAGTTAACGATCCGTCGCAATGGCCAAGTGCATGAAATGGAGTTTCGCAAAGGTGAGCGTGTTGCTCCTCTGGCGGTAACAGGCACAACAGAAAATCGCGGCACCGAAGTTCACTTTTTAGCGGATACCGATATTTTTAATAATGTCGAGTACCACTACGAAATTTTATCCAAGCGATTGCGTGAACTTTCGTTCTTGAATAACGGCGTCAAGATTCGCCTGGTCGATCAACGGCAAGGCAAAGAAGAAAACTTTGCCTTCTCTGGTGGATGCAAGGGTTTTGTCGAATACATCAATCGCAGCAAAACTGTATTGCATCCCAATGTTTTTTCAGTTAGCACCGAATCAAATGCAGGTGGCACGTTGGTTGGTGTGGATGTGGCGATGCAGTGGAATGATGGCTACAACGAACAAGTACTTTGTTTTACCAATAACATTCCACAACGTGATGGTGGCACGCACCTGACGGGTTTGCGCGCAGCAATGACCCGTATTCTGAACAAGTACATCGGCGACAACGAGATGGCCAAGAAGGCCAAGGTTGAGACCACGGGTGATGATATGCGCGAGGGGTTAACGTGCGTGTTGTCGGTGAAAGTGCCCGAGCCCAAGTTCAGCAGCCAGACAAAAGACAAGCTAGTATCGAGCGAAGTGCGTCCTGCGGTGGAAGAAGCGGTCGCACGTACGCTTGAAACGTGGTTGTTAGAAAATCCGATTGATGCGAAGGCTTTGTGCGCCAAGGTTGTTGAGGCCGCGCGTGCACGCGAAGCTGCGCGCAAGGCGCGCGAGATGACCCGGCGCAAGAGCGTGTTGGAAGGCGCAGGCCTGCCAGGCAAGCTTGCAGACTGCCAAGAGAAAGACCCAGCACTGTGTGAGCTCTACATCGTCGAGGGAGACTCTGCAGGTGGCTCGGCTAAGCAAGGACGAGACCGTAAGTTTCAGGCGATTTTGCCTTTGCGCGGTAAGGTATTGAACGTTGAAAAAGCACGCTTTGATAAATTGATTTCGAGCGAGCAAATCACAACGCTGATCACTGCACTCGGAACCAGTATCGGACCCGACTTTAACGTTGAGAAGCTTCGTTATCACCGAATCATCATCATGACCGATGCGGACGTTGATGGTGCGCACATTCGAACACTGTTGTTGACGCTGCTTTATCGACAAATGCCAGAGCTTGTCCAGCGGGGTTACATCTATATTGCCCAGCCACCACTTTATAAAGTGAAGGCAGGGAAGGATGAGCGTTATCTGAAGGATGAAGTGGAAGAGTCTAGTTACATGTTGCAGCTCTCACTTAAAGAGGCATCGCTTGTCCCTCAGGCAGGTGCAGCAGCGATTGCTGGCGATGCGTTGGCTGAGTTGGCGAAGCAGTATGTGATGGCGGGTGGTGTAATTGCTCGCCTGGGTCGTTTCATGGATGAGCGCACGCTGTCTGCCATTGTGGGTGGTGCAACGGTTGAGCTCGATACGCAAGAACAAGCGGAAGCGTCGGCCAAACGCCTGCATGCTGGTCTACAAGATCCTTTGTTGCCCGACCAAGTCGATGTGGTGGCGGAGTTCCACCAAAGCGCTGAAAAATATCGTCTGATCGTGCGTCGTAAACATCATGGCAACGTGCGTGTCACGGTGCTTGATCACGATTTCGTGCGCGGCGCTGACTACGCGATCTTGGCGCGAGCTGCTGCAACATTCCAGGGGCTTATTGGAAAAGGAGCAATGGTCGCACGGGGTGAAGGCGAAAAACGCAAAGAAATGATGGTTGCTGATTTCCGCGAGGCGATGCAGTGGCTACGTGCCGAGGCTGAGCGTAACGTCACGAAGCAACGCTACAAAGGCTTGGGTGAGATGAATCCCGCACAGCTGTGGGAGACGACGATGGACCCAACGGTACGTCGCTTGTTGCGAGTACAGATTGAAGATGCGATTGCTGCCGATGAAATCTTTACAACGCTGATGGGTGATAACGTTGAGCCGCGCCGTGCTTTTATCGAAACCCATGCGTTGCAAGCCGCCAATCTGGACGTTTAATTCAAGCAAATGATCACTAGCTTTTTTTGTCCGACGACGATTTATTTGGGCGAAGGTTCATATAAGAAAATTGCTGAAGTGATTACCAAGCTCGCATGCCAGCGCATTTTTATTGCGCTGGATGCAGCCTTGCTTAAAAGTGAGTTTTACGCTGGTATTGCAGGCTTGTTGCAAGACGCAAAGGTGAAGTCGGCGTTGTTTACTGATATCGAGCCCGATCCGAGTGCGCACACGGTTGAGAAGGCGTTCGCGGTTTGTCAGGCACATCAAGCGACTGCGATTTTGGCGATCGGCGGTGGCAGCACCATCGATGTGGCGAAAGCGGTTGGCATCCTCGCCACAAATGGTGGGCGAATTCATGATTACGAGGGGATCGAAAAGTTTTCGATCCCAGCGCTTCCTTTGATTGCGATCCCGACAACAGCGGGAACGGGCTCAGAGGTCTCAGGTTCTTGTGTCATTACGGACACTGAGAAAAATCTCAAAATGTCGATTCGTCATGCGTCGCTAAATCCAGCGTCGTTTGCGATTCTTGATCCTCTGGCCTTGCGGACGGTACCGGCACACGTTGCAGCACACTCGGGTATTGACGCCTTTGTGCATGCGTTTGAGTCGTATGTTTCGCTCGGATCGAATCTCATGACCGACGCGATTAATTTGCAAGCGATGGCCTTGTTAGCGGGGAATATCCGTCAGTTTGTGGCGAACCGGCAAAATACCACTGCCGCGATGAATATGTTGTGCGGCTCGGCGTTGGCCGGTATTACATTTGGGCAGACGGGCTTGGGTAATGTCCACTGCATGGCGCGCTTCGTTGGGGCTGAGTTCCACTTATCGCATGGACTGTCTAACGCAGTGTGTTTGCCACACGTTGCAAAGTTCAATTTGCTGGCGGTCCCAGAAAAATTTGCGCAGGTCGCGCAAGTGATGGGCTGCCCGGTGCAGGGCCTGCCTACGCTGCAGGCGGCACAGGCAGCCGTGGAGGCAATAACGGCTTTGTGCTCAGACTTGTCGATACCTGCGCGTTTGCGCGATGTAGGTGCTAAGCAAGAGTACTTTGATGACATGGCTGCCGCCTGTTTTGCAGCGAACTACAACCGCTGGAATCCAAGACATACAACGGTCGCTGACTTCAGACTGCTCTTTGATCAGGCTTACTGACCTCAAGTTACCAGGCAGAACCAGCTTCCCATAGGACGGGAACCTTTTTTTGCTGGGCACGTCGAAACAAATCAAGCAAGGTGAAGGATCGTTGGCGCAAACTAACGGCCTGGGCCAGCGGATGAAGCGGCTCATCTGGATCGTCGTCAACCGTTACCGCTTTTTCCTGAGCGATGGCTGCTTCGAGGAGCGCGATGGCCTCATCAAGCTGTTCA
>Ga0315906_10004534_pt1 | contig 17833 bp, 18 predicted proteins | sample LakEriMetagenome_4_FD_203526 | JGI IMG/M metagenome (GOLD analysis project Ga0315906, IMG submission 203526) | Freshwater fungal communities from buoy surface, Lake Erie, Ohio, United States - Buoy 2 MA122 | ecosystem: Environmental > Aquatic > Freshwater > Lake > Lake biofilm | place: USA... | reverse complement strand
TCTTTGTTGATGCAACATTAGCCGCACGAACAACTTTAAGATTATTTGAGTATGCTAGGAAGTTTGCTGCTGAGAACCAGTATTCATAGTTATCAGTTGTAGGTTTACCAAATCTATCTACTAGATTCACCTCATCTGAAATAGTTATAATTTCACCGACTGGACCCCACAAAAACACCCCCGCAAATGCTCCAATTGATGTTGGAACGGAAGGGACAATTGTAGTCAAATCTACTTCTGATACATTTACCCCAGGTGAGAGCTGAAATGCCATTGGATTTCTCCTTTAATTAATAGCTTTACGAATAATATAGTGTTGTTGTTAAATTCTTTTTATAGTCTATTTAGTTTTTTAGAAAGTTGAAGGAGTATAACCTCTTTCCGTCCATATATCATTATTTTCACGGTCAATCGTAATTTCTTCTCGTTTTCCGTCATCTATGATACCAACAGGGGCTAAATCTTCATCAACCAACATGTTCTGCTCTGCCAACATTAACTTTCTTACATCAATACTTGTAGAATCCTTAAAGAAAGTCTGCGCTGTCAACCACGCAAATAGAACTAATCCCATCACCAAATCGTCATTGTTGCCTTCTTCAGCTGCGTAACTATCACGAACCCTTGAAAAGGTATTCATTTCAGCTATTGTGTCAAAGTCATTAATGATTAACTTATCGTTTTCAATAAGTGTTTTTAAGTTAGCACACCCAATTTTCTTCACAGATTTGGTTGTTTTAATACCAAAGGAAGTAGACCGTCTAAAACCAGCCGATATACTCTGACCTTTGATATGGTGGTGTTCTAACTTATAAATGTTTTCATACTCTAAATCATAATGCAATATGTCAACCACTTGTTGACCAATGTTATTTGTTTCAATTAACGCATAGGCCTCATTATATTTCTTGGCCACCGAATAGATGATGGTTGGAAAGAATAATAAAGGCAATTTATTATTTCTATATTTAGCGACCTGCCTATAAGGTGTTTCTGTCACATCAACCACATTAATGGTAGAATAGTCAGCCTCTACACCCTCAGCACAGTCAACCGTGCAAATATAAAGTCTGCCAGGTATAGGTTGTTCATATATGTCCAAACCCTCATCTGAAGATATTGGATTATGAAATGCTAAACTTCTTAACTTGGTTCCAGAAATCAATGTTGCTGATGAACCAATAAATTCTGTTTCAAACTCTACACGGAACTGTTCTTCACTTGTATTCCGTATTGTTTCTTCTTTCCACTTTTCATCACGGCCTGGTACCATTGACCAATGGACTTCCAATGGTTTGTATGTAGAACGACCTTCAATTGCATCAGTCCACATTTTATAAAACTGGTTCAATCCGTTTGGTGTGGATACAATAATAACTTTGGTCGTTTGACCAGAAGAAATCACAGGATAAGTTGATTGGAAAAAGTCTTGCGCCATATTGTGAGGCACAAACGCAAACTCATCAAGGAATATTAGATTATAAGAACCGCCTCGGACACCGGCTGCGGATGTTGCATATGCAAATATCTTTGAACCATTTTCTAATTCAATATTACCTTTATTCCAAACCACAACGCCTTGCTGTAACCACAAAGGCAAATATTCATAGGCCTTTGTTAATCGGTCCAAAATCTCACGAGCTAATGAACCCTTATTTGCTAAAATACCAACTGTATAATCTGGATTAAATAAAACAGACCATAACATATAACCTACTGTCGTGGTTGTTTTACCAACCTGACGAGGCATTTTTGCAATACAAAAACGATTCTCATGGAAAGTTTTGACCATTTTTTCTTGGAATGGCCACATGTCAAACGGAACCAAACCGTGGTCCACATTGACAATCTTTACATAATTCTTAATAAAGTGTACCGGGTCTTCGGTACATTTAATAATTTCTGCTACTTGTTCTTCTGTATAAGATAGTTCAACACCCACCCTTTTGAGGCGGTCATTACCAAGATATCCGTCAGACATTTTATTTGATTAGACTACTCAAGAACCATGCTTGTTTTTGGTGTTGGTCTAATATATCCTGTAAGAAGTTAGATATTGCTGGTTCACCAGCTTGGTCAGCTAAAACAATACCAGCTCTTAAATGAATAATGAAACGGTCATTATCACTCTTTAATTGTGTAAACATTCCAATAGCTGTTGGTATATTTTCATTGTCTTGAATGTCACATAGTTCAAGCATTCTATCCAAACCTGTTGGAGAATATGAACCTAGCATACGAATCTTTTCAGAGATTAAATCTGTATTGTTCCATACTTGGGTATAAAATGCACCTAGAAAGGCGTGATAATCATTGAAATTTGGGCCTTCTACATTCCAATGAAATGAGTGAGCCTTAAAATACAAACCAAAGTTTGTACCTAAAATTGTTTTGAGTTGTGCGACTAATTTTTCCATAGTAATCCTTATTTATTGTTCTTCAAAAACTTAACTAATTCGTTTGTAGAACCAACAAAAATAGCCTTATCTACATTTAGATTTTTTGCGTTTCCTGCAAAACCATCTCCATTAGGTGTTAAATCTTTGCGTTTTTTTTGCAAATCCAACAAATCCTTATTCATATCTGCCAAACTTTTAATTAAAGTTGCAGCTACTTCATATGCACGAGGATGTTCTGATTCTTTAGCCACAGCTAATAGTTGATCCATAGCTTGATTGCCTTTGGCTATAAGTGTTCTCATATTACTACGAGCAAAATCAGCATCTTCTTCAACCTGATTTGTTGGAATAACTTCTTCAGGTTGCACTTCAACCACAGGGTTAATTTCTATGGGTTCAGTATTTAGCGCTTCACTTATCTTATTATTTAATTTACTCATGGTGAATCTGGATATTCATATATGGTTTCAGTAAATCCAAAATCATCATCAACATTAGCTGTGATTGGGTCTGGATTGGTAATAATTATAACAGTCTTAACTGGATTAGCATCAACGGTTTTAATAGTATATTTAGCGTTTGTTTGGGTACCAAGAACAATATCATTAGCTTGTAATGGTTTATTAAGATTACCTACTACTAAAACGCCTGTATTTGAATTACTAAAATAAGCTACATCACCGGTAACACCACGGTCTTCTACAAAAATAGTTTCTTCTTCAGCAAAGTAATTAGAACCATTTGCATAATCTACAAAAACTTTCTGTGAAGTTCTTGAGATGGTATCAATATGTAGGTTCGTATTTGCTTGCTCAATAATGTTTTGACTTGTTTTAACTGGTGGGTAAATGAAACCTTTGGCAGTAAAATCTAAAGTCCAAATAATCAAGCGTGTTGATAACATATCACCTTCATAATCAACCTCTGGTGAAGCTGAATTAAGTATGATAGGCATGTCATATTTCTGTGTCATGTTTGAATTGAAATTAACAGTCACATTAAAATCTGGTGTAAAGAACGGCAATATTTGTTCAAGTATTTGTGTGCCGTCTTCATGGTTTCTCACATAAATTGATAAGGTAAAATCAAAGTTATATGGAATTGGAGCATATTGTGTTTTGAGCCCATCGGCAGTATTGTATGAAAAGTTTTGTAATGTAGATACTTGCTTACGAGAAGAATCATAACCCAATCCAATGAGTTCAAAGGATATACGAGGAACGACCGTGGCGATAGATTTAGTTAAGTTAGGGTCAGAAGTAATGCGAGTTAAATACTTCTCTTTGGAACCATAGGATAATGGAACTCTAAAGACTTCTTTTTTGGTTGCCCCATCCAATGTATACCTTTGTAGGATAATATCATTAAAAAGAGAACCAAAAGCCACTACGACTTTTCGTATTGTTCTATTATAAAATTGTGCGTTACCTAGCATTAATCACCACCAAACGGATTTGTTTCTGTCCAATCAATAATACCATCACTTTCAGCTTCAATACGAGCATTATCTTGTATATCTTCAAAGACAGTATTCATTTCTAACAAGTTGTCAACGGTATTAATTGTCCATTGAGCATTACTTGTATTACCTTTTAGTGTGCCTGAACTGAATGTTCCAATGGTTCTATAAACTTCAATATATGTATTTGGAACAAAATCATAAACTAATGCTTGTGCAGTAGCGGAAGCTAAATTAGCACCAACATAAACAAACTCATCATTAACATATTTGCCAGAACCGCCAGCACCAATTGTAATTTTTGTTCTTGGATATTCATCACGGATTTGTTCATCAATATCTGGAATACCTGTTTCAATAATCTCATTAGAAAATACAAACTGTTTAAGTTTAAGTGCATAGACATAAACATTGGCGCCACGACCACGGCCTAATGTATAAAACATAGCCGATTCGTTTTCATGTTCTACAAAGGTAATTTCAAAGAAGTTTTGAACCAAAGGAACATAAATTAAATCACCTTCTTTTGGTCTATTTTGAGGAATGCTAGCTGCAAATCTACGGCGAGAAACAAGTAGTCTAATTTCATCACGAATTTCAAGACCAAATTTAGAAATAAAGTCTTGTTCACCTTCCATACCCGTTACATCTTCTAAATACATTTCAAGAGGATAGGCAGACACATATTGTTTGAGTGTATCTTCACCAAAGATATAATCAACCGTATCACGACTGGTTCTTGGCATGTAATAAACATCCATACCATGAATCTTGAGTGATTCAATGACTAAATCTTCAACGAGCAGTTGCTCTGAAGTTATATTCTTCGGAAAGTTATTGAAATAAAGATTGGTTGCCATTCATCACTAACCCATAAACATTTCATTTGGCAATACATTGTAAGATTGCATTTCTTCTTCTATTTTATCAATTTCACGCTGTGCTTCTTCCATAATTCTTGGACCATCAAGTGTCACTCCACCTGGTAATTGAACACCAGCAAATTTACTTAAATTAGAACCCCATTGATACTTAATTTTGGCTGTTGCATATTGTTTTAAGAACCTATCGTCCCAAACATCTGATACGCCAGCTTTTGACATTGTGTTAGAAGTTACATTAGCAGATAAGGTGTTAGCTGCAATTACAATTTCTGTGGGTGAATTAATCTTACGCACTTGAACTTCTTGACCATCAGAGAGTGTAATAAAATCATTTTCAATAATTTCTTGGTCAAACACAGTAGATGTGCCCGTAAGTGTATTAGATGATGTATTACCTGTAACAGTACCGGTCAATGTGATTGTAGCTGGATCCAATTTACGGTAACATTCAATAATAACATACTTACCTAATTGTGCATCTCTTGACCAATCAATATCAAGCATCAATTTATTTTGATGACGATTGAATCTAAATTGTGGTGTGCCAGAGAATAATAAATTTAATGTGCGAATATGTTGCATTGTGATTTCATATGACACATAAGATACGGATGTAAAATCATATAAATCATGCAAGCGTAATTGATAACGCAAGTCAAACATATTGACTGAAGAATTTGAATCGTCAAACGGTAAAACAGAATGAACAAATATGACAGCATCTGGACAATAAATCCATCTACGGTCAATATCTTCTTGTGTGAATTGATGTTTCATATAAACCTTCTCGCAACCATCAAAATGGTAGTCATAGAAGAATTGAAGAGCATCATCAACACGGTCTTCTACTTGGTCATCATCCACATTTATTTCAATGACAGGATGACCTAGTCTTCGTTTGCAATAATCAATGAATTGAGCTCTTGTTGTTGGTTTTGCCATGTTTTACCCTAATGCGATTGAAAGAGCTAATACATCACCAATGGATGCACCAGCACTTATAGCCGTTGTTGTTACAGAGGTCACACGACCATTAGATGCAAGTGTAACTGTTGGAACATAGGTTGCATTACCATAAGTTCCTGCTGTTACTGAAACTGTTGTATAATCGGTATTAGCAATACCTGCGGTACCGTTTGCTAAATCATAAGCGTTCTGTGCAGTAGTCGCAACAGTATTTGCTTTATCAAAAGCGCCATTAGCATGCGTGTAAGCTAGGCCTGCCGTTGTTGTTGCTGTATTTGCTTGATTGAAAGCACTATTAGCGTGGGTGAATGATGAATCTAAACGAGCCGCATCAGCAATATCATAGTAAGTTGAACCATCATTAGTGAATGTCCATTTATCGGAAGATTCATTCCAAAGTAATGACACATTAGCAGATGAACCACGGTCAACTTCAACACCAGCGTTTACAGTTGGCGCTGATGCTTGATTGATAGCTGCATTAAGTGTAAGAACATTATCAGCGATTAATGCGGTTGTTGTGTTTGCATATATGGTTTGACCAATAATAGTCAAATTACCAGTAACAGAAACATCACCAGATATTGAACCACCAGAAGAACTAAACTTGGTATTTGAATTATCAAATGCCGCTTGTGCTATCACATTGGCAGAATTAGCCTTAGCGAAAGCTGCATCAGCGGTTGTGGTTGCCGTATTGGCTTTATCAAACGCACCATTAGCATGATTATAAGCTAAACCTGCGGTAGTTGTAGCGGTGTTGGCTTGATTATAACCAGACTGTGCAAGAACATTTGCAGAATTAGCTTTATCAAAAGCTGCATTAGCATATGTGCCTGCATTGACAGCATTATTATTGGCAGTAGTTGCTAAATCATAAGCAGTTTTAACTGAGGCTGGAGTAGCTGCATTACTTGTAGAAGTAGATGTAACCGAATCTTCTAATTGAACAACACCTGTCTGTGATGTTGTACCTGAACGAATCGTTGTATTTGAGGCTGATGTTAAGCGACCTTTAGTGTCAACCACAAAAGTCGGGACAGAAACACTATCACCATAACCACTTGCAGTAACACCAGAATCTATTAGACCAATATCTAATGCGTCTGTGCTAGAATTGCCTGTTACAAATACACCATTGGCGACAGCCGATGTGATTGTAAGGGTATCATTATTTGCATCAGCAACTAAACTTGTTCCATTAGCAGAAACAGTAGTAAATGCTAATTGTGCAGTCTGATTGGCTTTATCAAACGCAGCTTGTGCTGATGTTGTTGCAGTATTAGCCTGATTATATGCGGCTTGTGCTAATACATTAGCAGAATTAGCCTTATCAAAGGCACCATTTGCATGTGTATAGGCGGTTGAAAGAACACCTTCTTTAGCTAAAGGTGTGCCACCAGCGGTTGACCCGTCATGGATAACCAGCGTTTTCTTATCGGTATCTACGGTAACTTCAGCAATCGCACCTGTAAATGCGTTTGTCTGTGTGGTATTACCTCGTCTTAATTGTAATTGAGTAGCCATAGTTCTATTTATAGTGTCCCGTAATCAATGCTGTAGTTCATCGCTTCATAGACATAACCATAATCAACAGTTAAGCCTTGTGCGCCAGGAGTTCCTGCAATTGTAATTGTTTTTGTTAATGAATTTGCAAACGCAATTACACCAGCTTCACCAACAAAATTTAATTGGTCCGTTGATACTGAAGCATTTGCGTATGTGTTATTGTTTGATGTATAGATAACTCCAAAAGAATTACCGCCACCGCCACCGCCTGAACCAGCGTTAGCTGTATATTGTTTTGACCCATCAGCAAACTGAATGTATGTGTTTGTGATGACCGTATTTGCATTTACTGTATTGGCAAATAAACTATATGAATTTAATTGAACATTTGCACTAGCGTTAATGTAAGGTACAAAGTTTAGAGTTGATGCTGGTAAAACGGGTAGTGTTAAAGCACCATTTGCTGGACCATCAAATAATAAACTAATACTAGCTGAAGTAGCAAGCATTACTGCATATATTTTTACTACAATTCTATCTGATATATCTAATCCAATAGGCGTAGAAATATATTTGTTTGCTCTTTGTTGAATTTGACTATTCAGAGTAGAACTAGAAGTGTTTTCAGTTGTAGCTATGAGTGTTTCAGTTCCACCAGTTGTTCTCTTATAAATTTCAGCGTAGCAATAATAACCTTGAGAACCAGATGCTTTTTGTGTATCAAATTCTATTACAATATCGCCTGATGGAATACTGGTAATATTTGGAAATCCAACATCAGATATAAACGATGTTAAAAGTGTTGGTGTTGTAGTAACTGTTCTTGTTGTGGTATTTTGTGTACCTACTGTATAAGCATCTAATGATTTTAGAACCATGTAGTCGCTAACACCAGAAGCGGTATTAGCAAGAGAATAAATCTGAAGTGCTGGAGCAAGGCCAGTAAGTTTACTACCATCACCAATAAAGTATTGATTTGTAGTTACATTACCAGTAACAGTAACAGCGCCACTAATTGTTCCACCAGATGAACTGAATTTAGTGTTTGAATTATCATAAGCAGACTGAGCTAAAACATTGGCAGAATTGGCTTTATCAAAAGCCGCCTGTGCAAATACTCCGTCAGCATTAGCAGTATATTGTCTTGTGCCATCAGCAAACTGAAAATATCCACCTGTGTTTGCAACAAATGTATTTGAATAGATAACATTTGCACCAGCAATAATACCACCAACACCACCACCTGTAACCAATGATGATGTATTAATGTTGGTTACATTGAGAGTGGCAATTGCCTTATTAAATGTGAAAGCTGCATTGGCACCAAAAGAACCAGAATCATTAAACTGAATTTCTGTATTGAGGCCGGCTGGTTGTGTGGTTCGGATTGAACCTAAAGTATTAGCTGCAGATTTATAGTAGAGAATACCATCAGCGAAGTTAAGAGATAACTCACCGTTTGCAAGAACGCCAAGTGACGGAGTATTTCCCGTTACACCAGAACTTCGGAGTGATATTACTGTATTTGCCATTTACTAGAATGTTCCGCCAGTTGAAGCAAATTTCAGTATGTTATCTTCCTCTTTCTCTAGTGTTTTAGGTTCCTCTATAATTGGTTTTTGTTCTTCAGGTATTGTAATACCTAGTTTCTTTTTCTTTGAATTTGGCAACATTTCTTCTAGTTGGGTAACATACTCTTGTTGGTCTTTTTGTTGTTTCTGCAAATCACCAATTGTTTTTTTGAGACCTTCAATCTCTTTCATTTGATTATTAACAGCTGTTTGTAACCTGTGTCGTTCATTATCTGTATTAGATGAACTTTGAATAATAGCATCTTTTTGGCTAATTGTTTCTTTAAGAGTTTTAATTTCTTCTCTTAATATATTAGCATCAGCATTTTCTGAAGCTAAAGTGGCGAGTTTCTTTTCTAACTCGCCAACTTTTTTAGTATTTTCTTCAGCAAACTTCAATTGTGTTTGAAACATAAAATTCTGTTTCAATACAGCATAAAAGTTCTCTAATACTACTTCGTTATAAACATCTAAAAACTTTCCATCCATGATAAAACCCTTTCATTATAATTAGAATGACCCGCCGTTAAGGTGTGCAAATGTTGGAATTCCAGAAGAACTAATTTGCAACACATGACCTTCAGTAGAAGATGCAACAGAAGTTAATGCTGATGTTGATGTAGTGCCACCAATAATAACACCGTTTGCAGTATAAGATGAGAATCCTGTACCGCCACGAGTTACACCTAATGTACCAGATGTAATCGCTGAAGCACCAATCGCAATTGATGTATTAGTGATTGAAGCAATACGACCATTAGCAGCAAGGTTGAATACAGGAACAATTGCAGCTGAACCGTAATCACCAGCAGTAACAGATATATTCGTAAAGTCAGTATTTGCAACAATCGCAGTACCGTTAGCAAGGTTATATGCGTTTTGTGCCGTTGTTGCAGCTGAGTTAGCGGTGTCAAACGCACCATTGGCATGATTGTATGCGCCTGTAGCTGTTGTTGATGTTGTGTTTGCTAAGTCATATGCGTTTTGTGCAGTAGTGGCAACTGTATTAGCCTTATCAAAAGCCCCATTTGCATGGTCAAGAACATTGATACCTTTAACCAATACTGAAGTAGCTTCAATGTTAGCAACCAATGTTGCAGTTGAGAATGTTGTTGTGTCAACTGTATTAGCTGCACTTGGTTCTGTTGTACCACCTGTTAAGAGTTTATACTTACCAGAATCTGAAGCATCACGGAACAATGTAGTATATTTTGTTGAACCGTCATTATACTGACCAAAGAAACCAATGTCAAGTGCGTCAGCAGAGTTGTTATTTGCATACTTGACTAAAGAATCTTGAACAACAATTGTTTCAACATCTTGTGTGACTGTATTACCAGAAACAACTAGGTTACCTGTAACAGACAAGTCACCAGAGATTGTACCGCCAGTTGTTCGCACAACCGTATTGTCAACATCAAGTAAAATAGTATTGTTAGCATCAACAAAAATAGATTCAAGACCATCACGGCCTGTAATTGTTAATGTATCGGTTGATAACGCTAATGAACCTGAACCTGTATCACCAGCAACAGATAGGTTGGTTGCAACAGTAATGCCTGTATTAGATGCTGAAGTTAAACGACCTTTAGTGTCAACAGTAAAGACTGGAATCTGTGATGCACCACCGTATGTACCAGCAGTTACACCAGTTGTTTTTAAGTTGCCTTGTAGAACAACTCCTGCTGTGCCGTCAAATGCAACTGCAGCTGATTCAACATCAAGGCCGTTAATTTCAAAATTTCGGCCGTTAAGAAGTGCGGTAGCAGTATTTGCATTACCATATAAGTTTGCACTTACATATGTAGCAGAGAACCCACCATCTGAACCTCGTTTGACAATTGCAGAGGATGTATTTGCAGAAGTAGCTGCGTCAATAAGAGCAGTATAGTATTTACCACCAATTGCTACAACTGAACCGTCTGACTGACCAATGAATAATTTATTTGAATTATTAGAATACGCCGGTTCGGCAGTATTCAACGATGCAGGTATGGCGGTGGTATCTGAATATTTGAGTTGAATTACGGTATTAGCCATTTAACATTTCCTTTTTTTGTCTTGTAATTCAAATTCAAAATAATGTATAAGACAATGTTATTTTTGATTAATCTATTATTTATCTCTAAAAAGAACCACCATTTACTGCAACTACGGTGGCTGTCACGGTGTTTGCTTCAAACTTACCTGTGGTTGAGTTATATTGTATAACTTGACCATTCTGAACACTAGAAATATTAGTATCCGTCAATTCTGTTAAAGCTACATTTGGTTTTGGCTTAAAATTAGAAGATACAATTGTAGTTCTATTTGTTTGCCCAATTTTTACTTTACCTATTACTGCCATAGAACCTCTCTAAAGTGTGGTTACATTAGGTAATATTGTGACGATTCCTTCAACCACACGAGTTTTTTCTCCTGCTGGTGAAGTAATAAGTAAATCATATAATGCACGACCAGCTATTAAATTGGAAGTATTTGCAGCTGTCATTGATAAAGTAATTTCACCATTAGCTGTACCTGTTACAGTAGCTGTAAAACTGTTAGCTGTGGTGGAGTAATAAGACTTTCTTATTTGAGAATTGGCTGTATAACCAGTAAGGTTGATTGCATCACCATTGGAATCTTCTACATTGATTGTAGTAGAAAATGTAGCACCTCTTTCAATGGTTAATTCTGTAAATGCAGCCAAGTTATTCTCCTTCTTTTATACTCTATTTAGTCAAAACTGAAGTTAGCGGACAATAAAAAACCCACATCAAGTGGGTTTCTTTGATTGAATTTATTTTAGTTTATGGAATATGAACTTGGGGTTGCGTTTGCAGTAAATGTGCCAGGTCCTGTAAAGGTATGTATAGTATAAGGACTTGATGTTGTTACTGTTCCACCAGTAGCAGCTTGGCTACCTGAATAACGAACAATGACGATACCTGAACCGCCAGCTGCGCCAGATGTATCATTATTACCACCACCGCCACCGCCTCCACCACCACGATTAGTTGTTCCTGCGGTTGCACCACTTCCTGTTCCTCCAGCACCGCCACCACCGGATCCACCAGGTCCGCTAGAACCTCCAGGATTAATATTACCACCACCGCCACCACCACCAGCATATGTGACTGGACTTCCAGAATATGATGATGCTGTACCATTTCCACCTGCACCACCTGCACCACCTCCTGGTCCAACTCGTGTTCCATTAGAACCAGCTACACTTGCACCACCACCGCCGCCGCCGCCACCATTACCAACATTAGCTCCATTACCACCACTGGTTCCTTGACCTGGAGTTCCTGAAGCGCCAAGAGGTGAACCACCTTCACCAGAACCTCCAGCACCAGAACCGCCTGAAGTTGATGCTGGTTGTCCTGGACCAGGACTACCTCCTCCTCCACCACCAATTGATGTTATAGTGTCAAAAACTGAATTTGAACCTCGTGCGCCAGCTAAACCATTTGAGGCTCCGCCTGGACCTCCAGCACCCACCGTTACGGTTAATGCTTGTCCCATAGAAACAGAATAACCGGTAGATGTTCTAAATCCTCCAGCCCCTCCAGCGCCACCATGATTATTACCACCGCCTCCACCGCCGGCTACTACAAGATAGTCAACAGAAATTGTACCTGAAGATAATCCAGATGGATAACCATAACCTGATGGCCTGACGACATAACCGTTTCCGTTAGCAGTAGATTTTAGAAATAAAACTGGCATATTATAACCTTTGAATAATTTTTTGCTTATTTAGACACATAATTAGTTGATACCGTAAGTTGAATTTGCGGTAAATGTTCCTGGACCCGTGAATGAATGGATTGTATATCCACCAGAAGAAGTTATTGTGCCACCGGTTGCTTGTTGAGAACCTAGATAACGGACAATAACTATACCTGAACCTCCGGTTGCACCGCCGTTACTCGGTGTAGAAGAACCATTATCACCACCTCCGCCACCACCAGCACCTATGTTAGCGCTTGCGTCTGTTGGTTTAGCGTTATTTGCAGCTCCATTTGGTGCACCTGGACCGCCAGCACCACCAGAACCTGATACCGTTGAAGCTCCACCGCCACCGCCAGAACCATATACTGTTGGAGTTCCAGAATATGAAGATGTTAAGCCTGCGCCTCCAGCTCCACCACTTGCTGCTGATGTTGTACCTGGTCCAACTGAACCAGCTGCATTTGCACCACCGCCTCCTCCACCACCACCATAACCTGGTGTATTTGATCCTATTCCAGCTCCACCACTATTTCCTTGTCCTGGAGTTCCTGAACCACCAGCTGTTGCGGGAGTAGCTCCCGGTCTTGAACCTCCTCCACCAGAACCGCCACTTTTTCCGTCTTTTGAACCTCCACCTGGATCAGCCCAACCACCACCACCGCCACCGCCAGTTGCAGTTATTGAAGGACCAAAAGCTGAATTACTTCCATTAGTTCCTGCTGATGTTGTTGATGAAGGACCTGTTGTTCCTCTTGGGCCACCGCCACCAACTGTGACCGTATATGCACCTGTTGAAACTGAAAAACCTGAACCTGTTAATACACCACCACCACCACCGCCACCGCCACCATAATCGCCTGAACCGCCGCCTCCACCACCAGCAACTACAAGATAATCTACTGAAAAGGATTGAACACTGTTTAATGATAACCCTACTGGAAATGTATAGCCAGAAGGCCGCAAAGTCCGACTAGGCCTTGTTGCTGCTGTGGATTTTAAGAATCTGACAGCCACTATAACACCTTGAAATTAAGAAATCTCTGCGCCAAATGCAGAGATGGATAGACTTGCTGAAGAAGCGTTTGCAGCTAAAACTGCACCAGCAGGTAGAGTTAATGGGAAATCAAGTTGTGCTGTATCGCCAGGAGGAACAACCGCACCACGAATCACAAAGTATTGTGGTAATGTTGTTGCACTTATAGCTGCACCACTTGGAACAACCGCAACTGAATAAGAAATATTAGTTGAAGGTGTTAAGTTTGTGACATGAATTGAATTGACTACGGCTGCTGTTGAGGCAGGAACCACATAGACATTGGCTAATGTGTTTGCAGTAGCAGTAACTTGACCTAGAATTTTATAAGCGTTTGCCATTATTTGACCTCTATACCAAACGCATTAACTGAAACATTAGAAGCCGCATTGGCACCCGTAACATTTGCAGCTAAAACTGAAGTTGCGTTCATTGTTAATCTTGGTTCTAATACAAGTGTGTCAGCTGCACTTAATGGGTATTGATAAACAAGGTAATGTTGATTACCCAATGCAGTTGAACCGAAACGAGCCGTTACATCAACAAGCACATTATTGGCTGATTGATTACAAATAGTAACTGTGGAAACAACAGTAGAAGTGGAAGCTGGTACCACATATACATTGGTAGCTGCATTGGCTGTTGTTTGAATTTGACCTAAAATCTTATAAGGTGTCACAGAGGCTGGAGCATCTGGAATAACTGTAATCGCTGATGATGTAAATGAAAATAAACCATTAGAAAGAGCTGCACCTGCAGCTAGTTTAGACGCTGTTACAGCACCATTCACAATATCAGCTGTATTGATTTGTATGGCTGTATTTGAAGCCGTTGAGATAACACCTGAAGCGTCAAAAGTAAGTGACGGAATAGTATTAGCTGAGCCAAATACATTTGATGTTACATTATTGGCTACTGCTATGAGTGATGGGGCTACCTTGGTAATTGCCATTATTGTCCTTCTAGTGCTTCTATTCTAGTTTTTAATTCGTTAATAATTGTTTGTTGTTCTTTAATTGCTGCTGTTAGTGTAGCTACTAGATATGATGTATCTATATCTTGATAAACTGGATTACCTTCTGCATCTACAGCATCTTTTGTTCCACCAACACAATCTGGAACAATTGCTTGTAATTCATGAGCAATAAAACCTTGACCATTTGTTCCATCTACTTTCCATGTGTATGTTACTGGATTTAACTGTGTAACTTTATCTAAAGCACCTGTCATGGGAACTATGTTTTCTTTTAAGCGATAGTCTGACGATGTAGAATAGGTTGTGCTTGACCCGCTAGTATAGATACGACCTACTTGACCATTACCATTTTGGAATGAACATGAGTTTTGTTCTGATGTACCATTATACTTATATGCCATGCCACCTGTATCAGTATGATACATAATAAATTGATATCCAGCAATAACAGATGTTCCACCAAGAAATAATCTACCACTAGAATCTATAAGCATTCTTTGTGTGCCACCAGTAAAGAAGTCCATGGCGTCAGAAGAATGTTGGTATCTAATTAATCCTACAGCTGAACCTGTGGCTGAATCAACCATGTTGATTCCAGAAGCATTTGTTGTTCCGGCTTGTAATGATACAAAGTTGTCTCCAGAATTAACAACAGCTAATTTACCGGTAGCAAAACTTGAAACAGATGATGTTCCAATAGCTAAACTTCCAGATGAATCATTTAAGCTTACATTTCCATATAATGTTAAACTTGGAATAATTTGTGAACTTGTAATATTACCAGTAATCTGTGTATTAGCTACCGCTAATGCAGTCTGAGCTTTCCAGATAGCATTTGTTCCATCCGATGTTAGATAGTATGTAGCATTACTTGTTTGGCTTGGTAAAGCTGCACCTGGTGCTAATTTAGCTGCTGTGATAGTCCCATCTAATATATCAGCCGCAATCACAGTACCATTTGCAATCATCGCTGATGTGATTGAACCATCGGGTATAGAGATAGATGTAGTGTCAACGCTAAAGAGTGTTGCACCCGTGTTGGACCTAACGATAAAGCTATTATCGGTATCGGTTTTTATACTACTAACAATGATTGTTCCGGCCATAATTCTCTCTTAATTTATTCTTTTATTTATATCACCTAGCATTAGCGTATTTGAATGGGCTCTCGGCAAAAGCTGCAAATATAATAGCATTTCCATTGCCATTCAATTCTGTGCCAATAGATGTTCTAATTTTGAAACCGTTTGATAAAAAATCTACATCAATATTAGAGTCTGTATATTCAGCACCTGTGGTATTTGGAGATAGCCATTGAGTCATTTTATTTTTTGTATCTCTTGCTGTGTCCATAATAATCCAATTTTGTGTTGTGGCTGTATTCTTAAACATAACAAATTTAGGCTTAAATCCACAATATACAAACGGACCATTACCGTTGACGCCATTTCCCGTGTATGATCCGAATTTAGAATATCCTTCCACTTCTGACCAACAATAAGCTACATAAGTTCCACCATTTGTATTATCTTCTCCAACAGCCGTTCCTAATGAAATAACTGAACTAGAGTGTGTTCCCCAATATGTAGAATATGTTGCTATCGTCATACCTTCATCTAAAAGCAAATATTGAGTATTTAATGTATATGTTTTATGCCAAACTGGCCAACTAGATGTGGATCCAGAATCTCTACGCTTAATAAAAATCATAGCGGGTGTAGCACCTAAACCATGGCCTATTGTTGCATTATTAGAACCGTTACCAGTATATGTCACAACACTAAATCCAGCGGTTGTATTGACTGATACATTACTTGATATTGTTCCAGATGTGTTGACTGTGGATGCACCACCTGCTTTCCAAGTCCAACCTACAAAAGTAAGAGTGCTGGCGTTTACATCACCTTCATCACCAACAGTAAATCCATTAGAATTAAATGCTGTAACTCCAGCTACAGTATCTTCTACCGCTACATCATCAGGTACTAATCTTTTTGAAGTTCCTCTTACTGAATCATAAGCATTATGTTTTCTTGTAGAACTTCTATTTTTTACCCACACCAAATCAGGTTGAAAATTTAAGCTAGTAATATTCTGTGATGATGGACCGTTTCCTGTCCATAATACAGCGTCAAAATGTTGATTTGGTTTTTTAATTATTGGCATAATCGTTATGGTAAATTAAATGTGTTAAGAGCTTTGAAACCTGTTGGTGGTGTGTATGCAAATGGGCGTTGGCCAAAGTTAGCATTCATTACATCACTGGTGTTTCCTTGAATCCAAGGTTGTGGAGTAGAAAGCAAACCGCTTCCTGTTCCTTGCAATACATTATTTTTATAAAAAGCACATGTTCCAGCATCAACATCAAGTGCAACACCAATAATATCTCCGCTTGTATAAGTTGCACCGGCAGATGGATTAGAAGTAAATCCACCGAATGTACCCGTAGTAGCTTGATATCCAGCTCCACTAATTGTTTCATCTAAAACAGCTGTGTTAGCGATTCCAATAACAAATTCAGTAGTTCTTGTTATAACAGAAATTTCCCAATACCACTTTCCGCTTGTCACTCCAAGTGTACCAATTGCAAATGTAGCATTACCTGAAGCATTTGGAAATGTTGCCTTTAAGTTTGCTTCTGAAAAGGTTGCGACTTGTGCAACTGTTCTTCGCTTTGCTAATGGGTTCAACACGCAATAATTACTCGCAGCTGCACTTAATGTTGGCGAATCAATCATCGCATCATAGGTTGTGCCAGATGTAACTGAAATGTTGTTTGTGTTCCAATAGTTTCCGTTACCAGAAAAATCTCTACCTAGGCCTGTGTTAGAACCTGAAGTGAGAGCTATGTCAGAGAACTTGAGATAATATCCATTGGTACCATATGTACCTGCAAACTTTTTAGGAATCCATTGGCCTGTGGCTGCGTCTGTTTTGCCAAATGATGATGGTGTTAATTGTTGACCATCAATATGATGATATTCAGCTAGATAACCGTCTGCGTAATCACTACCAGATGGCCAAATGCCAATGCGTGCTGGAATACTAGCTTGATTTTGATACAAATCAGCATTTAGAGATGGATATGTTGCGGTTGAAAGTGCTGTGACTTGTGAACCATTAATATAAAGTTTAACTCTGTCGGATGATGTAGCTTGTGTTGTATCAAAAGCTACTACTATGTGATACCAAGCGGCCGGGTCACGAAATACTTGTGTTGTAATAAGTCCTGTATTATTTGTTTCATAAACTTCAAACCTATCTGAAGAATCCCATTGAAGAATAAAATCGCCCGTTAAATTATCAGATACTCCAA
>Ga0315906_10004532_pt1 | contig 17836 bp, 22 predicted proteins | sample LakEriMetagenome_4_FD_203526 | JGI IMG/M metagenome (GOLD analysis project Ga0315906, IMG submission 203526) | Freshwater fungal communities from buoy surface, Lake Erie, Ohio, United States - Buoy 2 MA122 | ecosystem: Environmental > Aquatic > Freshwater > Lake > Lake biofilm | place: USA... | reverse complement strand
TCGCTCTTCGTGGTTGCCTAACTTAAAATAAATCTTTGCCCCGAAGGTTGCAAGCACATCGAGGAACTGGCGCGCCGCCTCTAATTCGTGAGCCACTGATCTTTTACGCGGATCCTTCATAAAACGGCTTAATCCGTAGAAGTCAATGAAATCCCCATTTAGTAAGATCGCGTCCGGTTTCTCAATAGATATTTTGTCAAGGGTGCAGTTACAAGCAGGAAGAGAATGATAAGGTATGTGCACATCTGATAAGACCGCTAACTTTTTTGCTTTGATATAATAAGGTTCGTATTTCGTTTCGTCTGATTCTGGTAGCTTGTATGGGTTGCGTGGGCGGTGTTCATCCATAACGAATTGATTTTTTGTACCTAATGCTTTTTTTTGTATATCTCCATATTTGCCTTCCACATATCTAAGCTTTGTCCTTGCATCTTCAGCATCTTTAAATACCTCTTTATTCTCATTATACATAATCCTTGCAAGCGCAAGCGTGGGAATTTTCATCCCATACTTAGTACGATATTCGCGTGCTAAATTAGCTTTATTGAACTGCTGCATAATAAAGATTTGCCTCCTCTTCCCTGCGCTTTACAAGTCCGGGAAGAACTTTGCCACCGCCGCGCGTCCATCTCATAAACTCAGCACGAATGGTAGGGTCATTAGGATCTGCATTTACTTTGCGACATAGTGTTGATTTACCAAAAGCAGCACCTCCTACATTAAAACAAAACGATACAAGTGCCCCTAATTGGTTTTCGTTAATGTTTGACTTTACAACGCGCTTCACTTCGTCAGCGAATAACTTTACCTGAAAGTGAAGCAGCTTGTCCGCGTGATCTATTGTAATAACATCTCCGGGCATCACTTTCGTTCCGTTCATATAGAAAGTCGCGCCGTATCCTATGGTGTTCAACCCGGCGGGGCAGATATACGCGCGAAGTTTTAAACCTTCATATTTTCTTATTATTGCAATACCTCTATTCATAACTTGAATAAATATATGCTGATCCTGCAGCTATTAATAAATAAATAAATCTAAGCAAATAAAAGTTAATATTCAAATATCTATCTATTACGCTATTGGTTGATTTTGATTTGTAGTCAACGGCAAGGTCTCGTAACACGTTCAGCAGCGGATCATAAACCACACCCCTGCAGGCTGCATAATAGATACCATAACTGACTATTTTAAAGAACTCTGAATTATCATAATAATCTAAACTAAATGCAAGGGATATTCCGAAAAACAAAGCCCCTATAGTATATGTCCACACTTTGTTGATATTCGTCTTTTGCCCGTGCGCTATGCTTATGCGTATCCATTCAATAACAGCGCAAACAATAGCGGCAGATATAGGATAGATAAATATCATTTTGAAAGCCATATATCATTGTGATCAGGCCATAAGATAAGCCAAAAGAAAATACTACCGAGGATAAACCAAACGATAGCAAACTGAAACCATCCTGTTTTAACAAACGGTACGTTAATATCAGACTTCACCCACTCATAATGTCCCTTCTGGTTAATCTGCTTTTTTACAAGGCTTCCGGTCTTAGATGCTTTATAAGCCATTACGAGAAGCGCAATAATAGGAAGATAGCAAATTGCAAGCGCAATCCACATATCATAATTATCAGCAAATGGTGCTAATTTATACATATTAAATAATTTTTAGTAATTGACCGACCTTTCTCCTGAAACTGAAAATAATCAATGCTATCAGTAGCCATAAATATTGATTCCTTTCCCTCCTATATCTGTCACATTTCACCACTAATTCGTTCGTTTTTTTGTCACAAATGTCCAGTTTTTTATACAATAAACTTGACACTTTTTGGCAACTATCAAGTATTACTTGTTGCTTCGCCGTATTCTCTTGAATCTTAGTTATTTGCCGCACCTGTGGCTTGCCGGGTATATTTTTGATAATCTCAATTATCTTGTCTTTATAAACCGTATCGCAGCTCTCGATCAATAAACTATCTATCATTTGAGCCATATATTGAAACTCAATCTCATATTGTCTTAACAAAGCTGAATCAACAATAGTGACAGTTTCAACAGTTTCCTTTATTGGAAACCTATCTGCGCATTCTTTAGCTGTAGCCTCCGGTAAATTGTCCATCATTCGATGCAATTTTTTCGGGTTGGCGCAGGATACCAATAAGAGTAAAAAAACCAAATATTTGCCCATATTAAAAGAATGAAAGTAAAAAACCAACCATTCCGCCCGCGATTGTATAAACCGCATCCCGGTAATCAAACTTGCCATAGTCCATTAAGTCTTTTACTTCCTTACCTATTGCGATGGTAATAACAGACGTAAGCACCCAAAGCCAACAGTATTTTATCTCAATAGCTTTAAAAAAAATAAGAGCGGCGATGCTAACAAAAACGCCCGCCCAAAAGTGCATTTCCTTATCCCTCTCCATTGTCTTGCTTTTTATCAGTTTTTGTAGCTCCGAAATAAAACCCTACAACACCCGCCAACGCGCCGCCGAAGATGAACCCAGCAACTATATTAACAATGTCGTGGTTTTCTGCAGGGATAGGCTTAACCTGAAGCAGATACATAAGTGTAAAGCAGCCCAATACGATAATGATCGCAAGGCTGTTACGAATATCAGTTTTCGTTAGTCTTTTTAACCATTCTGGCATAGATTCTATTTTTATATTCTTTGATATTTTTACAAGCTCCCGGTAGGTTTCTTACAATCCATACGATATTACCAATAACCGTTAGCGTAAACATCACATTATTTTGTGTTATAAATGCGATAATGCTTAACATCCAAATGCTTATTACCTCAATCTTTGCGCTCATAATTCACCGCTTTAATAAGATGATCTTTTTCAATAGTATTTAATAAATTACCCACCTTCCTACCTAAATACGTCAAAGTCTTTTTTTCTGCATTTACGCCTAAAACGTAGCTAATCGTCTTATCCATATCCCCGAACTTATAACCCTTCCGCTTTATTAATGTCAGGTTAAACAATTCCGCACAAACCACGTTCCCGTGCTGATCTATTGACTTCGCTATGTGAAAAAGATAAGTATCTATTGCACGAAACAAAGTCACTACTATCTGAAACACAAACCCGATCGGCATAAGGATTACCGATAAGATCAAAGCCACTATTAATAAAATCAACCCTCTCATAATTCTTCAGGTTCAGGAAGCCACCCCGCCGATTTCATTTCAGCCTCAGTAAATACCGTTACATCGCTCGGAATGATATATTTAAATAAAAACATTTGCTGACTTTCAATAAACGCTGCCAACCCATCCTTTTCCGCTTGGCTTAACTCAGGAAACAAAGCAATAAGGTTAGTCAAATCATTGTCCGGATGCACATAAATAACCTGATTTGTATAAATCTGCAATGCTGCATTTACGGTATCAATATAATTAGGATCTTTTGTCGGGTGCTTAATCCATCCGAATAAATACAAAGTAGCATCACTTTGTTGGTTAATCGGTCGCTGAATGCGGAATAGTTCACGGCTTATTGCGATTGCCCTCTGTTCGCTTGTTAGTCCTGCTTGGGGTAAAACTTTAATGTATTGTGCGTTCATTGTAAGTGAGGAAAATATAAATAATAAAATGAATATATATTTAATAGATGCCATAATAGGTGTTTATATTTGTTTGTATTGTAGTTCGATCCGCGCTCCTATCTACTGACCAAAATATAATCTCTTGAGCCTTCATAACAGCCTGGAAAAGATTATCGCTTCGCCTTCCTAAATTCATATTAGCCGCCGCATTACCTGTACTTATTGCACCTGTCAATGTATTATTTTTTGTTTCATTTGCATTATTAAAATATGCTATATTCCTATTGGCAGCCGTTGCATTATCAGCATCATTTATTATTGTTATTAATCCTTGAGCATTTGGGGTAATCCTGTCATTTTGTAAATTTGATACTATTTGAGCTGCCGCATTACCTATCAAACAAGCGTATTGATTATTCTCAGAAGATGCCGTTCTATCTCTATATTGTAGTTCAAAACCTCTTCCTACTACTATTGATTTACTTGAAAGAATTTGATATACAGCATTTGGATTCGAACTATTACCCATATTCAAAACAAAGGACATTAAAGATGAATTTCCATTATGCAAATAATTAAATTTAGATGTGCTGTTTAAAGCTTCTAAAAAATCATTGCTGCCATCAAATACTACGCAAGGCTTACCATTATCTCTATCTATTACACCATTAAGGGCAATTCTCGGCTGATTCGCTTGTGTACTTTGCTCAAAATCTACGCTTGTCGAATCACCCTGCGAGTACCATTTTACAACAAAGCCACTGCGGGCATTCAAAAAACTTTTAAGATTTACTGTATCAAGTTGTCCGCTTGAAAGAAACCCTATATCGCTCTCAGGTTGTCCGGTTGTATCTTTTCTAACTCTTATCGCTGCACCTGCATAATCTTTATCTAATTTTCTTAAAGAATAAGCAGCAGCGGAATTAGGAAAACTATCCAATAATAAATCCCCTATCAAAGGTGCAAACGGCACATAATTCGCGTGCGCCTTAATAACCATTTGCGCATTAGCACCTACCGAAAGAAAAACTAATATGATTAAAATATATCTCATTGGCGTTTTCTATATCCGAGTAATGTTAATGTGAAATATGTCGGCTTTGTAGCCACCGCACTTGTACGTACAAATACCCATACATTCGGCGGTATCTTATTATTTGTGAATGATGTTACGTTTGTCGCTCCGATTGTACCCGTTACCGATGTGCCGCCTGTTACAAGTATCGTTGCACCTGCTGTTACATTTAAGCTATCGTTCCAATATACTTCTGTTGTAATACTTGGCGAAGTACCCAACACCCCTGCTCTCATTTGTGTAATTATTAAAGTATCGCTCCCTGCATTGTAAAAGCTACCATACACCGCCGATGTGGTAAAGGCAGCCGTATCCCCAGCCGCACCACTACCCGCACCGAATACTGCCAATGGGATAGTATCTAAAATAAGTTGATAAGTCGCAGCGGCAACGTTTGACCTTAAATAAGGTGAAAGCATCGCAGCCGTATCGGTAACATTTAAAGGAGTATATCCCAAAGCAGTTGCAACGCTTTTATTCTCCCAAAGTTGTGTTGCTGATGTATAGGCAAGCACCTGATTATTTGCAAGGCTTGTAAACTTCACATCGTGTATCTCATTCATTTCAACACCATTTTGCGGCTTGACATATATCAAACCATTGCCAGCGTTCGCTCTTTCAACTACCCCCACAAATACCGAATGATAAGGGGCTTCAGGTTTAACCTTTGTAAACCCACCCGCCACGCTATCAAGCCAAAGAATATCCCCCGGACTATATGCCCCTAAATTAATACCACTCACCTGCCCCTGCGTTGTAACCCATCCCGCCTGTCCGGCTGCAATATCTGCCCTCACTATTCCCAAAGTTTTACTGCTAAACGTATCGCTTGTATTCTTTGCTAATTTAACCGCTGCCCTGTCACCACTTGCACCAAAGATATAAACCACTTGCCCCTTTGTGATCGTAACCGCTTCGGCATTGGTGACGTATGCTTTTACAACGGTTGCCGTGTCTGTATTGCCAATATCAACAATACCGTTTTGAGATGATAGTGTGGTTGTCCCGTTTACCCGAACCCCTACGGCTAAGTTGCCACTCGTATCCGGGAAAGTATTTGTACGAACGCCTGACCAAACTCTGTGCTCAATATTTTGAGCGTTTATCTTTGTATATGTTGATGCAAAATTACTGCCTAAATTTATAAAGCCAACGCGACCACCAGTGGGTCCGCCTGAAGTGTAACCTAATTTTGAATATTCACCTAAGCCACCTGAAAACATTATGCTATCAGATGTAGTTTTGCCTGCCGTTGTAACCTGCTGAAGTGTTGGCGTTGCACCACCACCAACCTGCCGCCATTGACTTCCAGTCCAAACGTAAACAGAGCTGTCTATAAGATTATAACGGATGCCGCCTGTATCGCGCCCTGTAGTTGCCGTAATCTTAGGGATGTTTAAATTACTATTGAATTTGCCCCCTATCCATTGATAATAATTATTGAAAGGGGTGTAAAGTTTCCCGTCAATAGTTTGTGCCTTGCCGACCGCAGCAAAGCATACCAATAAAATACTAAATATAAATTTGTATATTTTCGCCATCATTAGCCCCTCCGTTATTAATTGTGATTGTTTTTGTTGATGCATTGTGTGAAATATAACGTCTATCTGATCGCACCTGATAGGTTAAAATCAACCCATCTATAAATACCAAAGGCGGCACAGTCAAGGCATTATTTTGATATGTCGTATCATCCTGCTCCATAGGCTGCCCTGATCCGACAATAAAATCTATTACTTTTGTCATTCTACTTTCATTTATTGTTATTTCGTGATCGGGCAGCTCATAGTTACTCGGAAGGTCGCACACATCATAAAGAAAGGGCACTTCAAGATCAATGCTAAATGTAACCCCCGCCACAATATCCTCAAACCTATCCTCAAAAAACTCGAAGGTAGTGCTGCGCGTAAACCTCCACGGCTGCTTATCCCATCCTATCTGACCTACCAAATCATTGGCAACCTGCTCCATATCGCTCTGCACTTCCATCTCAGTAGTATGCAAAACAATATCCGCAACCGTTACCTGCACCGTGTGCGTCTTTATCTTACCCTCCGTTGAGCTATTACCCATTGTCATAAACACCGCAGGGTAAGTCACGTCCTTCACCTCATTATGCAGAAAGTAGTCAGGATTGACCACCTTTGCCGTCCTTACCTGACGATGGCTTGCCGCTATGTTTTTGAGCTTTATCGCTATTTGGTTTCTTGTCATGCTTTGCAAAATAATCTTTTAACTTTTTGATAGTCTTTTTACTATACATTTTTGAATGGTTTTTGACAATCTTCGCAATTCTTGAATTCATCGTAAGGCATCCCTAAATAAACACCCGGAAAATAGGCATCTCTCTTAGGCACTATCGTATCCGCACGATCCCCCGGATTGATATACAAGGGGAACTTCGCGTTATTGCTCTCCTCAATTAAATACTTTGCGAGGCGTTGTCCGTAAAATTCAGCGCGGCTTTTGAATTTGTTTTTCAGATCAATAAGCTCACTCATTGATACATTTTCGCTCCCCTCATTCGTCTTTTTAAGAACGCCCTTATTCCAATACTGATGCGTTAAAGTATCTGTAAGCTCCGCTACAACGTAATAAATAAGGCAATCCCTAACATAGCTTTTTAGCAAAGTAACTTCATCTGCTGTCAGGTTGTTATTGTCGATCCCATCCTGCAAACGCTCATAAAGTCCAGATCCTAATAAAGGCAATATGTACATATCTTGACAAACCTTTATTTCAGGAACGATCATTTTGCTATCTATGTTTGAGTGGATTTGCGTCCGCTCATAAATATTCTCAGGGCTTATAAATAAAATATCTTTCATTCTTTATTTTTTACGAACTACGAAATTTTGTACCCATCTATGCCGGCACGAAGGCGATGCCACACCGTTTGGCTTAGTCCACCATCCGCCCCTGCGATCCCAAACGCTATAACCTAACCTTTGGCTCATTGTTTCAATATCGGAGCGCGAATAGAATTTATCCATATCCAAAAGCCTGCGGCAAAAATCCCTGTTCCGGTTGTCGCGCGGACCTTCATAACTATACATAATCCTTTGCTCTAAGGTGCGCGGCGTTCTATCTGTAATTTCGCTCAAAGGTTTTGGCAAAGTACGCTCTATGATTTCATCAACCCCTACCTTACTAATTGTAGCCAGTATTATGCCGCTTTCTGTAAGCCCCTCAATAATACTCACCACCTCATCAACAGGCATCTTTAAAGCCCTCCCAATGACTTGAGGCGTTATTCTTTTATCCTTTTTAATTAAGTCCAAAACATTCACCTCCGCTTGCGTAAGCTCTTCCTGAAAATTAAACCGCGCGCGGGATGCGATCACATTAAACTGATCTTTGCTTTCACCGTGCGCGGCAAATTCGTGAAGCAGCAGCTCATCCTGATCTTGAGCCGAAAACTCCATTTCGTTGTCCAGAGAAAGCATTATGCTAATTTCATCATCCGATAAACCAAGTGAAGATTTAAGCAATAACTTAGCCTGATCCTTATTTATTTTGCCTTTCTCGAAATTGCGAATGATACGATTTACCCCCTGCCATTGCCGCCCTGTTAGGTTTTTCAAATTCTCATTGACCTGCATTTCAGATTGTGCAGGAGCGGATGCAGGTTGCACAGCCGCTTGTGCTTCTGGATATTTCGTTAAATCAATACCTATCTTCTCAAGTATCCACGCTTTCGGAGCAACCTCTTTAATCGTTGCCTCACTAAACTCAAATCCAATAGGCTCAATCGGAGCAATCACCATTTCGTCCTCAATGCCCCATAATTTGCTGATCTCAGTAAATAATGTTTCGAGTGATCTTTGTTTATCATTGACATAAGTGGTCTTAAAGATTTCGAAGCTGTCGCGGATCTCAGTGCGTCCACCCAATTGACCTTCGGTCTTAATTCCAAATAAAATAGGAGAGGTTACTTGATGCCCAACGAATATCTGCTGCTCTACGGTCTTATTGAGTATATCAAAATGCTTATCTAAATCCGTATTTGATAAGTCCAGCACCGTAGGAGCTTTCGCAGGATCGTCACTAAATGATAAAACAATACCTCCCGCATTTTCGCTCCCCGTAAATTTCTTTTTGAATTTAGTCTCAACAACTTGCTGCTCCTCAGGTGAAGGTTTACCCTCATTGAAGTTTATCAACTTGCTGCTGAACATACCATTCTTTATTGTGCTCAAATGGTATTTGCTTAACTCAATGTCAATCTCGATCCAGTTCAGAGCCCCTATGTAATTAGGATATGAGTAAATATCCAAACCCGGTCTGTATTCCTTATAGCAAAGAATCTGCTTGCCTTGCTTCACCGCAGGGTTATATGCCGCCACGATCTCAGGATGCACTCTTACTGATTGCGTCCAATCCTTTACATAGTATTGCGTTTGATCTTTGTTTGCCCTTACCTTTTGATAAGGCACATGATACATTGCCCCGACCTGACCAAGTGCGTTATAATGAAGCTCAATATATACACCACCAAAAATCTCAATGTCTGTCGATACTTTTTTGAGAAAATCATTTAATGTTTCGTTCTTATTAGGTGTGATATTCTTTCGACCGCTTTTATAGGATATACCATTTCCGATAATGTAATTCACCTTCCCTAACACAATCCCATTATGCTTGCTGCTTTTGTTGATCTTCTCAAGTAAGAAGTTAGGGTAAAGATTATCCTCACCAAATTGCACATACCCTTTGCCGGGTAGCTCAACCATTGCAGGCAGCTTTACATCTGCAAATTTTATAAAACTTATATTAGGATGCATCGTACATTGTGAATTTTACGTCCTGTGAATATTGCGTGAAGCTCATATTTGTATTATCGTCTAAAAACATTAACCCGGTTTCAAGTAAGCCTAAGCCTGCAGGGTTTAAATTCGTGCTACTCGTTTGCTCATATATCTCGTACTTCCACCAGCTTTCGTGATAGTTAGCAAAGTAATCATTCACCACAATAGCAAACTCGTTCCATCTTTCCTTATTTGTAGATATATCAAAGGCATTCACCTTTACGAATTTCACCTGATCATTCGTTGCCCTGCTTGTAAATACAAACAAATAATTCGCATCCGTAATGGTTTGCTTTTCCGTTAAGGTGCAAATTAATGTCGATGTACTTCCTTTTACAAATTTAAGCATACGAATATAAATACCGATAAAAAGAAACCCCGCCCAAAAGGGCAGGGCTAACAATTCAAAACCAAACAAACAAAACTTTATCCGGCTGTCTCAAGAGCACTTGCAACGGTGCTGTTTACTTCGAGCATCGGCTCAGGCTCGCTTCCTGAGAATGTCAGATCAAATCCTGATCTGTCACCGAAAGCAGTACCAGTTCCGAGCACGCCGGTTGTAAGATCGATACCGCTCGTTCTGCCGATCAGCCAATATTTTCCGTTATTATCTTTTGCAACTGCTATCATTGTAGCTTGCGCCAAAAGTTTGATCTCATTTCTTATTGTAACATTCAATTTGTTTACAACGATCTTAAGTTCAGAAGCATAAAACACGGTGCCATTCTGAATGTTACCTGTCATATTCTCTGTCAATGATCCTGTTTCTTTAGGAAGTTCATACTTCCAGAATCTTTTACCGGATGCCTTTGTAAGACCCGTAACAACTCCACTGGCTTCGGCTATTGAAGTTACTGCACCTCTTTCGATGAAGTAAACCTCTAATATACCGCCACTGTTGTCTTTACAGTCTAATGTATATCCGGATGTGAGTGCACACGGCATGGTTATTAATTTAAAATTTTATAAGTGAAGGGAGGCTTTTACACCTCCCTGTTATTTATGATTACGCTTCGAACTTGCTTATTTCGTCTACAAATGCGAACTGAATTCCGACCTTCATTCTGGCAGTGAATTTGATGTTTTCATCATCTTCAGACCAACGAATCCAGAATTTGTTTTCTTCATCAAGAAGATCAGTTCCCAAGAAGATATTACTCATTCTGAAAGCATACAAACAAGCGTCAGCATCTGCAGCATCCAAACCGTGTACAGGGATCACTTTGTAGTTTGTGCCCGGTACGGTAAACACTGCGTTATCATCATCCCATTTAGCATCAGGAGCATAGTGGAACAAGTTTTGATCTACATAAGCTTGAATCAAATAAGAGAAAGTTCCCCATCCGCAGAAGATACGAACATCTGATTTACCTTGAATTTTAGCAGGTAAAGATTTGATCAGAGCTAAAACAGCGTTTTTAGCAATTGTCGGAGTGTTGATAGTTGTTGCAGGTGTACCATAAAAACCGGTAGTATTTGCATTTACAACTGATCCGCCAGCAGCAGTAATCAAAGTTTTGATACCATCGAACTTATTACCTAAGCCGTTAGTGCCTGCAGAACCTGTTGCGTTAGCAGTCCACAAAGCTACTTCAAGAGCTTCAGCTATTTTCTTAGCTTTTTGATCAGAGTAATCAGCAGCGAAAGTCAAAGAGTTATATTCACCACCAGCCTTTAAAGCCTGCTGAGTGTAATAAGGCTCTAGGTCTTTGTCACAAAGGATCTCGTTCACCTTCACTTTACCAACGGTAAGTGTGCGCTGCGTAAAAGTTGTGGTCCCGCTTGCATTAAAACCGCAAGAGCTATCGTCTTGAAAAAATACATCAGTATCCATTCTTCCGATTGCTTCGCTTGATTTAACACCTACGCGAACATTACCTAATGCAAGGATTTCCTTTTGTGTTCTGGCTTCGAAAACTGAGTTCTTAACCAGCAGATCTACGTTTTGCTTAGTATATGCGGCTAAGCCCGTTACATTGTATGCCATTTTTGTTTACTATTTAAAAAGGTTAATAAGTGATTGTAATTTTTCTTCTTTATTATCGATTTGTTTCCCGAATTTGAAGCCATTTTTTACAGGTTCGCTCGGCTCAGTTGTTGGCTCTTTTACGAGCTTTTCAACCAATTCAAACAGACCTTTAATCGCTTCATCAGCTTTTGCAAACGCTGCTTTCAGGTTTGTGTTCTCTTCCTCAAGAGCTGAGAATTTAGCATCGTAAGCTGCAAACTTTTCATCAAAGTTTTGAGCGGGTAAAACGGCTGCTTCAACCGGAGCGGCTTCTGGTTCCATCTCAGGAGCTGGAGCGGGTTTGATCTCAGAGATCACACCACCCTCGCCAACAACGATTACAGTTCCATCAGCAAGTTCGTGCTCACCTGCAGGAGCGGGTGACATTGTCTCTTGCTCAATGGTAACAACACCACCAACTTCGAGCTTGTCAATGTAAACCTCAGTACCATCCTTCAGAGTGTAACCGCCAAATTCTTTCTTTTTTTCTTCGTCTTTTGGATACATACCCAAAGACTGATCGGCGGGCATTTGATCTTCAAACACCAGAGCCTTAACTTTTTGGAGTAATTCTACGGGATTCATAAAGCTAAATACACGAATATAGATTTATGGATATTTTGATATTGTAAAGCATTGATAATAAACAACTTAAATAAAAACCCCCGTATCAAAATACAGGGGAGTAAACACTAAACTTTAAACTTACAATCTATGTCAACAAACTCAAAAATAGTTCTCTTCGTTTATTATTGATTTCATCAAAGTTAAATTTTTTAGAGCAATATTCAAACAATGCGCGACCTTTTTCTTTTCTAAGATCCGCATCTTCAACGAGTGCTCGAATATTCTTATCCCAGTTCTCATAATAAACTATATCTTCAGGGAAGCCTAAATACGGGTTTGTTTTCGATACAATTACAGGAATACCTTTGCCCGCCGCCTCAAGTATTTTTAAATTACTTTTATATCCGTTGAAGGTACTTTTTCTCAAAGGGATAAGTTTTATATCCGATTCCATATACATTTTATAGTACTCAAAGACCGGCAACCCACGATAAGCCATATTCGGCAAAAGTGCATCCGCTGTAAAATAGGATGCCATTTTTTTCCATATCGTTTGCTCTCTTATATTGCTATCTGAATAACCGCCCAAAACCGTTTTCACCTTATCCTTTAAATCGCTATTGAGCACCCGCTTCATCACGGGTCTTAATATTTTTAAATCCTCTTCGTGCGATATTCCGCCCGCCCAAAAAAGCCTAACCAAATCCGATTCATTGCGCTCGCTCGTAAATTGGTTCTGCCCATAAGCGATTGCATTAGGTAGGATCTCGACATTTTTATTATGATAGTAAACCTTTTCTGCCAACCGTTCGTGAGTGCACGTAACCAGATCCGCCTCCTTTAAATGCTTTATGATTTTTGTATCAATGAGATGCTCGTTGTATGTATCAAAGTCCAAATGATAGTTGTCGAGAATCCAAAAGTCATCCACGTCAACTACCAATTTGAAACCGTGCTTTTTGCGAAGCTCAAAAATATCATCCTTCGGCCATAGCCTGTTAATGTTTACAATGTCGTAATCAAACTCTTCAGGGAAAACATCCGTGATGCGGGCTTTTTCTTTTTGCATCAATGATACCGGCAGCATCATTCTATGATACCCGCATCCGCTGAACGATTGCGTAAGGACTAAGATTTTCATTTGTTTGGTTTAAATTGTTATAAAAAGATTTGAACATACTCACCTAACTGGACTATGCCGTTTTTGATATACAAAGTTCGCGTATCTCCGTTATATTCACAATATCTTCTCGTTACATTTACATCGTAAGTTATCAATAACCCATCAATATAAACAACAGGGGGAGCTATAAAATTGTCATCCTGCATTACGCTAACCGTAAAAAATTCATCATTAGTAAATGAACCCTCTACAGTCTCGAAATCCAAAAAAGGCTTTATTAAAACGCCAAAAGGTATCGGCTGCGCGTTAGATGGCATCTTTTAAAAGTTCTTTAAGTTGATCAATGATAGTCTCTTCTTTTGATCGCATCCGGATAGGTGACATATTAAACTCACCCTCCACGCTGAAACCTCTGAATGTCCCGTCCTTAACTTTTGCCCACGCATCTTCACTCATTATCTTAGCACCCAAAAACCAAGTGCCATCGGGCAGGTTTTCAAACTGCTTCATCTTAGGGATACCTTTGCTATCGTCTGCAATCCAAGACATATAAAACACCATATCAACAGGCTTTGCACCATCGTGCATCTCATTGCCGTTGTTCTGAAATCCTTTACGATAAAACTTTTCTGCAATCGTCTTGATAGACTCTTTCGGGAAGTAAACGTAATATTCTTTGCCGTCCGGATCGATACGATAAATCGGCTTATCCGGTATCATTGCGGGCCCGACAACAACCCGCTCCTCCTCATTGATAACTGCAAAGCTGAATTTCTTTTCACGATCTATTTGCTCAAGTTTTCTTTGCGCCCATTCGATACCCTCATCACCACCCCACGCAAGCCACATCAACCGCCCGCATCCATCCCCCAAAGGCTTATCACTATTCTGCCTATGCCTTTCAAATGCAGCCATCCGTGCAATTGTATCCCTACTGATCGGCTCACCCTTTGCCAATTGATTAGCTCTTTGTTTGCCAACGGGAGTGCCGCAGCTTCCCCATCCATTCTCCTCCGCCCATCTTAAAGCTACCTTCGCATTTTCGCTTGCCGCTTTCGGGTAATCGTCATAAGATTGAAACTCCTGCTCACTAAACGCAAAAAAGCCCTCACCAATGGCGGGCACGTCAACCAACGCCACCGCATCTACTTCCACTTGACTTTCTATATCTTCGTTAATCGTTAATTTATAAACCGGTAAGTTCTTATCCATATCGTAAAATTAAGGGTTTCCTATTGATGCGTTCCTATCTATATACGCATTTCTTTGTTGTTCATTCTGAATATCGCTATTGAGCACATAAGCCCTTGCAGCACGATTGCCCATTTGATTGACCGCTGCGGTGTTAACTTGCGTTGCTTCCACTTGAGGAGCTAAGGCAGGTGCAACAGGAGCGGCTGTGGAAATGCCCCCGCCACCACCTCCTCCTGATACATTTTGATTATTTGAATTTATTTGTTGTATTGATTTACGCGCATTAGCTATTGAACTTGCTATACTTACGGCAGCAGAAACAGTATTTAATGCTACGAATGGCATACCTCCTGTTAATGGTGATGCAGCAACAGCCTTAGCATTTGCAGCCGCAGTATTTGAAATAACCCTACTTATTGATGCAGCTTGTTCAATAACTATCGCAGCAATAGCAGCAGCCTTTCCAGCTTTTGTTTGTGCACCTAATACATTTGACAAACCATTTAAAATGCCAGCAGTTTGATCTGCCATTTGTTGTTTTGCTGCCAATTCTTCTTCATCAATACCTTTTCTTATATTAGCTTCTGTTTGTTGGTTTGCCGTTAGTGTAGTTTGCAATGTTGCCATTTTTGGAACCATTGCAGTAAAATCTCCTAACTTTTTTGCATTTGCATCAATTACTGCTTTTGTATCTTCTGCAGTTGATTTATTTACTAAATCTAATCCTTCCTTGAATTGCAACTCATTTAACTGCTTTGTATCAAAACCATATTTTTTAGCGACATCATATTGCGCTTGAAATTTTTTTCTTAATTCATATAGCTCCTTTTCATTTTGCGACATAGTGGAAAGAAGCCTTTTCTCGTTTTCTGATTTTATAAAATCATTATATTGCTTTTCTGCAGCTTCCCTTTCTTTTCTTAATTCCTCATTTATCCTGCGTTGTTCAGCAAGTTTTTTGTCATTAGCAGCTTTTTGTTTTTCTAATTCTTTTTGCCTTGCTGCTTCCGCTTCTGCCGCTTGCGACTCAATCTCTTTCTTTTCGCCTTCCCTGAAGTTCTTTACAAAAGAAACCCCATTTTTTACAGCATCAATAGCACCTTTAAAATCACCTTGGAATATCTTAACAATTGCAGATACGGGAGCTGCTAAGAATTGCATAATAGCATTGCCGACCCCCATCGCTATTTGCTTCAGACGATCCATCAAATCCCCAGTTCCTTTCAATGCCGGGAAAAGCTCCCCGAGTTTCTTTTTAACTGCATCAAAATTTGTAACCAAAAAAGCAACAGCAGATGTAATTAAGCCAATCCCCGTCGCCATCATTGCGCCCCTCAAAGTAGTAAAAGCTACAACGACCTGCGTCTTAATAGTGCCCGCCAAAAGTTTAAAGGAATCCATCGCACCAGCAATGCCGCTAATCCCTTGCTGTAATGCCATTGCGGATTGAACTTTCAAAAGTATCTTTTCTACATCCTTACTTTCACTACCGAACAACCCAATAGCACCCTGCAAAGCTGAAAAGCCTGCCACCGCGCCCTGCACCGCGCCACCCAATGCCACAAACTTTTTATCGGGGTTGAATGTATCAGCAAGTGCCTTAGCGTCACCAATAGCATCTTTAAGACTTGCAACACGTTTAGCAGCCGCCACCGCTTGCGTTGATGTCGCTCCGAACTTTTCATTAACCGCAATAAGCTCCTGCGTTGCCGCTCGGAGCTCCTGCTTCATATTACCAACCGACTTTACATCAACGTCTATCTTGAGACCTACTTCCTGCTTAGCCATTATTTATTACTTTTAAAAGTTCAACTTTTGTTAATTCACCGCTCGATGCATCGAAATCTATTACCTTATTTATGCGCCATAAAATCCCATCAATAAATACTGGTTTGCTGAAATCCAATTGCGCTATGTCAAGATCGGTCAGGTAAATGTGGCACGTTAATATCTTGCTATCCTTATCCGCTATCTCAGCAATATATGCGCTCCAATAATCATTAAATAAATTGTTTGTAGGGTATGTCACTGGGTCGCAATATATCTCATCAGCCGCCCCGAAATTAATATCAACGGTCGGGTTCTTAGGATCATCAAAATGACCTGCATATCCGTAAGCCGTTAAGTTAGCACCAAGCGATACGGGTATTGAATTTTGACTGGGTCCGGTGTTAACTATCTTCCAACTGTTAACGCTCGTAATCTTTTTTACCATCATTATGCGTATGTTTGTATCCATACGCTCCTCCTGATCAACACCGTTACCCTTTGATTTTTTATAAAGAGCACTCACAACTTTATCCATATTCGAATACTCAACCAATACAGAGGGCGAAAAGCCCACCTCAATAGTCTGCTTCGCTTTTGCAAATTGAAAGTTTGTATCCTGAAGGTTTGTGCCGTAAGGTTGATTGTATTTTTTCTTATAGCCTTCATTATAAAAATCCGTATCATCTTTGTATTTATATTCAAAGAATCTACTCGCCAAAAGACCCATCGGCTTAATCTGCCACGGCTTATCCCTTGCCACTTTGTATGTCCAATCTATTGAATCACTTAAATCATAATAATCAACGTAAGGCTCAATAACTAAATGTTTTTCTTTTACCTTATCCTCTGTTATGTATAGATTAAACATTTGAACCAGCCACGTAAAAAAATCTCTTTGCAGTATATTGCGAGGAATTGCGTATTTCATTAAAATAGGATCGTCTTTGATTACATCAGTAACTATCGGATTGTTTGATTTTACCTGCAACCTGTCAAAGATTATAAAACTTGAAGAGGATAAATTATTCCAACCTACCTTGAAATAAAAAGTATCATTTGTGTTGAAATCAATGTTTATATTGTCTTGATAAATATATGATTCACCTGTAATTAAAGACGCAATCGGCAAATCGTATGCTTTTACAACAGCATCATTTTTATACAATGATATAAATAAATAAGTATTGCTAATGGGAGCAGCTATTGCTCTTTTAACGAATCCTTTTATTGTGTATTTAAAATTCAAATTAGCCGCCGCCCCAGTATACGTGTAATTAGGATCTCCGTCATCATTGAAACTACGTTTTAGATTCTCTATATTAAACGCGTTATTGTACGTTTGCTCCGTTGATGAATTTGTCAAAGTCCTCGCGCTGCTTTTCACATCAAGCAAATCACTAAACAAACCTTTCAGCTCTTTACTATTCGAAGGTATTATCAGCTTCTTAAAAAATGCCGAATCAAAAAAGTTACTTTCATAAGTGTACCCACTACCCTCAAAAATCTTATCAATATATTCTTTGACAAATAACGCAGGGCGGAAAGTCCGGTAATCGTAATCTATCTTTTGACCGCTATACGTCCCATAATCAATCAGTGGGTAAAAATAACCTGTGCCCGCTTCTACTGCGTATTCAATCGTAATGTCATCATCAGTAGTTGATGTAACAGACTGCTGAACGCCAACCGACCCAAACAAAACCCCCGGGATAGGCAAAACGTAAT